>Ga0214921_10006451_pt1 | contig 16071 bp, 19 predicted proteins | sample LL1505_MetaG_FD_177992 | JGI IMG/M metagenome (GOLD analysis project Ga0214921, IMG submission 177992) | Freshwater microbial communities from Lake Lanier, Atlanta, Georgia, United States - LL-1505 | ecosystem: Environmental > Aquatic > Freshwater > Lake | place: USA: Georgia | collected...
ATTATTTAAACATTTCGTACATACTTAACAAGCCTTTTTTCCAATTGTAAATCGGCTTCCACTTCAACAGTTTACGTGCTTTGTTATTACAAATGTTCTCTTTAAACGTTTGATTCTGTCTTTGCGGGACATGCACTATCTTAGATTTGCTCTTGGTAATTTTCTTTATATCTTTTGCCATCTTAATAGCAGAAATGCGTTCAGATTGTGTAATATTAAAAACATTATTAGAAGCTTTATCGAAATTATTCAGTGCGCAAAGACAACCGAGCGCTACATCATCAACGTGCGTTAACGTTCTTGTTTGCTTTCCATCTCCGTGTACAGTGATGTCGTTACCCTTAATAGCTTGATCAAAGAATATATGTGTACCTAATACTTTTCTCATACCTGGTCCGTAAGTGGTAGCGAACCTCAAGATTATATATTGTAGGCCGAAATTAGCAGCATATCCTTTTATAATAACTTCTCCAGCATACTTCGAATAGGCGTATAAATCAGAGGGATTTACAGGCCCATCTTCTTTAGCTTTATTCTTAAGATTACCATATACGCAAACAGTAGATGCATAAATTAATTTCTTTTTATATTTTGAACATAGAAATGCTATATTATGTGTACCCTGAACGTTAAAATCTGTACCTTCCTTACCGCCCTCAAAATTTTCCATTTGATATAAATTTGCTTGCGCAGCAATATGAATAACAGCATCGCTTTTTTTAACTATCTCTTCTAGTTCGTTAAAATTAAGAAGATTATTACCAAGTACTAAATCAAAAGGCAGAACATGATGTCCATTATAGAGTAATGTCTGCTTAACGCGGCTACCAATAAACCCCTCACTACCTGTTAAAAGTATAGTCATTTTATCTCCCTTAAAAGCATAAATGCTTCTGCATATTGCGATTTACATTCCGCACCTCTTGAAATTGCTTTAGCAAGAATAGACTCCGGGCTTCTAGAATGAGGCGCCACATTACATTCCGTTGAATAGCATTTTAGAGCTTGTACTTTTTTACTAATTTGCTCTTCATTTATTATTTCATATGTGTTCGGTACAAAAGTAGACCGTTCAATGCTAAAAGACTGATCACAAGACGAGAGTACTTCACCTACATATATTTTTTGCGCATATTTACAAGTATTAGGGCGAGATGATATAGAAACTGCTCGATATAGATTTTTATGGTCTTGATGATTATCTGAATTATGTGTTGTATAGAGAATGTCCGGTTTATATTTGTCAATACTCTTTTCTACTTTACCTATTAAACTAAACAAATCATTACATAAATCGTAATGAGATATAGAAAGAAACTCTTGTTCTTGATAGCCTAAAATATTTTTAGCTAATACCGCGTCAGTTAACTGCTTCTTAGCTCTTTGATGATTCGGCGCTTGTGCAATGACTACAGCTACATGATGACCTGCTTCTACATGCTTACATATTGTCCCACCGAAACCTAAAACTTCATCATCTGCATGAGGAACAAGAAACAAAATATTCATTTTATATATTATATTATACTATATGTTTATTAAGTCACTACTTTTTATAGCTGTCAAAAATATTTTTTTTATTATATTCATTTAAATACGGGTTTTGTTGCAGAATTTTAATTTGATCTTCAAAATTTAAATTATTAATCTTTGACAACAGTGTAAAATGCACAGGGTGCAGTGAAAGGCCATCTCTTGTTATATCCATTTTTATTTTTGACCCTTCCGGATCAGTAGAATTAGTTAATTTTATATTATTAGTATGTAATATTTCTCCAACTAAAACATCTTCACCCTTGTACGAGCTTGGTCTATTAATAAAAAATTCGTTAGGATATTTGACTATAATTTCAACAGCATTTCTACTTAAAATATAAAATCCACCTTGCGCATATGGATATTTCGTTTCGAGTTTAGGTTGACAATACTCATTATTTTTACATTTATATAAATGGGTATAACTTGTGTTGTTAGGGCTATTTTCTTTGCCTAAATAATTTATACCTGTTAGATCTAGTTTTAATAATTTATCAATATTAAGAAATATATCGCTATCAGCCTTTATAACATAATTATAATTAAATTTTAATGATTCTTTTAGTGCTAAATACGTTTTTAAGGGTAATTGCTCGTAACATTCATTATGCTCTATTTTAAGTAAAGGCTCGTCAATAGTAAATTTGTCCCCAGTCACAAAAAAATAAGAAATATTATTTTCTTTTAATTTTTTTAACCAACTATCTTTAAGATATTTTATTTTAAAAAAGTTATTTTTATATGTGTATATTAGAATAAGGAGACTATTCATTAAAAGAATCTTTTATTTTATTAATATAAAAGGATCTTAAAAACGCTAAATTACAGTTTTCACAGCCAGATGTTTTTTTAACAAAATTTTCTTTCTCTAAATATTCATCGCGAAGCGCTTTGCCGTCCTTTATAGAAGCGGGTACCGGTCTATCAAAGCTAAAAAAATCCATTACAGCAGATTCGAAATTAGACATATCTATAATATATACGCTTTAAAAGAAACTTTTCAATAGCTCCTAAATGCATATCAATATATTTAGTACTCTTATTTAGCCAAGGCTTATACTCAATAAAATGTAGTATTTTTATATCTTTTCTATTAATATACTTTAGTTGATCTAAACACGTGTTATAACACAAAGGCATGCACGAGATTTTATCTTTAAAATAGAAGTTTAATACGTTTTGATTACCTGTAAGTAAGTTTCTGTTGGCTAAATCATTTAAATCGTTATATGTTTTGTCATTTAAATATTTCTCGCTTATAACCATTACTCCTGCATTAAAACCTTTTTGCGTACCGTTATAAATCATATTTTTTATTTTCTTAAGAGCTGTTATTACAATATCACCTTCTATTTTAAAAATATCTGAAATATCTTTTAAGATTATTGTATCGCAGTCTAGGTAGAGTATTTTCTTATAGCCTTTAATTTTAAAAATTTCAAACTTACTAGCAGGGTTTAGTCCCCAATTGCGTGAAAATTTTATTTGCGGTTCATTAAATTCTTTAAAAATTAAATTATAATTTCTCAGTCGATACTTATCAAATCTCGGTGGGTGTAATATAACTATATTAGTTTGACCGTACAAGCCAGAGTTTAATTTTAAACTATTAAGTGAAGCTAATAAAGGATCTATATAATTATTGTTAACAACGTAAACTATACTATGTTGGGTTAATTTTATCATTTATATAATTTGTTAGCGCTGTAGTGTCTATTGCAGGATGAATTTGAATATATAATTCATAAAGTTTGAGCAATAAAATCTGTTCTGAACTATCTAAAGATACTTTATGTCTAATTTTATTTCGTAATCGCTTAAATGTCTCTTCAGGAATCGCAGTTTTAAATAGATCACACACGTAATTATATCCTATTTCTCCTCCTATTGTATCATTAAGAGCTGCTTTTTCATGTGTCATAAAAGAGTAATATTCATATAAAGGGGTTTTAACAACACATACAGGAATATTTTTAACTAAATATTTTGTCCAAAGTGCATAATCTTGAGATATTCTGTATTTTTCGTTATAACAACCTAATTTAATTAACGTTTCTTTTTCTAACATTACGTTATGTTCGAAATGATTAAAGAATATATGCTTCCATTTAATTATAGAGCTTTCTACTAATTGAACCACTTCTTCTTTATCAGTAATTGTATCTATGCGCGTATAATCTGAAGTAATTAATTTTGCTTTTGTCTCTTTTGCGGCTGTCTTAAATATTTCAAGCCTTTTAGGGTGAGAAATATCATCGCTATCCTGTCTCAAGATGTAAGCATGCTTGCAGAGCAGAATACCACGGTTTAATGAAATAGTACAGCCAACATTTTCTTTATTCGAGACCACGGTAATGCGACTATCATTAAACGACTTTATAATTTCAACGGTATTATCTGTAGAAGCGTCATCAATTATAATAAACTCAAAATCTTGATCTGTCTGATTTAGTATGCTATTAATACTTCCCGCGACTGTTTTCTCTCCATTGTATACAGGCATTAAAATGTTAACCATAGATTTATTTAGAAAAAAATTTAAATAAAACAACAGATGAAAACAGCTTTTGTGTCAACACTGAGTAAGGGATACTTACTAGGGTTCAAGGTATTTCTTAAAAGCATTCTCATTAATAACCCATCAATCAACATTCCTTATGTCGTCTTTAATGAAGGTGATTTAGAGCTTAGTGATCTCGACGATTTAAGAAAAATCTATAGTAATATTATTTTAAAAGATATTAATTCTGTAAATTATAAAGACTGTACATTTAAAAATATAAGAAATTGGAATATTAACCCCGCAAATCGATTAGAAATATTTACATTAGGCGAATATGATAAGATTATTTTTTTTGATGTTGATATGCTTTGTGTAGGCGATATTAGTTATCTCTTGTCTGCTGAATGTGATTTCGGTGGTGTTAAACATCCAATGCATGAAAGTATAGAAATGCAAAAAAACTTTATTTTTGATAAAGAAATAGGTTTTAATGGGGGGTTACTAATTATAGGTAAGAAATTTTTAAATCATGATACAATACTAGGCATAAAAAAGATTATTAAATCTCATACCTGGTTCGGTAATCAATCAAGTCTTAATATTTACTTTAAAGAACATATAATATTTCTCCCGGATAAATATTTTCTTTCTACCCCTTTTATGACATTTGAAAATATTAAAACGTCAATAATTTGGCATTTTGCCGGCAATAAAAAGCCTTGGGAAGGAGAGCCATTTAACGGTAAGAATTTTGATACACTAAAAGAAAAATTTAATAATCACGTTTTAAAGTGTACGAGTTTCCCAGTACTAGCAAAAGTGCAAAAAGAATACGAGAAATATAAATCTTTAATTTAAAGTTAATTCGTTATTTAAAACTATATTATTTGCGGTATTTAGTGTAGGTAAAATATATCTGCATGTACTAATATTTTTAAAAGAAGTATAGTTATCATATACACTTGCTACTATTTTATCGCAATTAAGAATAACCTTCTGTGAGTAGGCGATTTTTTCGATATCGAGAATTACTGGCTCGGCAGCTCTAGAAAATACTATTCTATTTTTAAAGTCATCATCTTCCACATTTAAACTAGTTGAAAATAAACTAATATCAAATCCATTTAACTTTAAAAACGTATCTCTATGTGCTGTTAAAAAAAGCCCAAAACGATTATCATCTGCAAATAAAATTTTATTACCTTTTAATAATGATAGATTTAATAAAAAGTAGGTATTTATAATTGCAGTTTCGCTTAAAAATGTTATAAATTTATTATCTGCTAATTTTAAGTAAAAGTTTTTTATTAATGCAGACGTAACATTATCTTTTAACGGTCTATAATATTTTAAATCAAAACCATTACATAAATTTTTATCTATATAAAGATTAAGTTGCTGATCATTACTACAACTTAAAATAATAAATTCAAAGTTTTTATTTTTTCCTAATTCTTTTAAATTTAAGTCTAACGTTTTTTTAACATTATTATTAAAATTTTTAATAGTAAAGACAAAACTGTTTTTCATATTTTAACAAACCTATTTTTACTTAATCTGCCTTTTTTAAAAGTATAAAAGGCTAACTTTTTATTAAAATCTACCATTACGGCAGCTATATGTGAATCATCACTTTTCATAATAAATGTTTTATACTGACCGCTATCTTCAGATATAACATAACTACCTTTATATAAAATGCAGCTGTTACTGACGAGAATATAATTATTGTTGTCGAAAAAAATTAATGACTTATTTTCAAATTTAAACTCGAATAAAACATTATTCATTTTTAATATTTACTTTAATATGACTCTTATTATATATTGATATGGGGAAACTATGCTTTTTAACCGATAATTTGGACATGCCAAATTATCTCGACTCCCCGTCATATTATAAATTTAGAGAGTTTCCCTTAGCATTTACCGGTAAGCAAACTCATTCAAATTATATTTTTTGGATATTATATAACAATAATATTTCTAATATTAGATTGATAGATAATGAAAAGAGTTTAAATGACAGTGATATAGTTTTTTTTCATTATGATGTAAGAGATAGGTTGAATTTTAATAGACCGTATAAAAAAATACAAATTTTATCCGATAAGCCTAGGGTTAAAGGAGTAGATGCATATTGCGTTAATAGTAAATGTTATATAGAGGAAAATATAGATTTTATTTTGAACGAGCCTTTACCATTAGGTTTAACAAAAGTATCGCCTTCTTGGCCTCCTAATATTTTTCATTGCAACTGTTGCAAGCATTGGATTCCAGATTATTTTAATAAAAATTTATACAAAAAAATAAATTTTAATATAACGTTTGAAAATAATAGACTAGTTTCGATTTGTAAATATGATGTATTTTTCTTTTTAAGAAATTTAAACGTTTTGAGTAAAAAAGACGAGGACGGTCAAAATACACATTTATCCCCCATGCGCAAACATGCAAATAGACTCGTTCAATCCTGGATAATGGGGGTTCCGGGGATATTTAGTTATAACCCAGCAATACAAGAATTGAGAGAAACAGATTATGATTATCTAGAAGCTAACGATGAAGATGAGTTTATTGAATGTAGCAACAGGCTTATACGAGATAAAGATCTTTTTTATAAGATAATTTTAAATGGTGAAAAAAGAAAAACGAATTTTTCTAATAGTATAATTATTAATCAAATTAAACATATAGCAGATCATTTCTCAGTTTCAGTATAAGTAATTTTGTGAACAGCTCTTTTTGCATTTTGCCATGGGTAGGGGTTCATTATGGTTGCGACGGGCTCATATATCCGTGTTGCTATATGAATCAAAAGGGCTTTATAGATCATACACTTGGGCGTGTTGATGAGGGTATAGAAAAAGCGTGGAATTCAAATAAACTAAAAAATCTTAGATTAAAAATGTTAAGTGGAGAATATATAGATGCGTGCTCAGGTTGCTATAATAGAGAAAAATTAGGGTACGAATCGTTTAGACAATGGAAAAATAAAAATAATAAGCATAATATGCATTTAGTTAGCAATACTAAACCTGATGGAGGCTTGGAGTTTAAAGGATTTAAATATTTTGAATTTAAAATATCTAATAAATGTAATTTAAAGTGTAGAATATGTAATCCCGGGTCTTCTAATAGCTTTTACAAGGAGCAGTCCCTGTTTAATACTAATTATACTAAAATTTTAAACCCGTTTAATACAGTAGATGATTTTAAGAAAGAATTCTTAAAACATATTGACTCTATCGATATGATCTATTTTTTTGGCGGCGAACCTTTTATAATTGATGAACATTATGAAGCTTTAAAATTACTAATAGAACATAAAAAAACAGATATAGAGATACACTATAGTACTAACATGTCTAAGTTAGACTATAAAAATTATAATTTGCCTGATTTATGGAAACATTTTAAGAAAATTGTACTTATAGCAAGCCTAGATGGGTCAGGAAGAAGAGCGGAGTATATGAGAAAAAATAGTATATGGTCAGAAACAATAAAAATAAGAAAAAAATTATTAGAATTTAAAAATGTAGATTTCTATATTATGTCGTCAATTAATATCTTTAATTTAACACATATTTTTGATTTTCATAAAGAATGGATTTTAGAAAATTATATTAAGCCTGAAAATATTATCTTTAATATGGTATTCTACCCTGATCATTTATCTTATAGCGTTATTACACCTGAAATAAAGCAATTATTTTTAGATAAAGCCGAGGAGCATATTAAATTTCTTAAAACATATATTAATGAACAAACAATTAATAGTATTAATACTGAAAATGTAATTTTTAAAATACAGCAAATAATTAATGAAATAAAAAATATAGAAGTTAATAAAGAAAAAATAAATCTTTTCTTAACTAGAACTTTTTTATTAGATAAAATTAGAAAAGAAAATTTTGTATTAATATTTCCCGAGCTACATAGTTTACTTAATTATGATTAATTTTTATAAAGATAACGGTTATTATATATTTCATAATTCAATAGACAAACAGCTATTAGATGATAGCAATAACTATCTTGATACACAAGAAAATTTAGATCTATGGGATTCACAGTTAAAGCTTAAACCAAATAATATTCTTATTAATAGGTTTTTAAATCTTAATGTAACTAAAAAGATTTTAAATGAAACTGTTAATAATAACTTTACGGTATTAGCTGATTGGTTTTTAGTTAAAAGAAGTTTTCTCATAACACATAGAGATGCAGTTTTTTTTCCATATCATCATAAAGATGTATCAGTCCCAATAAAGCACAAATTGTGGTTAAGTAAAGAATTTAGTTACAAATATTTAAATATAATATTTTACTTAACAGACGAAAAACCGGGGTTCGAATACTTTAATGTCCCTAAAAGTCATATTTTAGATTTTAAAAAACACGAGCAATATTTTACTGCCTGTAGCTACTATAAACAAGGAGACATTATTCCTACAATTATTTCAAAAGACGACGCTATAAAGTATAATATTAAAGCTTCTTTTACTAATTGTTCATTAGAAGAATATAAAACATATGACGCTCTGCAAAAAGACAACGAAAGAAACTTTTCTTTTTATAATGTTAAAAAAGGTGACGTTTTATTACAAAGCGGGAGCATATTACACGGTTCGTATGGGGCAAAAGAAAAAAGCGTTGTTAAAAATTCTGAATTACGTAAATGTTTTATATTGCGGTTAATTTCGAACGACTATTTTAATTTAACTTAATATGAGTATTCTTAATTTTTGGTTAACTCCTGAAAACACACTTTTAAAAGTTAAAGAGCATTACGCTTTTATTAAAAAATATTTTAAAAGTAATACAGAAAAAAAAGAAAAATTATTTGATGATATATCAAAATTAGGGTATATTAGAGCTGTAGTTTGTACAGATCGTAAGGAAATGCTTATTTGTTTTAATAGCAATATGGTTTTAAATTATAAAAAAATGAAAGTCTTAAAAGATTACTGTATTGAAAATAATTTAAATCTTTTTCAAGAAAAAGATACCAGTACAGAGAGTATTATAAAAATGATTAATATTGAGATCTAAATAATAGATAAATGCATAAAGAAAATTTAGAGTCAATTTTAATCTTGTTGTAATTAAAAAAATACGGCTTTAGGCAAGCAATTTTCTTATCGTTAATCTTCAGTTTACCGAACAATTTAATAATCATTAATCTTAATTCTTTACTATTGAAGATATAGTCGGTAAAAAAATTAATATTTAGCGCTATACAAATTCTATAAATTTTTGAGTTTTTATCTTTATCTAAAATAACATAGAGATAACATCCATCTTTTCTTAAAAATTTTTTAATAAAATCTTTAAACAAAAACTTTTTACACTGAAGCGAGCTGTCAAAAATATGAAATTTCATTTAAAAAAATAATAAGAACTATTACCCTCACTATCATAACCTAGACCTTTTAAGTCAATATTATAGGTTTCTTTAAACGGGGTATAAAGTATGTTTTTATTAAAATCCTGTGAAGAAGATATAATAATCTTACTTTTATTTTTATACTTTACAAATTCAATATTATTAAGACTATTAAAGTTATTAATTTGGGAAATTTTTTTAAACCTACTAAGATATTGCAAATTGTTTTTAAAATAAAAATATTTTATAATACTTTTTTCCTCAAATGAAAGGCCGATCATTGTCGCATCTCTGGAATCAAAAATATAATCATTAGTTTTAAAAAAATTAAGATTTTTTAAAAATATTTTATTATTACATTTTATATGAAAATATTTTTTATAATTACGGTCATATTTTTTAAGCCCTATGCAAGGTGATGTGTAAGTATCATTACAATAAGTTAAAATACTTTCTATAAACGGTATTTTTGGTATTAATACACTTTTTTGTGTAAATTTTTCTTTATCAAATGAAAGGTATTTCTTAATACTAATAATATTATTTTGCCTATCTAAATTAACCCCGATTGCATCCGCTTTAACATTAAAATGCAATTTATAATTATCTATAAAATGTTTATATTCATCGCTATTAATAAACAAATCAACATGCGATAGTATTTCACTTATATTCATTTAAATAGATTTATGATCCTACCTTACAAAGCGTATAAAGATTTATATAAAATACGTTCTAAAGCCAATATAGGAAAGCAGTTACCTTTTTTTGAAGAGCTATTTAAAGATGACAGCTGGTCAGTTAATAATAGCCTTTATTCTTATAAAGACAGTTTTTTAGCATACGGAAGTAATTTGTTTATTGAACTTGATCAAAATTTACCAGATATAAATACAACTTTTTATTACTCAAATAATTCTTCAATACCTCAATTTCTCTGCGATAAGCTACCTCTACAAAAAAGCAGTTTTATTTATACTATGTATGTTAATAATGTTGTTGTGTTCAACAAAACCAATTCATGGAGTAATAAATTTTATCATTTTGTTTACGATATTCTATTAAAATTTGATATTTTATTAAATCAGTATAAAGATAAAACTTTATTAATTTCGCTGGACTACCCTAATGAGCAAAAAAATATATTGATACGATTACTAAAAGAAAATAATATACAATATATAGAAGCTAACCCAAATACAAAATATATATGCAATAATTCTATTGCTTTAAATTCACCTACATGTTTATATGCTCGAGCAACCCGTAATCAAATAGATTTTTTAAAAAAAATAATTTATCCTTCTAAAGTAAATAAAACATTTAAAAAAATTTATATTGCAAGAAAAATTAATAAAGACCCGATATCAGGCTACCCACAAAGATGTATTCTAAACGAACAACTTCTATTTCAAAATCTAATAAAACATGATATCGCAATTATATACCCTGAAGATTATAGTATAAATGAATTTCATTATCTAATGCAGCATGCGCAATTGGTCATTTCTTCTCATGGATCGCAATTAACAAATATTATTTTTTGTAATGAAAATACTAATATTTTGGAAATAATGCCCGAAAATTATTTTAGTAAATCAATAGCATGTTATAGAGCAATTTCAAATATTTTAAATTTAGATTATAAATATATATTAGGCTGTACCCCAGAAAAGTATTTATATAAAGGTTCTAGATTTATAGGAAATAAAGAAGTACCGTGTAGTAATATGGTATTGACTAACGATCAAATTAATATTGTATCTAAATATTTAATGTAAGTTAATTATATCAAAATATTCTTTTAGCTCTGGAAAAACTGTTTTTACGTCTTGTTTTCTTATATCATCTAGCTTTTCTGTAAACGATTTGAATTCAGATTGATAATTATAATCCTGTTCATTTAAATATATTAATACCTTTTTAAAGTGATCTTTTAATCTTTGATTATCTAGCTCGTCTATAAATTTATTATAAATTAAATTAGCTTTTTCTTTCACTTCTTTTGGTAGAGAACGTATATCATAATATCTCGGCCAATCTAAAAAACTTAAATGAAAAGATTCAGGCGACCCGTCAATAAACATATGTGTTTTTAGATACTTATACATTTCTGGTATATGTAATATGTTTAATAGTTGTACAGTACAAAATATTTTAAATTTAGCGTGAGGAACTTTTTTACGTAATAAATCACGGTTCATAAAAAAATCTTTCCAAATAAGCCCTTTTCTAATATATTCACCTCTTACCCTAATAGCATCAAGACTAGCTTTAATAGTTATATCTTTAAAATATGACCATTTTGCTAAAATATCCTGGTTAAAGTTATTAAGTTTTGAAAAATTGGTATTATATGTTAGCTCTACATCAAACCGTTTAAGAGAAATTAATTGATCTAATATTTCATAATTTTCTTTTATTAAAAGCGGTTCTCCTCCCGCAAAATTAATTCTAGTTACATTTTTAAGTAAGGCAGGTAGTTGATCCTTAATACTGTTATATAAATTAATAGGTTTAATAATATTATCTTTACTTATCGTTCCTATTTTTTTAGCATCTTCTATCCAAGCCGAGCTAGAATAAGGGCTACACATTATACATTTTAAATTACATAAGTTTGAATATCTTAAATCTAAAAATGATATATTAACATCATCCAAAGACCCATCTAAATTAGTATTTTTAACTAGTTCATATTTGTTAGCAAATTTGCTATTAAAAAAGTTTCTATAAGACATACCCCACCTCTTTTCGTTTAGATAGCATGTTTCACATGAAGGTATCTTATTACCCAATATCATATTTTTACGAATTAACTTTAATTTCTCAGTATTCCATAGTTCTTTAACTGTTTCTGTTTCTATGTTGCCGAGACCAGATTTTTTATTTTTACAGCAAGGAAATGCGTTACCTGACCCGTCTAAGTAAAGATGTGTCCAAGGAGCCGAACAAAAACTTTCGTTATTCGGATTAAAAGACTCCTTATTTTCATTACTTATTTTTTCAATATATTCGCCTTCAGGTATAGTAATTGATATATTATATTCTTTGGTTTTTACATAAGATAGTATTTTTTTATATTGTATAGAATTTCTATTATACTCTACATAACAGCTTGATTCATTTTGAATTTCAATACTACCATATGAATTATAATTAGCTTTTAAATAATATATATTGTTTATTTTTTCATACATACCGTATATTGATGCAAGTCTATCGTTTGCAAAAAATACGTAAAAGTTGTTATTTTGTAAAAAATATACTTTAAAAAAAAGATTGTCATTCTCTTTTAAAGAATATACTTGCGCATCAGTTATCATTAAGCTTGTACAACAAAAGGAGGAGCAGGTAAAAGAAGAGATGGCCAAAAAGAAGCTAGCTGTCTAGGTGTCTTAAATTCGCTAAAAGATGTTTCATTTAAAATATTTGTTATAAGGTCTTTAATAAAATTTATTTCTTGTAGTTCTTCTATTTTATTTTCTTTTTTAAGAATTTCTTCTTCTTCTGCTAATAGCCCTAAAGATTTACAAGAATATTCTTTTATTTTTTCTTTCCATATATTAATTGCATTATCCATGATTTCGGGCGAGGAATTGTCTAGTTCTTTAATAGGTACTTGCATTACTTCACAAGCACTAACATATGTTACAAATTCATTTAAAGAGGCATTAAACTCAGAATATTTTTGTGTTACCTCTTCAATACCCTGCTGATCATAAAACGTATATTCAGGCGCGCCTATTGTCATAAACGATTCGAGATCTTTTTTATCAAAACTATAATTTATATTACCAAACTGATTTGCTAACGAATGGTATATATTACAAATAATATTATATTGCGCTAGAGAGCTATATTTTATAATATTGTTTTCAAACGATTTATCATTTAATAATTTGTTTCGCGCGTGTAATTCTTCAATAATAGGTTGCTGAAATTTATAAAAAGTTTCAAAATCTATAGTACCTTCAAATACAGGATTAATTATATACTCAGGAAATATTTCAAAAGGAAGACCGGGGTAGGAGACTTGATCAACTAGTTCAAGGTCTAATGTGCAAAATATATTATTTTTAATATCATACACTGCAATTAGTTTACCACTTGTATTAAGATTATTAGATTTTCCATAGTATTTCTCAATTAATTGTTGGTTGCGAGTAGCAAAAACCCTATACTCGCTTTCTCCCGTGACATTATATTTTAATTCTAGTACACATTGATTTAACCCATGTGTAATCCAACTTTTTAAATGCTTAGGTCTCTCTCCCATGCTATAATTATTACGGGTAGTTAAACGTTGCAACTACATTAATTCTATCGTCTAATGTTCCGCAGCCCAAATAATCTTTTATATAAATTGTATAGGTACCGGAACCATCTGTTGCGTAAAGGCTTCCCCATGTTACAGACGCACCTGCTCCACCAGCTGTTTGCCACCCTGAAGCAGGTCGCCTTACAACTACCGGACCGGCAGGCATATTTTGCCCATATAGATAAAATGAATATGGAGTTCCTCCACCTGTATAAATAGGACTACCGTTACCCGTAGCGGTAATAATAGCCGTACCTAGATCTAATCCTGGTGTAAGCCCGTTACCTCTTTGAATATTTTTATTTATATTAATTAAAATAGCATTACCGGTCGTAATTTGAGTCCATCTATACCCCGTTCTAAATTCATTTAATCCGGAAGGGCGGTAAGTTCCACCAGGCCCTGTAGGCTTCCATAAAGCATTTTTATGTACTTGACCAGGCATACAAACACCATATGTAGTATATTGATTCATCCATTCAGATTCACGGGTACCGAGACTAGAATTTAATGTATTGAACGCAAGGTTCATTACTACATTAACGCTTTGCGTATTACCTGCAGTATTACCTATACTGACAGCTTGATTGTTCTGAATTATAGGATTTGTAGGCGCTGCAATAAAAGAAAAAGTAATAGGCAATGGGTCAGATATACCTCCTATATTTGTAGCATAAAAGTTAGTATTAAAATTTCCTGTACCAGAATGTGTTCCAGAAACACGACCGGTATTAGGGTCTATAGTTATACCAGCAATAGCAGGCGACATTGAATAACCTGTTGGTCCATTACTAGCTACAATATCAAACTCAGCAATAGGAAGACCGGAATATTCGATTCTATAGCTTGGAATTACCTCAGATATAACTGGCTTAGGAAAGGGTTGTGGAGTAAAAACGTCAGCATGTATGAGCACTGCACCGGGCGCTGTGCCTCCGGGGACACCGTTCGCTAGAAGAGGCGCACCAGCTAAAACGTAGTCAGGGTAATCAGCCACAACAGCAATACCATCTCGAACATATGTAGCAGAAAGATAATTTCTACAAAGAACTGAATTATAAACGTTGTTGTTTATATTTGAAAATACTGCTACTCCTCCGGGTGAACGATTTATACCTAAAAAATCTGCAGCTAATTTAGGAGCGCCTGCTACAACCGCGTAACTAGGTGATGGTGCATTATTGGACGAAAGAGCTACAGATGTGCCTAATTCTTTAGGAGATGTGTCAAGATCAAAACTTGTAAGAGTGCTATTATACGTCCAAGTAGATCCTACAAGTTTATAATAATACACTACACCGTCACCAGCGATAACTGAATTATATGTACCTCCTATACCATTATTTCCCGGGGCTCCTACAACAAGGCTATTTCCTTTTAAATCTATTGAATATCCAAAATACCCGTTATTTACTGGAGCGGGGTTATTAATTGTTTGCTGGTATGTCCATGCTGATGTAGCAGAATTAAATGTAAAGTAATATACTGCACCCGCATTGGAATTAGCGCCCTGATCTCTGTATGGTGCGCCAACTACCATATTTGTACCGTCAACAGCTATAGATGCACCAAACCCGTCTCCCGGGCCATTTCCGGGTGGGGTAATTCTTTCTCTAAAAAGATTTGTCCAGTTTTGTGCTGCTCCTCCTGTTAAAAAGAATGAATATACTGCACCTCCATTGGTATAAACTGTAGATTCTTTATCAGCTCCTACTAGTAGATTATTGTTTACTAAACCCAAACTGTTACCAAATGAATTACTAAAATCACTATAATCAGCAACATAATTAGGAGCTGTTAATGTATATGTTTGAGTGTCAGAAGGTGCAGATGGGGTATTAAAAACTTGAACACAATTTCTTCCAGGCATTCCTATATAATAGCGATTACCTGATGCTTCTAATGAACTACCAAAATGATCTAATGATGTACGAGCGGTAGAATCTAATTTTGTGAAAAATGTAAATGTATTAGGAGCAGAAAAATTAAATAACCAAACTCTTCCTGTATAGGTAGAAATAGTAGCGGGTGCTCCTGCCATAAGCCTATTATTACTAGGGTTGACTTTAAGATACCCACCAAAATAGTCATTTGCAGCTGAGTAACTTACAGGAGCTATTGTTGTAAGAACGTAAGACATATTACTTCTGCTTCTTATTTAATTCTTTTACTGCTTCAATCAATAAAGGAATAATCTTTTCATATCTTACAGCTTTAGTACCGTTCTTACGAGTTATTACAGCCTCCGGAATTATTGCTTCTATTTCTTGAGCTAAAACACCTACATCATGACCGGTATAGGGCGAATTATCTTTCCAATCAA
>Ga0214921_10006452_pt1 | contig 16067 bp, 13 predicted proteins | sample LL1505_MetaG_FD_177992 | JGI IMG/M metagenome (GOLD analysis project Ga0214921, IMG submission 177992) | Freshwater microbial communities from Lake Lanier, Atlanta, Georgia, United States - LL-1505 | ecosystem: Environmental > Aquatic > Freshwater > Lake | place: USA: Georgia | collected...
CAAATTTTTTAAGATCTATATTTTGTATAAAAAATATATAAAATATATAAAAAAATAAATTTTATTTATCTTTAATATCATTAATAAATTAAAAAAAGTAACATAATAAATATTAAACAATACTTTATTAAAATATTTTCTAAAATAATATTATAGATGGATTATTATAGAAAATATCTCAAGTATAAAGAGAAATATTTGCGTTTGAAAGCAGAGTTGGAAGGTGGTTTAATTACACGAGATTTAATCAACCCCGAAAAGCTGGGAGATTTAAAAGAATATTTAGATAAACCAGAATTCTTTATAGCATATAAAGAAGATAATCTAGAAAATATTGAAAAGTATAATAGTTTAAAGAAGGTTTCCGATGAAAAAAATAAGATACTTCCGTTAACTGATCTGAATCATCGAGACCATATATATCGTGAATTAGGCGTATTATCAACACAAATGCTATCTATTAAATGGAATGTAATATCTGATACAAAAGATAAAACAGTAAAAGGTAGAGTTGAACGTAATGTAGATTCAGAAGATTTTTTAATCATAAAAGAAATTAAACTAGAATTAATAAAAAAACAACCAGCCACGCATCCAGACTTATAATAATTGTAACAATATAAAAATAATTATAATTTTACATATCCGAAAAAATTTGTTTTCAACAAATTCTTACGCTTAGAACTAAAAACTCATTTTTAGTTCTAACCGAGTCAAAAAATATTTACTTCAATTTATATTGGCTCATATATTATTTATTATAAAATATTCAGCAACATTGAGAACATTGGCAATACACATATATAACAATATTTATAAACATTATATAATAGCACTGTTTAATAGTTTCATAAATATTAAACAATACTATCCCTTAACTGCCTATCGGTGTTATAACACCAATGCCAGTTAAGATTCATGTAACGCAAAGTTTAAAATTAAATTTTAAACTTTGCCTAAGGCAAAATATTTTTAAATATTTTGCGTTACTTTTGATAATTTTTTCAGGCGGTTAAAAGATAAATTATTTTAAATTTGAGATATTTTCTATAATAATCCATCTATAATATTATTTTAGAAAATATCTCAAGTATAAAGAGAAATATTTGCGTTTGAAAGCAGAGTTGGAAGGTGGTTTAGTTACACAACAATTAATTGGACCTGCATTAAAAGAAAATTTAGTTATAGAACCATATTTAACAAATGATAAATATAAAAAAGATTTATTTATAGCATATGAAGAAGATAATATAGATAATTTTAAAAAATATAAAATATATGAGGCAACCGGAAATAAAACATCAATAGATTCTATTACATGGAATGTAAGAGTATCAGCTTTTAGAGTACGCGGTTATAAAATAGAAAAAATAAAAGGTACAATTCATAGTCAAAATCTGTTAGTAACCAACACAACTAGAAATATAAAACCGTATTTAATCATAAAAAAAAAATCAACATAAATAAAGACTATTAACATTAACAATATCTCTAAGCATACGTTTATCAAGATCTTCCATCTTTATAACAATATCATTTTTATTTAATAGTTCACACATCTTTTTAAAATTTATACAAATATTATATATTTTAAGCATATTCTTAACAAAATTTCCTTCATATTCACCCATCTCATTTAAATATCCTATTATTATTGACATATCTGCACCATTTGCCCATTCATATGTAATATCAATATAACCATCGGTTGTTTCCCAAAATTCTTCATTTATCATAACACCATATTTTTGTTGATCTAATATATATTTTTCTTTTATTGATTCTATTTGTTTGTATATATGACCATAATATTTGTTAAATCTATTAGAATTTTCTCCAGAATATGATGCAAATATAGATAAGATGCATATAATATCACAAGTCGTTTCAAGATTGTCAAAAATATTATTCTTTATCATTTCAATTAGTAAAATTCCATTACATTCATTAATATTTATTACTGCTAATCCATGTATGTCAAGATTATAATTTAGTTGACTATTTTGAGACAATTTAATAATATAATTATTTTCTAATAATATTTTAATAATTTGTTCCTTCATATAATCACAATATGAACTAATATTTTGTATTTTTATCTCAGTTGTTTTTATTAAATTCTCTATATCTTTTATTTTATAATATTCATTATAAGAGTTTCTATTATTTTTTGTCTTTAGAGTTTTTAATTCTTTCTGAAGATTTTTTGGTAAAGTTATAGATATCTTTAAATATTCATTTTGTTTATTTTCTAATTCATATTCTCTTTTTATTAATTCTAAATCATTTTCTATAATATTAAAATTAATATTTAAATTTTCTAGTTCACTTTTATAATCATTTAGAATTTTCATTTCCGAGATTATACTTTTATTTTGTTCAGTATTTAACAAACTTTTATTGTATATTTCTGAATTAATTGATAAAGTTTTTAATACATAATAATAATCTATTTGAAATTTAGATGTAATAGATGGCATAGATTGAAGCATTACAGATTTTAAATCAGATAATTCGGGATAACCATAATAAGGTAATAATATAACATTGCCATGGATATCTTTACCTCTGCGTCCGGCTCTACCACTCATTTGTTTAAATTCGGCAGTATTGAGAAATCTCTTTGAAAGGTTATCTGGTTTTGTAAGTTCAGTAAAAACTACTGTTCTGGTTGGCATATTAACACCCACTGCAAAAGTTTCGGTAGCGAATAAAACCTTTATAAATCCATTTCTAAATATTATTTCTATAACCTCTTTTAATATAGGAATAATCCCAGAATGATGAAAACATACTCCCTTTTCTATAAGGTTCCGAATTTGTATAAATTGTGGTAATATTTCATATTCTTTTTTATTATGTTTTAAAAGGTGATCAAACATATTCACAGCATTTGCACTCTCTTCAGTAGTTAATATAGATTGAATAGAGTTTGCATATTTCTCACAATTATTTCTAGAGAAAGAAAAGAAAATAGATTGCAATAGATCATGCTTTATAAGGAATTTTACAACTTTATTAAAATATGATGGATCTAAATCAGATTTATGATGTAATCTACGTTCCCTTTGTAATTTATCATATTTAGTTCTGGCTTCAAAGAATACTTTATCATCAAACATATCGGTTGAATCAGATATCTTAAATAATTCGTCAACATAAATATAATAAGAAAGTGGTACAATACGTTTATTAGATTTTACAAGACTTAATTTTTTTTTTCTGATTGAAGAAATCCATTGTGCAAAATTTTCAACATTATTGATAGTTGCACTTAACATAATAAGTTGAACAGATTGAGGAAGCATTATAATTGTTTCTTCCCATATTTTGCCGCGATCTGGATCATTAATAAAATGTACTTCATCCATAATTACACATTTAATATTTTGTATTTCTGATTTATAAAGTGAATTACGTAAGATTTCAGCTGTCATAATTACAAGTTGCGAATCTACATTAATTTTATTATCACCAGTCAATAATCCAACATCGCACAAATTTTTGTCTTTAAATTCTTTGTATTTTTCATTAGAAAGAGATTTTATGGGAGAAGTATAAATTATCTTATCTGATTTATCTGAATTAGAATTAGAATTAGAATTAGGATTAGGATTACAGTTTGCAATAATTGCATATTCTGCGACCATTGTTTTTCCAGAAGATGTTGGTGCAGATACTAAAACATTATTATTATTATCAATAGATTCAAAAGAGAATAATTGAAATTTATCAAATTTAAATTCTGTATCTTGAGAGATATTAAATCTATTTTTGTAATAATTTTGTTTATTGGCTTCATTTTCGATAATAATATCATTATGAAAGATATCTAAATTGTGTGACATATGTAAATATATTTTCATATTGTTAATATAGATATATTAATTCTATAAAATTTCAATATTTTTTATAAGATTATTATATATATATAAATTATATATGTCAATAGATGATAATAAAAATAATGGATTAATAACAAAAATATGGGGGCCAAGTATGTGGGAATCACTACATTCTATCGCATTTGGTTATCCAATAGAACCAACATGTGAACAAAAAAAGAATTATAAAGATTTTTTTACAAATTTAATGAATGTATTACCATGTAAATTTTGTAGAGATTCATACAAAGAATTTATAACAATCGAAGAAGATACTATTTTAAGAGATGAAGATCTTGCAAGTAGAAAAACTATAACAAAATGGATATATAAAATACACAATAGAGTAAATAAAAAATTGGGTGTAAATTATAATTTAACATATGATGATTTTGTTAGAAAATATGAATCATATAGAGCAAAATGCATACCAAATGAAAAAGGATGTAATATGCCATTAAATCTAAAAGCTGATTCATTTAATATGGGTTCAATTAAACATGCTCCAGTAATAACTAAAAAACATTTTGATTCTTTTAAAAAATATGCAGAAATACGAGGAGTTAAATTTGATGATAGAATGAAACAAATTCTAGATATAGATGATAGATACAATAAAGCATGGCAGATGCGTGATAAAAAATGTAGACAAATAATTGACAAAATGCGTTGTATGGGTATACCATCTGTAGAAAAAGATGGAAAATATTATAATTTACCAACTGTTGAAGAATTAAATTTAATATCATTGATGAGTACAAATATTTGTTGTGACGAATTAGACAAAATTATAGTTAACTTAGAAAAATTATAAAAATTATAAAAAAATTAATTAATAATATTATATTTAGGTTTTTCTCCTGATTGAACATGGACCCATTTTAGTCTATCAAATGGACAAATACCATCATATGTTTTAAGATATGCATCTAGACAAGATTTATGCATACCATGACCACATTCACCAAAACAAACGCTATTTGTATTTATATTTTTATTTTCTATTTCATTAAGTGTTGGTAAATATAGTGGTCGATTACATACACAATCTGTATTTGAACAGGCATACTTCCATTGGGCCACTAATTCAAGTTTATTAAGTTCAATAGATACGCTCATATTTATATAATAGATATACTATTATTATAATAATGATCAGAATGTTATGTTTTCAGTTTTTTTATTATTTAACATTCTGTATCTATTTCTTTTAATGATTTAAATACTTTAATTTTATCATTAATATCTTTTGCTATTTTTTCAAAACCATTAATAAATGTTTCTATTTTTAATTTAGATTTATCTAAATTTTTAAGATATTCATATGTATCATCAACTAATTTCATATCAAGATTATCCTTAATCTGATCCATTTTATCATAAAACATTGGATATTTTTTCCCTAAAATCTCTTCTAGTGCACTTAATCTATTTACTAATATTGGAGTATTACGTACAACACATTCGATTACAGTATTTACAGCACTTGCACCATATAAATTAATAAATACAATATTTTCGCTTAATAATTTATCATAGTCTTCATTTTCTAAATAATTAATTAGATGTACATTTTCTTTTAGTTTTGTTGGCTTTTGTGTTTTATCTCTACACATTGTTCCATTATTAATTAATAATTCGTCAGTATCTTGATTTTCATCATTATCTGAATCAAAATAATATGATTCCATCTTTTTACCTTTTAATGCGTATTTGTTCAAATATAATCTATTAACTCCTAAATCTAAATTATTTATAGCATCAATATTTCTCATCCATGCACCAATTTGTATGATTTTTTTTGATGTATTCATTATAAATTTTTTTTTATTAAATTGTTTATCTTCTGATATAAATTGTGTTGGATGATATAATAAAAATGTTTTAGTTTCAAAATTTAAATGATTTAATATTTTGTCAACTTTTGTTTTAAGATCATTAGATAATAATATTAATCCTTCACATGTTTTTAATGATTGTAAAAATATTTTGTTCTTAAATAAATTTATAGTATTATAAATTGAATAATGTGTATCACACGTATGATGAATTATCCCGATCCATTGTTTTCTATAAGGAATTAAACCTAATTTTTGATATTCTTTTACATTCCAATGAAATGTTCGATCTAAATATAAATCACATATTAATCCATCTGTACCATTAAATTTATATAAATTATCAACTACATATTGCCATCCTGAACGATGTAATCCTTTATAATCATTTTGATTAATATAACTGATATTTATTAACCCATCTAGATTAAATTTTTTATTTAAAATATTCGATACTCTATTATAAAATGTCAGATTTTTTTGAATAATACAATCATTAATTAACCAATAAATATCATTTTTAAGATTATCAATCCCTTTATGTATTTTATCATTTAATCCATATGTATATTCATTTTCTAACGTACCCATTAAAAAGTGTGTTACTATTTGTGTATTAAAATAATCATCATTTTTTGTATTATATTGTTTAAATTTATAACATATATAATTATATATCATGTCAAAAGATTTTTTATCAATATAAAATGTATTATCTGATTTATTTTTAATATATATATCAAAATTATTATATCTCTTTACTAATTTATTGTTAATATTAGATATTTGTTTAAACTTATGATATATTAAATTACGATTTTCTGTAATATAATTAAATTTATCAATATAATTAATTGGCATAGAATATAAATCTGTGATATTATTATCATTCAATAAATTTGTAACTTTCGGTGTATTTGATATTGATATAAATGGGATCTGATTAACAATACATAATATATGAGCGTGATATCTAAAACATACTGCAAACTTTAAAATATTTATTTTTTTTAGAATTTTTTTAGATGTTATATATGCTTTTATATTTTTTTTTTCTGTTTCACTTAATTGAGAATATACTAATTGATTAATAATATTATCATTTTCTGATTCATTTGTATTTGTACACATTGGGAATAATAAAATCTTATAATTTTTATTTATTAAATATTTAATAAGAGTAACAATATGTGCAATATATTTATTTTTTTGTATATTATTTAAATTTTGTAATGATGTTTGTGATAGAAAAAATCCTACAATATTTTTTTTAATAAATCCTATTCTTTTAGTCATATTAAAAACAACATCAGGTACATATTCAGATGGTACATATTTAGATAATTCATTAAAATCTTTTTTTGTTCTAAATATAACATATTCAAATATATTTATTTTATTTATAATTTGATTATAATCCTGATTACAACTAACACCAACTGCAACAAATTTTACGTCAGATCTTTCTTCAGATTTTAATTTTTTTAATTCAATTAATCTATCTAGAAAATAATCATTTAATACTTCACCACCAAATAATATAACTCTATCACAATTAGTTCTATTTTGTGATAAACAAATTTCATCGATTGGTAATATTTTTATACTGGTAATTTTATTATTGTATTTTTTCTTGAAATTATTAAATAAATTCAGAGCATATGATTCGAATAAATCATCGCCAAAATTTTCTTTTTTATAATATCCAGTTATTATAAAATGCATTATATAATATATTATAATATTATATAATATTATACTTAACTCAAATTATCTTCAATTATCTTCAATTATCTTCAATTATCTTTAATTTATTTCTGAATAAATTTATTTTTTAATTTTGTAAAAGTTGCGCAGAAATAAATTTATCTATATTTTTTATATTAAATTTTATATTATCAATTGACATATCATTTGGTTTTAAAATATTATTATCTTTAAGGTATGTAAAAAGATTTTTCCGTAGATTAATATGTGATATTTTTTCAACATTAATAATCTTTTTACCTAAGTCTGTTAGATTATAATCTTTTCTAAAATCATATTCATTTGGTATTATATATTCATCTAAATTTATATCTTTGTTTTGTGTATTTTTATTTATTACTTTTATTTTTGATTTATTATCATTTTTTTCAGTAATTTTTTGAATTTCTTTCAATGTTTTTAGTATTGATCTATCACTAGTTATACTTTGATTATCAGATTCATTATCAGATTCATTATTAGACTTTACGAGATTTTTTTTTGTTTTTGCAGTTTTATCATCAGATTTATCATCTGTAGATTGTTTTTTTTTAACAACACGACGAATAACTTTCTTTGGTTTTTCTTCTGTTTCAACTTTAACTTCAGCTTTAACTTCAGCTTTAACTTCAGCTTTAACTTCAGCTTTAACTTCAGCTTTATCTTCTATTTTATTTTCAGATTTATCATCAGTAGAATGTTTTTTTTTAACAACACGACGAATAACTTTCTTTGGTTTTTCTTCTGTTTCAACTTTAACTTCAACTTTAACTTCAGCTTTATCATCTGTTTTATTTTCAGATTTATCATCTGCTTTAATTTTCTCATTAGATTCTTCTTTTTTCGCGATAGATTTTATTTTCTTTTTTGGTTTTTCATCTACTTTATCAATTTTGTTATCAATTTTCTTTATTGAGTCCATCGTATTTAATATATTATTAACATTTACTTTTTCTAAATCTACATTTTTCATTTCAATTTTTTTTTCCATTTGAATTTTATCTAATTCGGCTTTATCTTTTTTAAATTCATTTATAATATATCTAGTAGTCGTATTACCAACATTTGACATCAAATTCATTAATGCATTAATATCAACTTTTAATTTATGAACTTCAATAAAATATCGTACTGTGTGAATATTATTTTTATGACAACATGCGTTTTGTAGACAAGTATTATCAGGTTTAACTTCTTTACATAATGTTTTTATTTTTGTAAGATTGCCTGATTTATTTAATTGTTCATATAATAATTCAATAGATGAATCAAATTTAACTTTATATGGATTATAATTTATTGAATAGAAATAACTTTTAAACAATGGATAATTTACATCAATTCCAGATTTTTGGGGATTTTTTAATAATATACGGTTATAAACTAATTTTTTAAATACATCTGCACTTATTTGAATAGAATTTTCATTAAGATAATTAAATATTATTGATATACATTCAATCCAATTCTTTTTTTGTTTTTGATAGTATCTATTAGATAATTCTAAATCTATCTGTTCATATTTTATTGATTTTGGATCTGAACCATTTTCATGTAAAAAATTTATTATTTTTTCTAAATTAGTTGGAGAAAATGTATCAAGTAACATATTATTTGATAATTTAATTATAAAAATATTTGATGTATCTTTATTTATAATAACATTTGTTGATTTACATATTTTCATTGTGTCATCATATGAATCATATAAAAATGAATAAATCATTACGTCATTATCTGGATTAAAATTTTTGTTATTTAATGAATTATTTTTAAATTTTGTTAATTGAATATCTATAGTTTTATCAAATTTTTTATATTCAGAATATCCACCACGTTCATTATAATAAGCAGTTAATTCTTTTATATAATTTATACCATACAAACACCATGAATATAATATATTTTTAGATCCAATATTAATACTGTCTATTTTTGGATTTTCAAGAATAACCAGTAAATTAATTATCATATATCTAATTTTTTCAGCATTTTTAAATGGTTCATAATATGAAGTAATTTTATCACATAGCATATTATCATAATTAAAAATATGTTCGATAAATATATTAATATAATTAATATTATTTATATCATTATAAATATCATTTATAATTTTTTTGCTATAACTATTTTGTATTAATTGCATATCATTCATTACATTTATAATATCTAAAAATTTATTTTTATCATTTGAACAATATTTAATCTGATTAACAAAAACAGATTCAAATTGTAAATCTATTTTTTTAAAACAATTTGATGCAAAATCAATATCATTAAATATATCCATTGGTATTTCTTGTTTATACGTATTGTAATATAACATACAATTATTAATAAAAGATATACAATTACGATTCTTTGTATAATAATAACATTGACATTTAGTAGTACTTCTTAATTTATTTAATAATTCATTCATTTTATTATATTTAATGTTATATTGTTAAATAAATAATATAAATAACTTAAATAAATTTCAATTTTTTTAGAAGAAAAATTATTAAGCTCTTTAAGGAGCGAAACAATTTTTTAAAAAGAAAAATTATTAAGCTCTTTAAGGAGCGAAACAATTTTTTTTTGAATAAAAAGTAGTTTTGTATAAAAAATTATTCTAATTCGTCTGATTCTGAATCCGATTCTGAATCTGATTCTGAATCACTTAAATTATTTATATTTACAATAAAATTATTATTATTATTATTATTATCATTAAGATTAATATTATTGTGTTCAATATATTTATTTCTAACATATTGTAAAAGTGTGTTATAACGTAAATTATATGAATGATTTAAAATACACTTTTCATTAAATTTTAAATTATAAGTATCGTGTAATATTTGTATAATTGAAATATTATTTGTACCACATGCTATTTCTAGACATTCTTGTGTTGGTTTTACTTCTTTTAAAATTTCTTTTATTCTAGCAGTAAGACCTGATTTTAATTCTTTTTTTAACATTTCAATATTATATTTTACTTTAATAGGATATTTTAAAAATGTATTTGAATTATATAATACACTTTGAACATCTATGTCGTCAAAAAAATGTTCTATTTTTTTAATATTATTTATTTTTATTTTATTACTACATAGTTTAATAAAATCTTCTTTTGTAATTACAATATTATTATCAACTAAATAATTTATAAGTTCCTTATTGTATGTATTTAAAATTAAAATTTTAGATATAGTTATATCAGTTGAACCATTTTCAAATAAAAACATAATTGTTTTATCCATATCATATTTATGATATGGATAATATTGCGTATAACGATCATGGTAACCATTATAAGTATTTATATATTCATCTAATGTAAAATTTAAAGTATTTTTCTCTATGCGCCCGCCATTAAGAATACATTTTTTAACCAAATCCAATCCACTTTTTATATTAAATGATATACGTATGATTTTTACAAATAAATCTTGTGTAACATTTATTTTATTGTCTAACATTTTTTCTACTGATTGAAAATCAAATTGTTTTATTGCATTTTCTAATAATAAATTTATATATTCTTGATTATTATTTTTTAAAATATATTCATATGTAATATTATAATATTCTTTATTGACTGATATTTTTTTTATTATATTAAAATCAATATTTTTGTAATTATTTATAAACATATGAATTATTTCAGCATTTTTTGTCTCTATTATATATCTAATATTTTTATCTGTAAGATTAATATTCTCAAATATATATAATATATGTGCAAGATTTTTATCATAATTATTTGACCAACATTCTATTGAAGAACAAATAATTTTAAAATATCTATTTATAAAATTTTCTGATATTATAAGTTTATTATCTAACATAATTTCAAAAATATCATTTATCTTTGAACATGTATCGTGTGTTGATACATAACAATAATCAATAACTTTTATATCATCATCTAAGATATTTGTATTTTTATAACGACTATGTAACTGATTAAAAATATTTTTAATAAGTTGTTCAGTCATATTATTATTTAAGTTATTATAATATATCATAATATCATAATAATTTTAACTTAAAAAAATCAATTTTTTTGAAAGAGGGGATTGCTTAAGCAAACCCTCTTAGAAGAAAAATTATTGAGTTCTTTAAGGAAAGAAACAATTTTTTTCTCAAATAATTAAGCTATAAATTAAGATATAAATTAAGCTATAAATTAAGCTATAAATTAAGCTATAAATTAAGCTATCATTTTTGCAATAATACCAGCATAAGATTCATAATCATTAACTTTAATATCATCTAAAGTGTATGATTCTAATTTTCCATCTGATGGTATTTTAATTTGAATAGATGGAAATTCTAATGGATTGCGCATTATTTGGCGTATTACTTGAGTATAATGTTCATTATATATATGTGCATCTCCTAGATTCATTATAAGACGTCCTGGAATAAAATTATTTTTTATTTGGCTTTTTATATTTTGATCATTATTAATATGATCACAAATTAAATAATTTAATAGAGCATATGAAGCAATATTAAAAGGTACACCTAAAAATAAATCAGCAGAACGCTGTGTCATCATAATATCTAATTTATAATAGTTTACTAAATCAGTAGATTTGATTAAATTACAATAGAACATTATTGTTATACCGTGACAAGGAAATAATACTCCATCAAATGCTTGAGCAGGATTATATGATGTCATAATTATACGTCGGGAAGTTGGATCTGTTTTTAAAAGATTAATACAATATTGTAATTGATCAAATCCGAAAAAGTTTCTCCATTGAAAACCATACATTGGCCCCATATCACCAACTTTTCTATCTTTAAATCCCATTTTATCAAGAAATTCTCTTGATGTATTTGCTTCCCATATTTTTACTCCTTTTTCTGATAATTCACTTGTATCTGTTTTGCCATTAATGAAAAACATTAGTTCTTCAAAAATACCTTTTAGAAACATTTTTTTTGTAGTCAATAATGGAAAATGTTCAAGATTAAATTCAAGTGTTTTACCAAAAACAGAATATGTAATAGCATTGCGTGTCTGACGTTTATCACCATGTTTTAATACATATTCCAACAAATCTAAATAAGATTGTTCTTGTATATTTAGTTTACTATTATTTAATTGACTATGTTTAAAATATTTTGAATAAAAAGTTATTTCAACATCGATATTATTTTTAACGTCTTTAACATTAAAAGATTTATTTGGTAAATCATTAATATATAATTCATAATACATATTAAAATTATCTAATACATTATCACAATTATAATTATAATTAATTTTAGATACAACGTAATTAATATGACCTATATTTCGAATAGCATAATCATAAATATTTTTCCCACCTAATATAAATATATCACAATCATTATAATATGTATATAAATGATTTTTTAAATAATCAATATTGTGTAATATTGTTAAATTTGTTTTATCACTTTTCATTGAAGATGATACAACTAGAAAATCATAATCTTTTAAATTCATAATCTTATAATATGTGTTCTTCCCTGAAACTATAAGCTTTTTTTGTTTAGAGGGGCGATTAACATTATCCAAGAAAAAATTCATATCTTCTTTAATATCCCATGGCATCTCTCCAGAACGCGAAATACCACCATTCGCATCAATACAAACAACTAAATTTACGTTCATATTCATAAGTAACTATTATTAAGTTAACTAAATTATTATTGGATTAAATAAATTAAAAATCAATTTTTATTAATTCTTCATTAAATTTATTCTTATTATCTTTATCAACACAAATAAATCCATAATTACGTAATTTATTCATATTTTCTATAAATAAATTTTTATTATGATAATATTTTGATATTAAATCATAATATGTATCAATGTTAGTCTTTTCAGTATTTTTTGCAAAATATATACTATCACTCATATAAATTATAGGTCGTTCAATATAATTTAATACAAATATTAAAGTAAATTTTTTATTATGTTTAAAAAGATTGATTCTTCTCATATTATTTGTCATCATAACATAATTATCAAAAACTATAACACAATTTATAGATTTATTTTTATTATATAAATCTTCTAATTCATCATATGATGTATGAATAAAATCAATATAAATAAAATTCTTATCAAGTGTAGATGCTAAATATTTTGCAAAAGTTGTTTTCCCAGTATTATGCATACCTACTATTGAAACTATATCTCCTCGAAGAAACATATTAAATTAACACTTTATTAAGTTAAGTTAAATAATATTTTTAAAACCTTTAAGTTTAATTTTTAGTCTAGTTGTTATATTTGAATCATCAGTATTTGTAACATCGTCTTGATATAGATCTTTTATCATGTATAAAATATCCAAACTTTCTGAACATATACTAAAATATGTATAATCTTCACTATCATTATAATAATATATAATAGCAATATCGATACCAATATAATATGTTGGATCTTTTGTCTTATTACGTATTATTGATACTGCTTCAGTAATACTTCTTATATTATCATCAATTTGTTCATCATAACGTTTTTGTAATAAATATTTACCAAGATGTCGTTTATGATGATATGAATTCAAATAGACAATATTTAAATCTAATTCTCCTTTTAATGTTTGTTTAACTATCTTGATATTTTTAATTTGATTATAACATTGATACCGATCTATTTGAATAGATGGAATTGTATCAGCTGAATATACTGATAATCCCGCTGCATTACGATGTCCACCTCCTCCAAATTTTGATGCAATCTCTTCGACATCTGAACCAGTATTTGTTGATCTCATACTTACATATGTTTCTCCAGTATATTCATTTTTAGAATAACATATTGCAAAATTGACATCAGGATTTGATATTAGGAAAGCGTTGCCTATTTCTGATTTTAATATAGATGTATTTACAATTCCAACAAAATATAATCTATTATCTAATAATATAAAATTTACTGCCATTTTTTTAACTCCGTCATTAATATAATTATCGTTTTGTCTTTGCATACCATCACCCATAGGTATTACTGAATTTGTTACATAATCATCATCTAATAATTGTTCATATGCATCAAATTGTTTTGGTATATTTGCAACATAAGATATAAATTGCCGAGTATTTGTCATTGAACGCTTCCATATATCATTATCTTCAACATATCGTATCATTAATGGAACAGATTCTTCACCAAAAAAATATGCCCATGTAATATATGCACCAGAATGGTCCATTCTAAATATTTTATTTTCTTTTGGTATATTTTTTAGATCTTTTTCAGCTGATTGATGATGATCAAGAATTAATAGTTTTTTTGCAGATTTTAAGATATTTTTTAATGTAGAATATTTAAATGAGAAATCACACATCAATATATTTTTACCATCGACCATTGGAGGTGGTTTTTGATATTGTAATGGTATATATATTATTTTTTTCTTTTTTTTATCTTTTTTTTGTTTAAAATAATAGTAACACGCAAATGCAGATGCAAATCCATCAATACAATCACCATGATATAATACCATATCGATTTCATCTGGTTTTAGACAAACATTAGAAAAATCTATTTCGGACATTATTATATAGTTTACTTATATAGTTTACTTATATAGTTAACTTATATAGTTAATTTAGTTAACTTAATAAATAAAAATCAATTTTTAATAATGTTGTTTATTCATTTCATTTTTAATAGAATCTAAATGGGATTTTGAACAACCTTCATAACGTCCAGTTTCTACACCTTTATAAAAAAGTTTCAAAGTTGGTAAAGCTGATACTTCATGATCTGAAGCAAGATTTTCATGAGAATCTACATTAACTTTTACAATTAATAGATTTGGGTTTTCATGACCAAATTGTTCAAGCCATTGAGATAAAGTTCTACACGGTCCACACCATGTAGCATAAAAATCAACTAGAACAAATTTATTATGCATAAGTACTTCTTGAAAATCATTCTCACTAACAATTTCACGCATTGATATAATAAATAAAATTGTTTTGTGCTTAAATAACTTAAAGTCTGTTTTCAAAATATGTAAAAACAAAATCAATAACTGCATATTTCATATGAATTTGATGTTCAAAATTATCCAAATCAAGTTCGGTTGAATTAATATCATTAATAAATTCAATTTCAATCAAATAATTATAAATTACCGGATAATATTCATCTTCTAGCTCATTCCAAAAATTTTGAATCTCATCATTTGATTGAAAATATGCATAACTAGGTAAAGGACCATGAATAATACTCAAACACTTGTTAATAAACAGATATTCTGTTTGTGAATTAAATGTTGGATAATATTGATTCCATTCTTCTTCAGTCATTTCATTCGACTGATTCGACTGATTTGAAGATTCCAAATTATTTTCATCTGATGAAAAAGATGAAATGGATGAACATGGAGAATAAGTATAGAATGACATTTCTATTTATATTTTTTTAATTTGATATATAAATATGAATATATATTAAATTTCAATTTTTTCACAATGAATGTGCAATAAGGAAATGTTAACAACGATACTAAAAATTTATTTTCTTTATTTTTTATAAAATTATATGTATATAAATTATAATTATAATCTATATTTATTACAATAAATATATATGCAA
>Ga0214921_10006453_pt1 | contig 16067 bp, 12 predicted proteins | sample LL1505_MetaG_FD_177992 | JGI IMG/M metagenome (GOLD analysis project Ga0214921, IMG submission 177992) | Freshwater microbial communities from Lake Lanier, Atlanta, Georgia, United States - LL-1505 | ecosystem: Environmental > Aquatic > Freshwater > Lake | place: USA: Georgia | collected...
GCCCGCACGACCGGCATGACGACAGTGCAAAAGTCCGGACGGTCCATCGTGGTAGGCGCCTCGGGCGGCCGTGCCCGCGAGCGGCGTCAAGGCCGCCGGAGGTGCAGGCTTGGCGATCGTGTTTACGGCCTGCGTGTCGTCCGCGGGCCCGTCCAGAAATTCGCGCACCAGCATCGCCGCCTCGCCGGTGTGCACGTCGAGAAATCCGTGCGCCCATCCGGGCAGGGGCAAAAATCGGCCGTTGCGCAGCAAGGCTGCTGCGCGACGCGTCGGTGTCGCCAGATCGTCGTCCGGACAGAGCAACAACACGGGCTGCGCCACCTGTGGCAGCACCTCGGCATGTTGCACCTCGAACGCCGCGCGATAGGTACGCCACGCGCTATCGGCGACGCGCAGTCCTTCGGCGACTTCGCGCTGCACGAACCACGCATCGGCGAGCGGATCTTTGAACTGCCAATGTCCGCGCCACCGCTCACGCAGATGCGAGCCGTCGCGCAACGGGACCTCACCACCCGCCGCCGCCAGCGTCGCGCGTTGGGCGTCGAGTTCGCTCGCCGTGTACACCGGTGCCGACACCAGCACCACCCGTCGCACTTGCTGCGGTCGTTGCCGCGCCAGCTCCAAAGCGATCTTGGAGCCCGTGTGATAACCCATGACGTCGATGCGTCGCAGGTCGTGCGCTGCCGCGAGTCCATCCAGAAACGCGCCGAGCAACGACGCGAGCGCAGCGATCGACGGCGGTTCAGCCGGCGTACTCGACCCGCCGAAGCCCGGCGTATCGGGGGCGATCGCCAAGCGATCCCGTCCCATTTCGGCGATGAAACGCGCGTAGACACGTCCGGAGTTGGGCGTGAGGTGGATGCACAGCAGCGGCACGCGCGCCGTCTGCTCGGGCACCGCGATGCGGTAGTGAATTTGGCCCGCACCCGACTCGGCATAACGGCGCCGCACGTTCGGCGGCGTACGCCAAAACTGCGCCGACGGCAGCGACATCACGTTCAACTGCGGTACGAAGGATCGCGTCGTTCGAGCCGACGCAACAGCGTCGGCCACACGAATCTTCCGCCCATCCCGCCCGTCTGGACGCGCACCGATTCGGCCACGCCGTCGATGATGCTCTGCGACACCGGAATCAGCTCCGCACCGCCCGATTGCGCGGCGATCTGGATCTGGCAAGTCGCCTCGAAGATGTACATGGCGAGGAACGCATCCGCCACGGTCGGGCCTACGGTCAGCAAGCCGTGGTTGCGCAAGCAAAGAAAGTTCGCGCGCCCGAGGTCCGCCTGCAATCGCGGTTTTTCATCCGGGCGAAAAGCGACGCCTTCGTAGTCGTGGTAGGCGAGCGAGGCGAGGACGGCGGTACTTTGCTGCGAAATCGGCAGCACGCCCGCCTTCTGTGCCGACACCGCGACTCCGGCGCGCGTGTGCGTGTGCAGCACGCAGCCGGCATCGTCTCGCACCTCATGCACGGCGCTGTGGATCACGAACCCCGCCGGGTTCACGGGGAACGGCGAATCGTGCAGTTTGTTGCACGCGGCATCGACCTTCACGAGTGACGAGGCGGTGATCTCGTCGAAGGCGAGCCCGTACGGATTGATGAGAAAGTGGTGCTCCGGTCCGGGCATGCGTGCGCTGATGTGCGTGAACACCAAATCGCTCCAGCCGAATTCGTCGACCAGACGATAGGCGGCGGCGAGATCGCAGCGCAGCTGCCACTCGGCGTCGGAGACCTTGCCCTGCAAAGAGGCGATCTGCAACGAGGCGCTCATGATTCGATCCCGTAGATGCGATGCCGCTCCGGCGTGAACACGCCGAGCATCGTGCCGTCGCGCGACAACGTGCGCGAGCGCTGTCCGAGACCGGCATCGCCGAAGGCGCGCACGATCATCCCTTCCCACATTTTCTGTGCCTCGTCGTCGGTACGAATTTCGATCTGCCCCCAGACGATCACGTGCGCCATGACGGTCGGCTTCGAGATCGCGACGCAGGCGCGCGGATCGCGCTCGAGGTTGCGTACCTTCTGCTTGCCGGTGAGACTGAACAGCAGATAGGGTGCATCGACGCCCATCATCATCGGCGTGACGTGCGGCGAACCGTCTTTCAACACCGTTGCCAAATGCACCCAGTCGGACGGCGCGTGCAAGGATTCGATCGCCGCGAACAACTTCTCGTCCATCGAAGACTCCTACGCTGAAAACTGACTTCGGTCGAAGATATCACGCTAGCGACGGTCGATCCTGCGCAACAAGGGCTGCAGAGCGACGGCCGACAAGATGATCAGCACCCCGACATAAAAACTCACGGTGAGCTCGCGATCTTCGCGGAACCACAGCGCCGCGATCAGAATCGCATACACCGGTTCGAGATTGAGAGCGAGCTGGGTCGCAAAGGCGCTGATGTGCCGCAGAGCGCGCAGCCACAGCACGTACGGCAACAACGTGCAGACCACGGCCAGCAACAACAACCAGAGCAAATCCTCGCCGGCGGGCAAGGTCGTCAGACTCTCCGACCCCTGCAAAAGATACATGCCGAGCGCGACGAAGATCGCACCCGCACCGATTTGCACGAAGGTGAGCGCGAGCGCGCTGCCGTCCCCGATGTGGCGCTTGTTGAGCGTCGACAACAGTGCCGTCAGAAATGCCGACAGGATGCCGACCGCAAGCCCGAGCTGCATACCCGCGGGGATGCCGCCGGCGACCAGCACGACGCCCGGAACGGCGATCAAACCCAACAGAAACTCGTGCCGCTCGTGGGCACGTCGCGTCAACCACGGCTCAAGTATCGCCGTGAAGATAGAGCCGAGCGCCACGCAACTCACGGCAACCGATGCATTGGCGAGCTTGATCGCGCCGTAGAACGTCAGCCAATGCAGCGCGAGCACGACGCCGATGCCGGCGTAGATCGCGATGCCGCGCACGCTCATGGCGCGCAGACCCCGCCACACCGCGGGAATCGCCGCCAACATCCCGGTGACGAGCACCATGCGCCACACCACGAGTGCGGCCGCGGGCAAGCTGATGAGTTTGCCGAGGATGGCCGTGAAGCCCCACAGCAGCACGCAGAAATGCATCTGCGCGAGTGCGCGTCGTTCTGCGGTGTGCATCAGCGGCGGCGCGTGCAGCCCGCGCGCATCAAAGATGCGTGGAGTGCGCGACTTCGAGCAAGGCGGGCAACAGACGCTTGCGCGCATCGTCGAACGACACCGCCGACAACGCGAAGCGAACGGCCACCACGGCCGCCGGTTCACCCTCGACGATGATCGGCACGGCAAGGCTGCCCTGTTCGGTCAGCCGCAAAGGCCGCACCGACTTGCCGTAACCGCGTTCCCGCGTGGCCGCGAGCTCGCGATCGAGTGCCGCACGATCGGGCCAGATGGCCTGCGTCTCGTCGGGACGGACGGGCCAGAGATGATCGAGGACCGACTCGCGCACCTTGGCGCTCGAATAAGCGAGAAAAGCGCGCCCCGAAGCGGAGGTGAGCACGGGGATCGTCATGCCGCGCTCGAAATACTCGACCGCGAAGCCGCTTTCGCGATCGGTCGAATCTTCGATGAACATTTCAGGGAAGCGAAACCGCATCACCGTCATGGGCCATTGCACCCGCGTCGCCGCCGCATGCAGTTGGGCACGCACCGGCTCGAGACGCTCGGTGACCGGATCGAAACCGTGACTGAGCGTGCGCGCCTTGATGGTGAGTTTGAAGCGCCGCGAATCGGACTCGCGCTCGACGAAACCCTGCGCTTCAAGGGTCGCGAGGCAACGGTTGACCGTCGTTCGCGCGAGCCGCAATTTTTGACTGAGCGCAGCGGTGGTGAGCGGACCCTGACGATTCAGGACTTGAATCAACTCCAAGCCGCGCAACAGCACGCGCACCGGGGTCGGATGCCCCGGCGGCATGCGATGCGGACCACGCGCGACGGCGCCCGACGATGCCGTGCCCGCGCCCTGTTCCGCCTTCCTTTCCGAATCGCTCATCACTCGTTACCGCAACACCCCGCAGCGGATTCGATCAACCGGCCGCACCCTCTTCTTCGCCCACCGAAGATTCGTCGGCATCGCCACCGGCACCGCTGACGTCCATGAAGCCGCCGCCCCGATCGTCCAACTTGCGACGACGATGCTCATGAGCGGCGAAGCCCGTGCCCGCCGGAATGAGTCGGCCGACGATGACGTTTTCCTTCAGGCCGCGCAGATCGTCCTTGAGGCCGCGCACCGCAGCTTCGGTGAGCACGCGCGTGGTTTCCTGGAACGAGGCCGCCGAGATGAACGACTCGGTCGCCAGCGACGCCTTGGTGATGCCGAGCAACACGGGCGTGAGACTCGCGAGTTCCTTGCCATCGCGGGTCATCCGGTCATTGATGTCGAGCGCACGCGAGCGATCGAGCTGCTCGCCCTTGAGCAACGGCGTCTCGCCGATGCTCACCACTTCGGCCTTGCGCAACATCTGTCGAATGATGACTTCGATGTGCTTGTCGTTGATCTTCACGCCCTGCAGACGATAGACGTCCTGGATTTCGCGTACGAGATAGTTCGCGAGCGCCTCGACGCCTTGCAGACGCAAAATGTCGTGCGGATTAGGCTCGCCGTCGGCGATCACTTCGCCGCGCGCGACTTGTTCGCCCTCGAACACGTTCAGCTGACGCCACTTCGGAATCAGCTCCTCGTACTTCTCGCTCTTTTCGTCGGTGATGACGAGCCGACGCTTGCCCTTGGTTTCTTTGCCGAAACTCACCGTGCCGCTCTTCTCGGCGAGAATCGCCTGATCCTTCGGCTTGCGCGCTTCGAACAGATCGGCCACGCGCGGCAGACCGCCGGTGATGTCGCGCGTCTTCGACGATTCCTGCGGGATGCGCGCGATCACGTCGCCGACCGACACCTTCGCACCGTCTTCGAGACTCACGAGCGCACCGGCCGGCAGCGTGTAAATCGCCGGGATCTCGGTATTCGCGAACGGCACTTCCTTGCCCTTCGCGTTCAACAGCTTGATGGTCGGACGCAATTCTTTGCCGCCGCGCTGCTTGCTGCTGTCCTGCACCACGATCGACGACAAGCCCGTGACCTCGTCCACCTGCGTCGTGACCGTAAGGCCATCGACGAAGTCCTGGAACTTGAGGAAACCGGCCACTTCGCTGACCACGGGATGCGTATGCGGATCCCAGGTCGCGACCGACTGACCGGCTGCCACGAGCACGCCTTCACGCACGTTGATTTGCGCACCGTAGGGGATCTTGTAGCGCTCGCGCTCGCGGCCGAACTCGTCGACCACGCCGATTTCGCCCGATCGCGATACGGCGACCAGATGACCCTTTTCGTGGGCCACGGTCTTCACGTTGTGGAACCGCAGCGTACCCTTGTTGCGCACTTCGACGCTGGAGGCCGCTGCCGCTCGCGATGCCGCACCACCGATGTGGAAGGTGCGCATGGTGAGCTGCGTGCCAGGCTCGCCGATCGACTGCGCCGCCATGACGCCGACGGCTTCGCCGATGTTGATGATGCGACCGCGCGCGAGATCGCGCCCGTAGCACGTGGCGCATACGCCGTAGCGCGTCGCACAGGTGATCGGCGAACGCACCATCACTTGATCGACGCCCTGCTGTTCGAGCAAGCGCACCAGCGCTTCGTCGATCAGGGTGCCCGCGGGCACCAGCACCGCACCCTTGCCGCCCGGCTTCAGAATGTCTTCGACGACCACGCGACCGAGCACGCGCTCGCCGAGGCCTTCGACCACGTCGCCGCCTTCGACGAGCGGCGTCACGGTCAAACCGTTCGTCGTGCCGCAATCGACCTCGGTGACCACGAGATCCTGCGCCACGTCGACGAGGCGACGCGTGAGGTAACCCGAGTTCGCGGTCTTGAGTGCGGTGTCGGCGAGACCCTTGCGCGCGCCGTGCGTCGAGATGAAGTACTGCAGAACGTTCAGGCCTTCACGGAAGTTCGCCGTGATCGGCGTCTCGATGATCGAACCGTCCGGCTTGGCCATGAGGCCGCGCATGCCGGCGAGCTGGCGGATCTGGGCCGCGCTGCCGCGCGCGCCCGAGTCGGCCATCATGAAGATCGAGTTGAACGACTTCTGACGCTGCTTCTGACCCTTGGAGTCGACGGCATCTTCACTGCCGAGTTTCTCCATCATCGCCTTGGCGACTTGGTCGTTGGCGCGCGACCAGATGTCGACGACCTTGTTGTAGCGCTCGCCGTTGGTCACCAAACCCGAGGCGTACTGATCCTGGATTTCTTTGACTTCGCGATCGGCCGCCGCGACGATCTTGCCCTTCTGCTCGGGGATCACGATGTCGTCGACGCCGAAGGACACCGACGCGCGGGTCGCATACGCGAAACCCGTGTACATCAGACGGTCGGCGAAGATCACCGTGTCCTTGAGACCGAGCTGGCGATAGCAGGCGTTGATGGTCGCCGAAATCGTCTTCTTGGTCATATCCTGGTTGATGAGATCGAACGACATGCCTTCCGGCAACACGTCCGACAACAAAGCGCGACCGACCGTCGTCTTCACGAGACGACGACGCGGCGTCTTCACGCCATCGACGATCAGCGTCTCGCCGATACGCACCTGGACGCGCGCTTGCAGATCGACCTGACGGGTTTCGTAGGCGCGATGCACTTCGCCGACGTCGGCGAACATCATCCACTCGCCCTTGGCGCCGATGCGCTCGCGCGTCATGAAGTACAAACCGAGCACGACGTCTTGCGACGGCACGATGATCGGGTCGCCGTTGGCGGGCGACAGGATGTTGTTCGACGACATCATCAAAGCACGAGCTTCGAGCTGCGCTTCGAGCGACAGCGGTACGTGCACGGCCATCTGGTCACCGTCGAAGTCCGCGTTGAACGCGGTGCAGACGAGCGGGTGCAGCTGGATCGCCTTGCCTTCGATCAGCACCGGCTCGAACGCCTGGATGCCGAGTCGGTGCAAGGTCGGTGCGCGGTTGAGCAGCACCGGATGTTCACGGATCACCTCTTCGAGGATGTCCCAGACTTCCGGCCCTTCGCGCTCGACGAGACGCTTGGCGGCCTTGATGGTCGAGGCGTCACCGCGCAACTGCAATTTCTGGAAGATGAACGGCTTGAAGAGTTCGAGCGCCATCTTCTTCGGCAGACCGCACTGGTGCAGACGCAGCGTCGGACCGACCACGATGACCGAACGGCCGGAGTAGTCGACGCGCTTGCCGAGCAGATTCTGACGGAAGCGACCCTGCTTGCCTTTGATCATGTCGGCGAGCGACTTGAGCGGACGCTTGTTCGTGCCCGTGATCGCACGGCCGCGACGGCCGTTGTCGAGCAACGCATCGACCGCTTCCTGCAACATGCGCTTTTCGTTGCGCACGATGATGTCCGGCGCGTTCAACTCGAGCAGCCGACGCAGGCGGTTGTTGCGGTTGATGACGCGGCGGTAGAGATCGTTGAGATCGGAGGTCGCGAACCGACCGCCGTCGAGCGGCACGAGCGGACGCAGATCGGGCGGCAGCACCGGCAGGATGGTCATCACCATCCACTCGGGCTTGTTGCCCGACTCGATGAACGACTCGATCAGCTTCAAGCGCTTGGAAAGACGCTTGAGCTTCGTCTCGGAGGCGGTGTTCGCCATGTCCTCGCGAGCCTTGATCACCTCGGCCTTCAAATCGAGCGACGAGAGCAATTCGTGGACGGCTTCGGCACCCATGCGGGCGTCGAACTCGTCGCCGTGCTCTTCGATCGCTTCGAGATACATTTCGTCGGTGAGCAACTGACCGCGCGTCATCGGCGTCATGCCCGGGTCGATGACCACGAAGGCTTCGAAGTACAGCACACGCTCGATTTCGCGTAGCGTCATGTCGAGCATCAGGCCGATGCGCGAGGGCAGCGACTTCAGGAACCAGATGTGCGCGACCGGCGAAGCGAGATCGATGTGACCCATGCGGTCACGACGCACCTTCGACTGCGTGACTTCCACGCCGCACTTTTCGCACACGACGCCGCGGTGCTTGAGGCGCTTGTACTTGCCGCAGAGACATTCGTAGTCCTTCACCGGACCGAAAATCTTGGCGCAGAACAGGCCGTCTCGCTCGGGCTTGAACGTGCGGTAGTTGATGGTCTCCGGTTTCTTCACTTCACCGAAGGACCAGGACTTGATCATCTCGGGCGAAGCGAGACCGATCTTGATCGAGTCGAAGTGCTCGACCGGTGCGTTCTGCTTGAAGATCTTGAGTAGGTCTTTCATGGCTTACACCTCAATCCTGTTCCAGCTCGATGTTGATCGCGAGGGAACGAATTTCCTTCACGAGCACATTGAACGATTCGGGCATGCCGGCATCCATTTGGTGATTGCCGTCGACGATGTTCTTGTACATCTTCGTGCGGCCGTTCACGTCGTCGGATTTGACCGTGAGCATTTCCTGCAGCGTGTAGGCCGCGCCATAGGCCTCGAGCGCCCAGACTTCCATCTCGCCGAAGCGTTGACCACCGAACTGCGCCTTGCCACCGAGCGGCTGCTGGGTGACGAGCGAGTACGGCCCCGTCGAACGCGCGTGCATCTTGTCGTCGACCAGGTGGTTGAGCTTCAACATGTACATGTAGCCCACCGTGACCTGACGCTCGAAGCGCTCGCCGGTACGACCGTCGTGCAGATGCGTCTGACCCGACAGCGGCAGATCGGCGAGTTCGAGCAAGCGTTTGATTTCAGCTTCCGACGTACCGTCGAACACCGGCGTCGCGATCGGCACGCCGCGCGACAAGTTGCGCGCGAGCGCGACGAGATCCTTGTCGTTGAGCGAATCGATCTTTTCTTTCTGACCGCCGGACTCGTTGTAGATGCGACCGATGAAGCCGCGCAAGTCGGCGATCGCCTGCTGCTGTTCGAGCATGCGACCGATCTTGAGACCGAGTCCCTTGGCCGCCCAGCCGAGGTGCGTCTCGAGCACCTGACCGACGTTCATGCGTGACGGCACGCCGAGCGGATTGAGCACCACGTCGACCGGCGTACCGTCGTCGAGGTACGGCATGTCTTCCACCGGCACGATGGTCGAGATGACGCCCTTGTTGCCGTGACGGCCGGCCATCTTGTCGCCCGGCTGCACGCGGCGCTTCACCGCGAGGTACACCTTCACCATCTTGAGCACGCCCGGCGACAGATCGTCGCCCTGGGTGATCTTGCCCTTCTTGTTCTCGAGCTTCGCTTCGAACATCTTGCGCTGTGCGCGCAGACGCTCGGCCGCCGCTTCGAGCTGGCTGTTCGCGTCTTCGTCATCGAGACGAATCTCGAACCAGTCGTCGCGATTCATGTCGTCGAGATAGTCGGCGGCGATCTTGGTGCCCGATTTGAGCTTGCGCGGACCACCGGCGGCGACTTTGCCGAGCAGCATGCTGCGCACGCGCTGGAACATGTCGTCTTCCAGGATGCGCTGCTGATCGCCGAAGTCCTTCTTGACGCGTTCGATTTCGGCCTTTTCGATCGAGAGGGCGCGCGAGTCTTTCTCGACGCCGTCGCGCGTGAACACGCGCACGTCGATGACCGTGCCGTCCATGCCCGGCGGCACGCGCAGCGACGTGTCCTTCACGTCGCTCGCCTTCTCGCCGAAGATGGCGCGCAACAGCTTTTCTTCCGGCGTGAGCTGCGTCTCGCCCTTCGGCGTCACCTTGCCGACCAGAATGTCGCCGGCACGCACTTCAGCGCCGATGAAGGCGATACCCGCCTCGTCGAGCTTGTTGAGAGCCTGGTCACCGACGTTCGGAATGTCCGCCGTGATTTCTTCGGCGCCGAGCTTGGTGTCGCGTGCGACGCAAGTGAGCTCTTCGATGTGGATGGTGGTGAAGCGATCTTCCTGCACCACGCGTTCGGAGATGAGGATCGAGTCTTCGAAGTTGTAGCCGTTCCACGGCATGAACGCGACCAGCATGTTCTGCCCGAGCGCGAGCTCGCCGAGATCGGTCGAAGGACCGTCGGCAAGCACGTCACCGCGTGCGATCACGTCACCGGCCGATACCAGCGGACGCTGGTTGATGCAGGTGTTCTGGTTGGAACGGGTGTACTTGGTGAGGTTGTAGATGTCGACGCCCGGCTCGGCCGAGACCGTCTCGGCGTCGTTGACGCGCACCACGATGCGCGACGCATCGACCGAGTCAACCACGCCGCCACGCTTGGCGACCACGGTCACACCGGAGTCGATCGCCACGGGGCGCTCCATGCCGGTGCCGACGAGCGGCGCTTCGGTACGCAAGGTCGGCACCGCCTGACGTTGCATGTTCGAACCCATGAGCGCGCGGTTCGCGTCGTCATGCTCGAGGAACGGGATCAGCGATGCGGCCACCGACACGATCTGCTTCGGCGACACGTCCATGTAGTTGATGCGCTCGCGCGGCATCAACGTGAACTCGTTCTGGAACCGGCAGGAGACGAGCTCGTCCGATAGCGCACCCTTGCCGTCGGTGTTGGCGTTCGCCTGCGCGATCGCGAATTCGCCCTCTTCGATCGCCGAGAGGTAATCGATCTTGTCGGTGACCTTGCCGTTCTCGACGCGACGGTAGGGCGTCTCGAGGAAGCCGTACTGGTTGGTACGCGCGTACACGGACAAAGAATTGATCAAGCCGATGTTCGGACCTTCCGGCGTTTCGATCGGGCAGACGCGGCCGTAGTGGGTCGGATGCACGTCGCGCACTTCGAAGCCCGCACGTTCGCGCGTGAGACCACCCGGGCCGAGCGCCGAAACGCGGCGCTTGTGGGTGACTTCCGAGAGCGGATTGTTCTGATCCATGAACTGGCTGAGCTGCGAGGAGCCGAAGAACTCCTTGACGGCTGCCGCAACCGGTTTCGCGTTGATCATTTCCTGCGGCATGAGCGGCTCGCTCTCCGCGATGGTCAGACGCTCCTTGACCGCACGCTCGACGCGCACGAGACCGACGCGGAACGCGTTCTCGGCCATTTCGCCGACCGAACGCACGCGACGATTGCCGAGGTGATCGATGTCATCGACGTTGCCTTCGCCGTTGCGAATCGCGATCAACACCTTGAGCACGTCGAGGATGTCTTCCTTCGACAACACGTTCGAACCCAGGATTTCCTTGCGGCCGACGCGGCGGTTGAATTTCATGCGACCGACCGCCGACAAATCGTAGCGTTCGGAATTGAAGAACAGATTGCCGAACAGGTTCTCGGCGGCATCACGCGTCGGCGGCTCGCCCGGACGCATCATGCGGTAGATTTCGACCAGCGCTTCGAGACGATTTTTGCTCTGATCGATGCGCAGCGTGTCGGACACGTACGGACCACGATCGAGGTCGTTGACGTACAGCGTGCGCACTTCGCCGATGCCCGCTTCGATGATTTTCTCGGCCGATGCCGCGGTGAGTACTTCGTTGGCTTTGGCGATGATCTCGCCCGTATCGGTGTTCACCACGTCGTGCGCGAGAATCTTGCCGTAGATGTAATCGCGCGGCACCGCGAGCTTGCGTACGCCGGCATCTTCCAATTGGCGCACGTGACGCGCCGTGATGCGACGACCTTCTTCGACGACCACCTGATCGCCGATGCGGATTTCGAACGTGGCGGTCTCGCCGCGCAGACGCGCCGGAACGAGTTCCAGCGAGACGCCGTCTTTGGCGAGGAAAAACGTGTTCTTGTCGAAGAACACGTCGAGAATCTCGGTTTCGTTCATGCCGAGAGCGCGCAGGATGATCGACACCGGCAACTTGCGACGGCGGTCGATGCGCGCGAACACGCAGTCCTTGGCGTCGAACTCGAAGTCCAACCAGGAACCACGGTAGGGAATGATGCGGGCGCTGAACAACAGCTTGCCCGAGGAATGCGATTTGCCGCGGTCGTGATCGAAGAACACGCCCGGGCTGCGATGCAACTGCGAAACGATGACGCGTTCGGTACCGTTGATGACGAAGGTGCCGTTGTCCGTCATGAGCGGCAGTTCACCGAGGTAAACCTCCTGCTCGCGCACGTCTTTGACGGGCTTCTTCGGGCCCGCGGCTTCCTTGTCGTACACGACGAGGCGCACTTTCACGCGCAGCGGCGCAGCGTACGTGAGGCCACGCAGCTGGCATTCTTTGACGTCGAACACGGGCTCGCCGAGCCTGTAGCTGACGTACTCGAGCACCGCGTTGCCGGAGTAGCTGGAGATCGGGAAGACAGTCTTGAACGCCGCATGGAGTCCGATGTCGCCGCGTCCTTCCTCGGCCTTGTCGGCCTGCAGGAACTGACGGTACGAATCGAGCTGAATCGCCAGCAGATACGGCGTCTCGAGGACGCTGCCCTGCTTGCCGAAGTTTTTGCGGATGCGCTTTTTCTCTGTGAAGGAATAAGCCATCGGACACCTCACTCTCTACGAACTACACGCGGACGAAACGGCGGGCGGGACCTTGCGATCCCGCCTGCCGCGCTTTTCGCGAACTTGAGACAAGTCCCACCACGACGGCGGGATTACTTGATCTCGACCTTCGCGCCGGCTTCTTCCAGCTTCTTCTTCATGTTTTCCGAGTCGGCCTTGTTGACACCGTCCTTGACGGTGCCCGGCACGGCCTCGACGAGGTCCTTGGCTTCCTTCAAGCCGAGACCCGTGAGTTCACGCACGACCTTGATGACGCCGACCTTCTTGTCCGCCGGGTATTCCTTGAGGACGACGGTGAATTCCGTCTTCTCTTCGGCCGGGGCAGCGGCGGCAGCACCCGCGGCGACGGCGGCGACAGCCACCGGCGCAGCAGCGGTCACGCCGAACTTGTTCTCCATGTCGGAGATCAGTTCGACGATCTGCATGATGCTCATGTTGGAAATTGCTTCGAGGATTTCGTCCTTGCTAACAGCCATTGTAGTAACTCCAAAAAAGTTGTTTCAAAGGCAACAAGATCACGCGCCCGCGGCCTGCTTGGCGTCGCGGACAGCCGCGACGGTGCGGACCAGCTTGGTGTGCGGGGCGGCAACCGTGCGCACGAACTTCTCGATCGGTGCCTTGAGCGTACCCAAGAGTATCGATAGAGCCTGTTCGCGCGTCGGCAGCGACGCGACCTTCTCGATGTCCTTGCCCGATAGCACTTCGCCACCGAGCGACACGAGCGTCGCGACGAGCTTGTCGTTGGTCTTCGCGAAGTCCTTCATCACGCGCGCAGCTGCGCCCGGATCGTCCTTCGAGAAAGCGAGCACGAGCGGACCCTTCAATTTGGGCCCGATCGCCTCGAACGATGTACCAGCCACGGCCTTCCGAGCGAGCGTGTTTTTGACGACACGCATGTAAACGCCCTGGGCACGCGCCTTGGCACGCAGCTCGGTCATCTGCGAAACCGTGATTCCACGGTATTCCGCAGCGACCACCGATTGCGACGATGCCGCAACCTCTGCCACTTCCTTCACCAGCGCTTTCTTGTCTTCGAGGTTCAGAGGCACTAGTTGATTACTCCTCTCCTGAAGATCACACACCGGCCGAGAACTCGCGTTCCCTGCCGGACCATTCGACGGTGACCTTCATACGAGGACGATCCTCGTCTGAGCGGTGCACCACCTGCGCAGGCCATCTCATTAAGGTCGGACGAAACGCGAGGGCCGTTTCTCCTACCGCCTGCGGTCTTCGATGGAACCCGGCCATTTGCATGGCCGGACCCGCATCAACTCAAAAATTCGATATCGAATCGGAAACCTTGCGGGGCCATCAGCCGCCGATCGATCCCTGATCCACCACGACACCCGGCCCCATCGTCGAGGACAGCGTGACGCGCTTGACGTAAATACCTTTCGAGGTCGCCGGCTTCGCCTTGTTGAGGTCGGCCAGCAACGCCTGCAGGTTTTCGCGCAGTTGCAGCGGCTCGAAAGCCGCCTTGCCGATCGTGCAATGCACGATGCCGGCCTTGTCTACGCGGTAACGAACCTGACCGCTCTTGGCGTTCTTGACCGCACCGGCGACGTCCGGGCTCACCGTGCCGACCTTGGGGTTCGGCATGAGGCCGCGCGGACCGAGGATCTGACCGAGTTGACCCACGACGCGCATCGCATCGGGGCTCGCGATCACGACGTCGAAGTCCATGTTGCCGGCCTTCACCTGCTCGGCGAGATCTTCCATGCCGACCACGTCCGCACCGGCAGCCTTCGCGGCTTCGACGTTGCGACCCGAGGTGAACACGGCGACGCGCACCGACTTGCCGATGCCGTGCGGCATGACGGTCGAACCGCGAACCTGCTGGTCCGACTTCGATGCGTCGATGCCGAGATTGACGGCAACGTCGACCGACTCGTTGAACTTCGCCTTGGCGAATTCTTTGACGAGCTGCAACGCTTCGTCGATGGGATATTGCTTGCCCGGTTGGATTTTGTCCTTCCAGACTTTGATGCGTTTGGCTGTGAACGGCATGATCAGACTCCTTCCACGTCGACGCCCATGGAGCGCGCGCTGCCTGCGATCGTGCGCACGGCCGCGTCGAGATCGGCTGCGGTGAGATCGGGCGTCTTGGCCTTCGCGATCTCTTCGAGTTGTGCGCGGCTGATCTTGCCCACCTTGTTGGTGTTCGGCGTGCCGCTGCCCTTCTCGATGCCGATGGCCTTGCGGATCAAAACCGCGGCCGGCGGGGTCTTCATGATGAAGGTGAAGCTGCGATCGGCGTACACGGTGATCACCGTGGGGATCGGCAGACCCTTCTCGAGCTTCTGCGTGGCAGCGTTGAACTGCTTGCAGAATTCCATGATGTTGACGCCCTGCTGGCCCAGTGCCGGACCGATCGGGGGCGACGGATTCGCCGAGCCTGCAGGAACCTGCAGCTTGACGTAGCCCTGAACTTTCTTTGCCATGCTCTTGCCTCCTGGGTACCAACGCCCGCGAACTTCGCGAGCTCCCCATGCGCTTCCTTGCCGTTACGCCGCGCGATCCTTCGCGTGGCGACTCTCAATCAGACCCGCGCGTCGCCGCTCAGGCCTTCTCCACCTGCGAGAAGTCGAGTTCGACGGGCGTCGAGCGCCCGAGAATCTGCACCGCCACTTGCAGGCGGTTCTTCTCGTAATTGACGTTTTCGACCACGCCGCTGAAGTCGTTGAACGGACCGTCGGTCACGCGCACGACTTCGCCGGGCTCGAAGATCACCTTCGGACGCGGCTTCTCCACGCCCTCTTCCACGCGACGCAGGATCTGGTTCGCTTCCTTGTCGCTGATCGGCGCAGGCTTTTCGGGCGTGCCGCCGATGAAACCGAGCACCTTCGGCACGTCGCGCACGAGGTGCCAGGTCTGCTCGTCCATTTCCATCTGCACGAGCACGTAGCCCGGGTAGAACTTGCGTTCGCTCTTGCGCTTCTGACCATCGCGCATCTCGACCACTTCTTCGGTCGGCACGAGGATCTCGCCGAACTTCGTCTCGCATCCGTCGCGCTTGATGCGCTCCTTCAGCCCTTCGGAGACGCGATGCTCGAAGTTCGAGTAGGCATGCACGACGTACCAACGCATCGCCATGATCAGCCTCCCGTTCCGGTGACGGTGTTCAGCAGACTGCGCGTGCCCCAGCTGAGCAGCGAGTCGATGCCCCAGAAGAAGAACGCCATCACGAGCACGAACACGAACACCACCAGGGTCATCGAGCCCGTCTCTTCACGAGTCGGCCAGAAGACTTTGTAGAGTTCGATGCGCGCATCGAGCACGAACTTCCAGAGGTCACGCCCGTACTGCGACACGGCGAACACGATCGCACCGAACACCAATGCGCCGGCGAAGATCGCCCAACGCACCCAGTCGTCCTGCGCGCCTTTCAGCCAATAAAAAGCGACCACGCCCGAGACCGCGAGCAGTATCGCGACCCAGAGCTTGGCTTTGTCGGCGCCCGAGACGCCTTCGCTTTTGATGACTTCGTTCATTCACCGATCCTGAAGTGGCAGGCCAGGAGGGAATCGAACCCCCAACCTGCGGTTTTGGAGACCGCCGCTCTGCCAATTGAGCTACTGGCCTGTCGTATCAGCAGTCCTTGCGTCCGGACGTTATTTCAGGATCTTCGCGACGACGCCTGCGCCGACGGTGCGACCGCCTTCGCGGATCGCAAAGCGCAGACCGTCTTCCATCGCGATCGGAGCGATCAGCTCCACCGTCATCTTGATGTTGTCGCCCGGCA
>Ga0214921_10006455_pt1 | contig 16060 bp, 16 predicted proteins | sample LL1505_MetaG_FD_177992 | JGI IMG/M metagenome (GOLD analysis project Ga0214921, IMG submission 177992) | Freshwater microbial communities from Lake Lanier, Atlanta, Georgia, United States - LL-1505 | ecosystem: Environmental > Aquatic > Freshwater > Lake | place: USA: Georgia | collected...
TGAACCTCCCCCTCTGGGGCGGCATGGGCGGGGCGGCGATGATCGGCCTCGGCCTTGCGCTGGCCCAGCCGGAGCGCCGCGTGCTGGTCATCACCGGCGATGGCGAGATGCTGATGGGGGTGGGTTCGCTCGCCACCATCTCGGTGCAGGCGCCGAAAAACCTCTCCATCCTGGTCTGCGACAATGAGCATTACGGCGAGACCGGGATGCAGGAAACCGCAACCGGCCATGGCGTGGACCTCGTGGCCATGGCGCGCGGTGCGGGCATCAAGCACACCATGTTCGTCACCAGACCCGATGAGGTGGCGGGGCTGCACGCTGCGATCCATGCCGGCGCCGGGCCGTTCTTCGCCGTGGCCAAGATCGATGCCGAGACCCTGCCTTTGGTCCTGCCCCCGCGTGAGGGCGTGATCCTGCAAAGCCGTATGCGTGAGGCCATTCTGGGCCCCGCCGCCAATCTGGAATAGCCCCATGCCCCATGTCGTCTTCCTGCGCGGCGTCCATCCCGATGCCGCAGCCCGCCTCGATGCCGAGCCTGGCTTCACCCATGAAACGGTGGACCCCACAAACCCTGCGGCGCTGGCCGCCGCCATGGCCCAGGGCGAGGCCATTGTGGTGCGCGCCACGCCGATCAATGAGGAATTTCTGGCCCTCTCGCCCAAGCTCTCCATCGTGGCGCGCCACGGGGTGGGCTATGATCAGGTGGATGTGCCGGCGCTGACCAAGCGGGGCATTCCGCTGACCGTCACGGCCTATGCCAATGCGCTGAGCGTGGCCGAGCATGCGCTGATGCTCATGCTGAACCTGGCCAAGCAAACCAAGATTTTTGACAGCAACACCCGGGCGCAAAAATGGTCCAGCGTGGATGCGCCCATCTGCTGGGACCTTTCAGGCCAGACGGTGCTGGTGCTGGGCTTTGGCCGCATCGGTGGGCGGGTGACCCGGCTTTGCGCCGCCTTTGGGATGAATGTGCTGGTGCATGACCCCTATGTGGCGCGCAACACCATCATCGGCGCCGGCTTCACCCCGGTGAAGCTGGAGGAAGGGCTGGCGGTGGCTGATTTTGTCACGGTGCATTGCCCCTCCAATAGCGAGACGCGGGGCATGGTGAATGCCGAATTCATCGGCGGCATGAAGCATGGTGCCCGCTTCATCAACACCGCCCGCGGTACACTGGTGGATGAAGCGGCGCTGGCGGCGGCGCTCCACAATGGCAAAATCGCCGGCGCTGGGCTTGATGTGTTCTGGGAGGAGCCGGTTGTGGCATCCAACCCGCTGCTCGGCGCGCCCAATACCCTGGTCACGCCGCATAGCGCGGCCGGCACGGTGCAGGGCATGCAGCGCATGGGGCTTTCCTGCATCGAGAGCATCATCGGCCATTTCAACGGCACGCTGGACCAGGAAATGGTCATCAACCGCGAGGTGTTGCGGCGCAACACGCCATGAACCCGCTGCTGATCCTGGCCGAGCATGCGGCGCGGGTGGAGGCACCCGCGCATCATGTGCGCCGCGCCATGGTGGATTGGTTCGCCTGTGTCTCGGCGGGGGCGGTGCATCCGCCGGCCACGCTGATGGCCCGGGCCCTGGCCGAGGAGCGCGGGGCGGGGCGGGCGATGTGCTATGTGGATGGGCTGCCCTCGGGCATTCGCCATGCCGCGCTGCTCAATGCGGTGGCGGCGCATATTGTCGAGTTTGATGATATTCATCGCGACAGTGGCCATCATCCTGGCAGCGTGACCATCGCAGCGGCGCTGGCGGCGGCGCAGCATCACAATGCCTCGCTGGACACGCTGCACCGCGCCATCACCGCGGGTTATGAGGTGGCGTGCCGCATCGGCATGGCGGTGACGCCGAGCCATTATCGGTTTTGGCACACCACTGGCACTGTCGGCACCATGGGTGCGGCGGCGGCGGTGGCGGTGGTGCTGGGCTGCGATGCCACGCGCATCGCCCATGCCGTGGCGCTGGCCACCACCATGACGGGGGGGCTGCAGCAGGCGTTTCGCGGCGATGGCATGAGCAAGCCCTTGCATCCTGGCCATGCGGCCGAGGCCGGCGCGCTGGCCGCGATGTCGGCCGCTGCGGGCATGACCGGTGCTTTGGATGTGCTGCATGGGCCGGTGGGTTTTGCGGCGGCGACCTCGAAGGATACCGGCAATTGGGAGCAGGCGCTGGCCGGGCTGGATGGGCCGGCGCTGATCTCGGCCATGACTTTTAAGAACCATGGCTGCTGCGGACATATTTTTCCGGCGCTGGATGCGATGATCGCGCTCAGGGCCGAGCATCGTTTCGCGGTGGAGGATATCGCCGCCATTCATATTGGCGGCTACACCGCGACCAAGGATGTCTGCGACCGGCCGGAGGCGCAGACTGAGCAGGAATGCCGCTTCTCGGCGCAATATTGCATGGGCGCGCTGCTGGAGATTGGTGCGGTGCGCCAGGCGGCCTTCTCGCCGGAGAATTTGGCCAGCCCGGCCATTCGCGCCATGATGCCGCGCGTTTCGGTCAGCCTGGACCCTGGGCTGGCGCAGGCCTATCCGCGGCAGCGGGCGGCCAATCTGACGGTGACGCTTCGGGATAATCGGACATTGACGCAGTATCAGCCGACCCGGAAGGGTGACCCGGATATGCCGCTCTCCGATGGCGAATTGTCGGAGAAGTTCACTGAGCTGGCTGCCCCGGTTTTGGGCAATCTGCCTGCGGCGGCGCTGCTGGAGCGTCTGTGGCAGGGGCATAGCCTGCCATAGGGCGCTTGCATCGGCGGGGCTTGGGCGCAAGGCTTCTCGTATCGCAGAGGAGTTTTGTCCGATGAATCGTCGCGACCTTATGCTGGGGGCCACGGCCCTGGCCGCTGCCGGCCCTGTTGCCGCGCAGGGCGCCTCCACCTTGCGGGTGGCCATGACGGTGGGGGATATCCCGCTGACCACGGGCCAGCCGAGCCAGGGCTCGGAGGGCAACCGCTTTTGCGGCATCACCTTTTATGATCCGCTGATTGCCTGGGATCTCTCCTCCAGCGACCGGGCGGCGACGCTGCGGCCGAGCCTGGCGGAAGCCTGGACGGTGGGTGATGACGGCAAGACTTGGAGTTTCCGGCTGCGCGCCGGGGTGCGGTTCCATGATGGCAGCCTGTTCAATGCCGAGGCGGTGGCCTGGAATCTGGGCAAGCTGCTGGACCGTGAGGCGCCGCAATTCGACCGGCAGCAGGCGGCGCAGGGCAGCCTTTTCACCGGCAATATCGCCCGCTGGCGGGTGCGGGATGCGGCGACGGTGGAGATTGAGACCAAGAATGCCGATGCGGTGTTCCCCTATATCATGGCCAATGTGTTTTTCTCCTCGCCGGCGCGGTTTGCCGAGGTGGGGAATAATTGGGAGCGCTTCGCCGAGCGCCCCTCGGGCACCGGCCCCTATATTGTGGACCGGGTGGTGCCGCGGGAGCGGCTGGAGGCGCGGCGCAATGGGGAATATTGGCAGGAAAGCCGTAGGCCGAAGCATGAGCGGCTGGCCTTGCTGCCGATGCCCGATGGGCTGACACGGGTGGCGGCGCTGCTCTCCAACCAGGTGGATTTCATTGAGGCGCCGCCGCCCGATGCGGTGCCCAGGCTGCGCTCGGCCGGGTTTCAGGTGCCGACCAATGCCTATCCGCATATCTGGTGCCATCAGTTGAGCCATCTGCCTGACAGCCCGTTCCGCGATGTGCGGGTGCGTAAGGCGGCCAATCTGGCGATTAATCGTGATGCGCTGGTGCAGTTGCTGGGGGGCTTGGCGCTGCCGGCGAAGGGGATGGTGAATGACAATCACCCCTGGTTCGGCCGGCCGAGCTTTGAGATCAAATATGACCCGGATCAGGCGCGGCGGTTGCTGGCGGAGGCTGGGTATTCCCGCGCCAATCCGGTGCGGACCAAATTTATTGTGGCGCCGAGTGGTTCGGGGCAGATGCAGCCCATGCCGATGAATGAGGCGATCCAGCAGGATTTCCGGGCTGTGGGGATCGAGCTGGAATTTGAGGTGATGGATTGGGAGGCGCTGCGGGCGCGCAGGCGGGCCAGTGCCGAGGGGGCCGAGAATCGCGGCATGCATGGCATTAATAATTCCTGGGGATTTTGGGACCCGGATATTGGCCTGCTGGGCCCGGCCTATGGCCGCGGGCGTGTGGTGGGCGGCTTCAATTGGGGCAATTTCCAGGATGCGGAGGCGGATGACCTCTGCGAGGCGGCGCGCCGGGCCTTTGACCCGGCGGAGCAGAACCGGATTTTGGCTAGGCTGCATGCCAGGATGGTGGATCAGGCGATGTGGCTGTGGGTGGTGCATGATGTGAACCCGCGCGGGCTTTCGCGCCGGGTGCAGGGCTTTGTGCAGGCGCAGGCGTGGTTTCAGGATTTGACGCCGATCCGCATGGGCTAACGCATTGATGTTGTTTTCGGACAAATTGCCCTGGGCGAGTGGTTCGCGCAAAGATGGTGTTTGCGGACAAATTCGCTCGGCCGTGCTGGGGCCTGGGAGCTTGGGTGACGGATGCGATTGTCCAAACAGCAAGAGCCTTTGTTTTTTAGGAAAATATAACTAAATTGTCAAGCCGTATGCAGTGTAGCGCCAACAGAACACGGTCCAGGGCCGGGTCGGCCCTGGTGGGGGTGTCGGGGGCAAAGCCCCTGACGTTGCACATGCCCACCGGGTCGGCCCTGGTGGGGGTGTCGGGGGCAAAGCCCCTGACATGACACTTGCGCGGCAGCCTCAGCAGGCATATTTCTATCGCCATCCCCAGGGCTCCTCGCGATTTGTCCGGCCAGCTTGCGGCGAGGTGAAATAAGCGCGCTAAACAGGCCGATGCGGTGGGAACACCACCGCCTCGCCCCCTCACCATCTGGGGGCCGGACGCCGTATTGATTGGGCTTGATCCATGGCACGCCAATTCCGACCCGCCACTCTGCTTGTGCGCGGTGGCCTTCGCCGCTCCGAGAATGCCGAGACGGCGGAGATACCTTATCTCACCTCCGGCTTCGTCTATGATGATGCCGCGCAAGCGGAGGCGACGTTCGAGAATAAGATCGAGCGTTACCAGTATAGCCGCTTTGCCAATCCGACGATTTCGATGTTGGAGGACAGGCTTTGTGCCCTGGAGGGGGCCGAGGCTTGCCGTTTGACTGCCACTGGTATGGCGGCGGTGCATTCGGCGATGCTCAGCCATTTGAAAATGGGTGATCATGTGGTGGCGAGCCGGGCGCTGTTCGGTTCGTGCCATTGGATCGTGGCGAATTTGCTGGGCCGTTATGGCATCAGCCATGAATTCGTTGATGGTTCGGATTTGGAGGCCTGGGCCCGGGCGCTGTCTCGCCCCACGGCGATGGTGCTGTTGGAGACGCCTTCCAACCCGATGTTGGATTTGGTGGATTTGCCGGCGGTGGCGGATTTGGCGCATGCGGCCGGCGCGCTGGTGGTGGTGGATAATGTGTTTGCCACGCCGCTGCTGCAAAAGCCGCTGACCCAGGGTGCTGATATTGTTGTCTATTCCTGCACCAAGCATATGGATGGGCAGGGGCGGGTGCTGGGCGGGGCGATTTTGTCCAACAAGACATGGGTCGATGAGGTGCTGCAGCCCTATGTGCGCAACACCGGCCCGGCCATGTCGCCGTTCAATGCCTGGGTGATCCTGAAGGGGTTGGAGACGCTGAAGCTGCGGGTGGATGCGATGATGCGTTCGGCGGTGGCGATTGCTGATTTCCTGGCCGAGCGGGCGGAAATTGCCCAGGTGCGCTACCCGTATCGGGCGGATCACCCGCAGCATGGCCTGGCGCTGAAGTTGATGTCGGGCGGTGGCACGCTGGTGACGCTGGAGCTGAAGGGCGGCAAGGAGGCGGCGTTCCGTTTTATGGACGCGCTGCAAGTTATTGATATTTCTAATAATTTAGGTGACAGCAAGTCCATGGTGACGCATCCTGCCACCACCACCCATTTGCGCATTGGCGCCGATGAGCGGGCCAAGCTTGGCATTTCCGATGGCGCGGTGCGGCTGAGCGTGGGGCTGGAGGATGTGGCCGACCTGATCGATGATCTGGCCGAGGCGCTGGATGCGGCCGCACCGCTGGCGCTGGCGGCGGAATGAGCCTGGAGCTCTGGCTCGGTTTTGCGCTGGCCTCGGCGATTGCGGTGGCAATTCCGGGGCCGGTGGTGATTTTCGTGCTGGGGCGCGCGGCTTCGGGGGGCTGGCGGACGGCCATGCCCACCGTGGCTGGGGTGGTGCTGGGCGATGCGGTGGCGATGTCGTTGAGCCTTTTGGGGCTGGGGGCGGTGCTGGCGGCCTCTGCCCTGGCGTTTAGCCTGTTGAAATGGGCGGGCGCTGGGTATTTGATCTGGCTGGGGGTGCGGCTTTGGCGGGCGGAGGTGGCGGTGCCGGTGGAAATGCCGGCGGGGCGGGCGTTTCGTGATGCCTTTATCGTGACCGTGTTGAACCCGAAGAGCATTGGGTTTTTTGTGGCGTTCATTCCGCAATTTCTGGACGGTGATGTGGCTTATGGGCCGCAGGCGTTGGTGATGCTGGTGAGCTTTGTGGCGATTGGAGCGGTGAATGTGATGGCTTATGCGGCTTTGGCGGCGCGGCTGCGCGACCAGGTGCGGCGGCCGGTGGTGCGGGCCTGGTTCAATCGGGCGGGCGGCACGGCATTGATCGGCGCGGGGCTTGCCACCGCCGCGTTGCGCCGGGCATGACCACGCGCCCGGTGGCCTATTCTGCGACGACGCGCGGGGTGCGGGTTTCCGTGCGGTCGTTTTATCTGGAGGACCAGTCAGAGCCTGAGCGGGGGCAATATGTCTGGGCTTATCGGGTTGAAATTGTGAATGAAGGTGCGGTGGCGGTGCAGTTGCGGGCGCGCAGTTGGTTCATCACCGATGGCCAGGGGCGGACCCAGCGGGTGCATGGCCAGGGGGTGGTGGGCGAACAGCCGGTGCTCGAGCCGGGGGAGAATTTCGAATATACCTCCGGCACGCCGCTGCCGACGCCCTCGGGTTTTATGCGCGGGGTGTATCATATGGTGGAGATGGTGAGCGGCGAGAGCTTTGACGCGGCCATCCCTGCCTTCAGCCTGGACAGCCCGCATCAATCGGGCGGGGTGCATTGAAGGCTTGAGCTTCAGCCCCCGGCAGCCTCGCGCGCCTGGGTGGCCAGCACATCGGCGCGCTCATTCATCACATCGCCATTATGGCCGCGCACCCAGCGCCATTCCACCTGATGCGGCTTTGCGGCGGCCAGCAGGCGTTGCCAGAGCTCGAAATTCTTCACCGGCTCCTTTGCTGCATTGCGCCAATTGTTGCGGACCCAGCCTTTAATCCAGCGCTCCATGCCGTTGCGGACATATTCGCTGTCGGTGTGGACCACCACCTCGCAGGGGCGTTTGAGGGCTTCGAGCGCCATGATCGCCGCGGTCAGCTCCATGCGGTTGTTGGTGGTGGCGGGGTCGCCGCCGGTGAGTTCTTTCTCGGCAGTGCCAAAGCGCAGGATGGCCGCCCAGCCGCCGGGGCCGGGATTGGGCTTGCAGCCGCCATCGGTCCAGATTTCGATCTTATCCACCCACCGCCTCCGCATTCTCGGCGCTGAGGAAGAAGCGCAGTTTTCTGAAATATTCCAGCGGGTCCTTGCGGGTTACCATCGCGCCCGGCGGGGTATTCACCCAATCGAAGAGGCGGGTGAGGAGGAAGCGCAGCGCGGCACCGCGGCAGAGCACGGGCAGGGCGGCGCGCTCCTCGGCCGAGAGCGGGCGGATGGCGGAATAGGCCCGCAGCAGGGCCCGTGCCCGGGTGACGTTGAAGGAGAAATCTGGCTCGAAGCACCAGGCGTTGAGGCAGACCGCTATGTCATAGGCCAGGAGGTCGGTGCAGGCGAAATAGAAATCGATGATGCCTGAGACCCGCAGCGCCTCGCCCGCTTCCTCCATGAAGAAGACATTGTCGGGGAAGAGGTCGGCATGGATGTGGCCCGCTGGCAGCCCGGCGGGCCATTCGGCCAGGATGGAGGTCAGGGCTTGGTCGAGTGCGGCGATCAGGCCGGGCTGCACCGCATCGCCATCGGCGCGGCTGCGTTCCAGCAGCGGTGCCCAGCCGGCGGGGCCGAGTGCATTGCGGCGGGTGGGGGCGAAATCGGCGCCGGCCAGATGCAGCCGGGCCAGCGCATCGCCCAGGGGGGCCAGATGGCCCGGCCGGACGCGGCGCGGCCAGACGCCGGGCAGGAAGGTGCAGATCGCCGCCGGGCGCTCGGCCAGGGCGCGCAGGGCCTGGCCATCGCGGCCGGGCACTGGCGCGGGGCAGGCGAGGCCGCGATGCACCAGATGGTCCATCAGGCCGAGGAACCAGGGCAGTTCGGCCGGGTCCACCCGGCGTTCATATAGCGTCAGGATATAGTCGCCGGTGGTGGTTTTCAGCGCGTAATTGCTGTTCTCCACCCCTTCGGCGATGCCGCGGAAGGATACGAGTTCGCCCAGGGGGTAATCGCTGAGGAAGGCGCGCAGCGCCTCATCCGAGACTTCGGTGTAAACGGCCAAGGGGTCAGGCGATCACATCAGGCGGCGGGCTGGGTGAGCGCTGCCGGCAGTTTGAAGATGATCTTCTCCTCGGCCACCACCACCTCCTCGGTGTGCAGGTTGTAGCCCTCGCGCAGGCGGTTCAGCACCTCTTCCACCAGCACCTCGGGGGCGCTGGCGCCGGCGGTCACGCCCACCGTGCGCACACCCTCGAGCACGGCCAGATCAAGGTCGCGGCCGCGTTGCACCATGATCGAGCGGGCGACGCCGGCGCGCTGCGCCACCTCGACCAGCCGCAGTGAATTGGAGGAATTGGGCGCGCCCACCACGATCATCAGATCGGCCCGGGGGGCGATTTCCTTCACCGCGGCCTGGCGGTTGGTGGTGGCGTAGCAGATGTCTTCCTTCGCCGGGGCGGCGATGTCGGGGAAGCGCTGGGTGAGGATGCGCACCATCTCGGCCGTGTCATCCACCGAGAGCGTGGTCTGGGTGATGAAGGCGAGGGGCTGGCCTGCCGGGGGCTGCACGATGCGCGCCTGTGCCTCATCCTCGACCAGGGTGACGCAGCCATCGGGCAATTGGCCCATGGTGCCGATGACCTCGGGGTGATGGTCATGGCCGATCATCAGGATGTGGCGGCCGCGGGCATGGTGATGCTCGGCCTCGCGATGGACCTTGCTGACCAGGGGGCAGGTGGCGTCGAGGTAGAACATTTTGCGGCGTTCTGCCTCGGAGGGGATCGATTTGGGCACGCCATGGGCGGAGAACACGACGGGCTTGCCGTTATCGGGGATTTCGTCGAGTTCCTCGACGAAGACGGCGCCCTGGCGTTCCAGGCTTTCGACCACGAAGCGGTTGTGCACGATCTCATGGCGGACATAGACCGGCGCGCCATATTGCCGAATGGCCTCCTCGACGATCTTGATGGCGCGGTCCACCCCGGCGCAGAAGCCGCGCGGGCCGGCGAGCAGGACATGCAGTTCGGGCTTGGTCATTGAATCGGGCATTGCTGGCGTCACTTCCGAAGAGGCTTGGTTCGGGGCATATGGGGGGTTCTACAGGCAGGGTCACGGGGTGGCCAGCCGTAACAGGGGGTATGCTTCATGCGCGCTTTGATGGTTTTGGCCCTGGCGCTGCTGGCGGCTTGCAGCGGGCCGCGCGGCGATGATCTGCTGGTATCCTGCCCGATGCCCGGGCTGGTGCCCGATATGGTGGATTTGACGCGCTATCGCGACCCTGCGGCGCCGGACCTGACCAATATGATCGTCGATGCCAGGCTGATCGGCATTGCCAATGGCCGCTGCCGCGGCGCGCGGGATGACCGCAGCATCTCGGTGCAGTTTGGCGTGATCGTGCAGGCTGATCGCGGCCCGGCGGCGGGTGCTGCGCGGCAATTGAATATTCCCATGGTGGTGGGGATCACCGATTCGAGCGGCGCCTTGCTCAACCGGCAGGTTTTCACCCAGGCGCTGACCTTCCCGGCCAATAGCACCAGCACGCGGCAGACCTCGGAGCCGATTGAGTTGGTGCTGCCGGTTTCGGCGCAACGGCGGGGTTCGGATTATTCGATCGTGCTGGGCTTTTTGCTTGATGAGACGGAATTGGCGCTCAATCGGCGTCGCGGCCCACGCTGAGATGATGGGCTGATCTTGCCGCGGCGCGGGGCGCCCTGTATGCAAGCTGCACCCGTGGATTCCGCGCGGGAGAGAGGGGCGTCAAACACCCCCGCCGAAGGCGCAACCGGCCCCCGGAAACGCTCAGGCACCAAGGGCCGCGTGGAATAGGGAACTCTGGAAAGCCCGGAACGCTGCAAGGCACCGGCACCGAAGGAGCAAAGGGCGCTGAGCGCCGCAGCCGCCGCAGGGTTGGCATGCGGGGCGGGGCAGCCTGAATCTCTCAGGTCCATGGACAGAGGGGGGTCACGAAACTCAACCGCCACGATTGTGGCTGGGGGAATTGTGACCGAATTACCGGACCTGCTGGCCACACCGCTTTCTGCGCTGCACCGCGAATTGGGCGGCCGCATGGTGCCTTTCGCCGGGTATTCCATGCCGGTGCAATACCCGGCCGGAATTATGGCCGAGCATTTGCACACCCGCGCCGCGGCCGGGCTTTTCGATGTTTCGCATATGGGCCAGGCGGAGCTGGTGGGCGAAGGGGCGGCGGCGGCGCTGGAGCGGCTGACGCCGGCCGATGTGCAGGGCCTCAAGCCCGGGCGCCAGCGCTATGGCGTGCTGCTCAATGCGCAGGGCGGCATTGTTGATGATTTCATGTTTGCCAATATGGGCGACCGGCTGTTTCTGGTGGTCAATGCCAGCCGCAAGCATGTGGATTTGCCGCTGATCGAATCGGTGCTGCCCCGCGGTGTGACGCTGCGGCCGCTGGCTGATCGGGCGCTGCTGGCGCTGCAGGGGCCGGGTGCTGTGGCGGCGCTGGCGACGATTTTGCCTGATCTGGCTTCGCTGAAATTCATGGGCGTGTGGGAGGGGCAGGGGATGGTGATCTCCCGCTCGGGCTATACGGGTGAGGATGGGGTGGAGATTTCCGTCCCGGCTGAGCAGGCCGAAGGCTTTGCCAAGACGCTGCTGGCGCTGCCGGGCGTGATGCCGGCCGGGCTGGGGGCGCGGGATTCGCTGCGGCTTGAGGCCGGGCTCTGCCTCTATGGCAATGATATTGATGAGACGACGTCTCCGGTTGAGGCCAATCTGGTCTGGTCGATCGGCAAGCGGCGCCGGATGGAGTGGAATTTTGCCGGCGCCGAGACCATTCGTGGCCAGCTTGACCATGGGGTGAGCCGGCTGCGGGTGGGTATTCAGCCGCAGGGCCGCCAGCCGGCGCGGGGCCATACTCTCATTCAAGCCGCTGGGCTTGATATTGGTGAGATCACCTCGGGCGGGTTTGGCCCCTCGGTCAATGCGCCTGTCGCCATGGGCTATGTTGCGCGTGAACACGCGGCCGATGGCACCCCGCTTGAACTTCTGGTGCGCGGCAAGGGGCTTTCGGCCCATGTCGCGCCGCTGCCCTTCCATCCTCACCGCTACGCCCGCTGAAAGGCCCCTGACATGTCTGACACGAAATTCTCCAAGGATCATGAATGGGTGCGCCTTGAGGGCGGCATCGCCACCATCGGCATCACCGATCATGCGCAGAATGCGCTGGGTGATGTGGTGTTTGTCGATCTGCCCGAGATTGGCCGCGAGGTGGCCGTGGGTGAGGCGATTGCGGTGGTGGAGAGCGTGAAGGCGGCCTCCGATGTCTATGCGCCGCTGGCCGGCCGGGTGGTGGAGGTGAATTCCGCCCTGGTCGACAATCCTGGCCTGATCAACAGTGAGCCGACGGCCGAGGGCTGGTTCTTCCGGATCGAGCCGAATGGCGCGCTGCCGGATGATCTGATGGATGAGGATGACTACGCCGCCTTTGTGGAGACGCTGTGATGTCGCTCGATGCCCTGGCTGCGCTGGAAGATCATGGTGAATTCGCCCGCCGCCATATTGCGCCCACCGAGGCGGATATCGCCGCCATGCTCAGCCTGGTGGGGGCGGAGAGCCTGGAGGAGCTGACCGCGCGCACCGTGCCGGCGGCGATTCGTGAGAGCGATCTTTCCGCCCTGCCGGCACCGGTGAATGAGGCTGCGGCGATTGCCGAGCTTCGGGTGCTGAGCGAGGCGAATTCCCAGGTCAAATCATTGATCGGGCTGGGGTATCACGGCACCCATACGCCGCCGGTCATCTTGCGCAATATTCTGGAAAATCCGGGCTGGTACACCGCCTATACGCCCTATCAGGCGGAGATTGCCCAGGGGCGGCTGGAGGCGCTGGTCAATTTCCAGACCATGGTAACCAGCCTGACCGGGCTGCCGGTGGCCAATGCCAGCCTTTTGGATGAGGGCACCGCGGCGGCCGAGGCGATGGCCATGGCGCATGCCGCGCATAAGGGCAAATCGACCACGCTGGTGGTGGCGGCTGATTTGCATCCGCAGACGCTGGCGGTGGTGCGGGTGCGGGCTGAGCCGGTGGGGTTTCGGGTGGTGGTGGCCGAGGTGGCTTCCATGGCTGAGACCATTGTGGCGGAAAAGCCCTTTGCCATTTTGCTGCAATATCCGGGCTCGACGGGTGAATTGCGTGACCTGACGCCGGAGATTGCCGTGGCCGCCGAGCATGGCGCCATTGCGATTGTGGCGGCGGACCCGCTGTCGCTGGTGCTGCTGACGCCGCCTGGGGAGATGGGCGCGGATATCGTTATCGGCTCCTCGCAGCGCTTTGGCGTGCCGCTGGGTTATGGCGGGCCGCATGCTGCGTTTATTGCGGTGAAGGATGGCTTGAAGCGGCTGCTGCCGGGGCGGCTGGTGGGGGTCTCGCTTGATGCCGCCGGCGCGCCGGCCATGCGCCTGGCGCTGCAAACCCGCGAGCAGCATATCCGGCGGGAAAAGGCGACATCGAATATCTGCACCGCGCAGGTGCTGCTGGCGGTGATGGCCAGCATGTATGCGGTTTGGCATGGGCCGGAGGGGTTGCGGCGCATTGCCGGCCGGGTGGCTTTGCAGGCGCGGCTGCTGGCCGGTGCCGCGGGGTTTGCGCATCGGCATGCGGCGTTTTTTGACACGGTGGTGTTCGAGACCGGCCCGCATACCGATGCGGTGATGGCGGCCGCACTTTCCGCCGGTTTCAACCTGCGCCGGCTTGAAGGCGCGGTGGCGGTGGCGCTGGATGAGACGGTGACGCGGGAGGAATTGGCGGAGCTGGCCGGCATTCTGGGTGGTATGACGCTGGGCGCTGTGGCCGGGGGGATTCCTGAGGCGCTGACGCGGCATTCGGCCATTTTGACGGCTGAGGTGTTCAATACGCACCACGCCGAACATTCCATGCTGCGTTATATCAAGCGGCTGGAAGACAAGGATGTGGCGCTGAACCGGAGCATGATTGCGCTGGGTTCCTGCACCATGAAGCTGAATGCGACGGCGGAGATGATCCCCGTCACCTTCCCCGGTTTTGCCAATATCCATCCCTTCGCCCCGGCGGATCAGGCGCGGGGTTATTTGGCGATGATCCGAAGGCTGGAAGGCTGGCTGGCGGATGTGACCGGGTTTGCCGCGGTGTCGCTGCAGCCCAATGCCGGCAGCCAGGGTGAATATGCCGGGCTTTTGGCCATTCGCGCCTATCACCGCGCCCGGGGCGATGCGCATCGCGATATTTGCCTCATCCCCAGCTCCGCCCATGGCACCAACCCGGCCTCGGCGGTGATGGCGGGGATGAAGGTTGTTGTGGTGGGCTGTGACAAGGACGGCAATATCGATGTGGCCGACCTCAAGGCCCGCGCCACCCAGCACGCGGCCAATCTGGCGGCGCTGATGGTGACTTATCCCTCCACCCATGGCGTGTTTGAGGAAGCCATTCAGGAGATGTGCGCCACCATCCATGCCCATGGCGGGCAGGTTTATATGGATGGTGCCAATATGAACGCGCAGGTGGGGCTTACCAGCCCGGGCAAGATTGGCGCTGATGTGTGCCATCTCAATCTGCACAAGACGTTTTGCATCCCCCATGGCGGTGGTGGGCCGGGGGTGGGGCCGATTGGTGTGGCGGCGCATCTGGCGCCGCATTTGCCCAATCACCCGATGCTGGCGGAAGCGGGGCCGGCCACGGGGTTTGGCCCGGTCAGTGCGGCGCCCTTTGGTTCGGCGGCGATTTTGCCCATCAGCTATGCCTATATCCGGATGATGGGGGCGGCTGGGCTGACGCGCGCGACGCAGGTGGCCATTCTCAACGCCAATTATATTGCCGCCCGGCTGCGCGACCATTTCCCCATTCTCTATCGCGGCAGCGAGGGCATGGTGGCGCATGAATGCATTCTGGATTGCCGCGGCTTCCAGCAGGGCGGTGGCGTGCTGGTGGAGGATATCGCCAAGCGCCTGCAGGATTATGGCTTCCATGCCCCCACCATGTCCTGGCCGGTGAGCGGCACGCTGATGGTGGAGCCCACCGAGAGCGAGCCGAAGGCGGAAATTGACCGGTTTTGTGAGGCGATGATCTCCATCCGCGCTGAGATTCGCAGCGTGGAACAGGGCAGGGCCGATGGCCGCGACAATGTGCTGAAAAACGCGCCGCACACCGCGAGCGAGGTGCTGAGCGATGATTGGACCCACCCCTATAGCCGCGAGCAGGCGGCCTTCCCGCTGCCCTTTGTGCGGGCGCAGAAATATTGGCCGCCGGTGAAGCGGGTGGATAATGTGCATGGCGACCGCAATTTGGTCTGCACCTGCGCGCCGCTGGAGGACTATGCCAACCAGCAATTGCAGCAGGCGGCGGAGTAGCGGCGCCATATGCGCGGCGCCAACCGGAACCGGCTGACGCCGCCGGCGCCGGGCGGGTGGGAGACGCTCTCCACCCGCAATGTGCTGGATGACCCTTGGCTGAGGGTGGAGGCGGAGGCGGTGCGCACGCCCGCCGGCACCGTGCTCGACCCCTGGTGGGTGCTGAATCTGCCGGATTGGGTGGTGGTTGTGGCCATCACAAGGGGGCAGGAGGTGGTGCTGGTGCGGCAATGGCGGCAGGGCGCGCGGGGTTTCATCCTGGAAATTCCGGGTGGCATTATGGATGCTGAGGATATTGACCCGATCGCCGCCGGCAGCCGCGAATTGCTGGAGGAGACGGGTTTTGCGGCCGAGGCTTGGCGGCATGTCGGCGAAATGTGGCCCGACCCGGCGCGCAACAATAATCGCTGCCATGTGGTGCTGGGCACCGGCTGCCATGCTGTGGCCGAGCCCCGGCTTGAGCCTGGCGAGACGCTGGAGACGGTGGTGATGGCCATGGCCGATGTCAGGCGCATATTGCGCGATGGCGGCTTGGAATCGACCTTGCACGCGACTGGCCTGCTGCGCGGTCTTTGTGCCGCTGGAATTTTGGAGTTCTGACCATGCCTGTGCTGCCCATCGAACCCCGCCACCGTGCGGCCTGGGACCGGCTTTATGCCGGCTATGCCGAATTCTATCGCGTGGAGCAGAGCGCGCAGATGCGCGACATCGTCTGGGCCTGGCTGCATGACCCGGGCCATGAGCTGGGTGGGCTGATTGCCGAGGATGCGGCGGGGCAGGCGGTGGGGCTCGCGCATTGGCGGCCTTATGCCCGGCCGCTGCGGGCGACCACGGCGATGTTCCTGGATGATCTGTTTGTGGACCCTGCAGCGCGGGGCTCAGGGGCGGCGCCGGGGCTTCTGGCGGCTTTGCGCGGCATTGCCCGGGGGCGGGGTTGGGAGACGATCCGCTGGATCACCGCTGACGATAATCACCGCGCCCGCACGCTGTATGACAAGCACGCCACGCGGACCTGGTGGGTGACTTATGACATGGCGGCTGGGGCGCCCTGAGCCTTTTGCTGCCTTGCAAGAGGGGTTGGAAAATACTGGAAACAGAGGATTGGACCGGGAGGATAAGAGCGAAAGGGCTTTGCCCCATAGGCGCTAAATTAAGGCTCGATTTGGGTACCAGAGGGCGGTTTTTCGTCTTCGTGGAGCGTTGGCCAGGCGTTTGTGTAGGCTTGGCTGTGGCTGCAGGAGGG
>Ga0214921_10006456_pt1 | contig 16060 bp, 10 predicted proteins | sample LL1505_MetaG_FD_177992 | JGI IMG/M metagenome (GOLD analysis project Ga0214921, IMG submission 177992) | Freshwater microbial communities from Lake Lanier, Atlanta, Georgia, United States - LL-1505 | ecosystem: Environmental > Aquatic > Freshwater > Lake | place: USA: Georgia | collected...
ATCATCGATGAATTGTTGGAGGTTTTTGATACGCCCATCCTTCAAACGAATGCCTCCAAGAACTTGGCGATATTTTTCAAACGATACATTTTCTTCATTTTTATACTGACTCCCGCGCGTATAATCCCCCCATAATAGACGCCATAATTGGTCAAATGTAAGACGCATCAAATTCGCCTTTTCCGTCATTGTCATTTCGTCGATGATGCGCTGGATATAGTCTTCATCATTGAGAGAATACTTGCCGCGAATAAAGTCCACGAACCCGAACGAATCACGCCGGCGTATCATTAGAAATTCTGGGCCAGTTTCACCACACCGAAACGCAATAACGCCGATGCTTGTAATCGGTGCGCGGCAATTATTGTATACGTGATTATTACGATTACAGTTGTTACAAAAGTATTTGTTTCGTTCACCGTTGCTAGTGGTGCCACCATTCACTCCATTACCACGCAACGCACACGATTGCGAATGCGAATGCGAATGCGAATGCGAATGCGAATGCGAATGCGAATGCGAATGCGAATGCGAATGCTTGTTCTGTCGCATTTGACTAATCTCAAGATAAGACATTGCTGATTTAGGATTGTTTACTTTTTCATCGTTTTCTGATTCCATTCTCCGCGCGTTGCGTAGCGTTGCGTAGCGTTGCGTTTCACCAGGTATTAACGTTATTCTCTCGTTGTTTTTATGTCGTTTGATTATAAGCGACGCGACGTGACGCGAGGAGATGCTTAAACTCGATGCCACTGTTTGGGGGCCACATTATTGGTTCGTATTGATGACCGCCGCCGTGAATTATCCCGACCACGTGAACGATGTCACGCGTAAAAAATACTACGACTTCATCCAGAACTTTCCAATGCTAATACCTGACCCCGAAATGTCGTCGGAGTTTGCGCGGATGCTGGATAAATACCCGGTGACGCCTTATTTAGATAGCCGCGATTCGTTTATTAAGTGGGTTCATTTCATCCATAATCGGTATAATGTGCTCCTGATGAAGGACGAGATGTCGCTACACGACGCTCTCGAGAGATATTATTTACATTATCGACCGCGGTCCGTCCAAATCTTGGAAGAACTGAAATACCGGGAGAAGATCGTGTATTTACTGGTTGTTGCGGGGTTGGGGTATGCGGCGTATTATTACCATAATCGGTGACGGTGAAGACGATTATGCCGTTGTCTGGCAAGCGGACCATAATCGGTGACGGTGAAGACGATTATGCCGTTGTCTGGCAAGCGGACCATAATCGGTGACGGTGAAGACGATTATGCCGTTGTCTGGCAAGCGGACCATAATCGGTGAAGACATATCATAATAATAATAATATCACTACTATTATAATAGGTAAAATGACGCGTATAACACGTAATAAAAATAAGTATTTTAGAAAGAAATCCTTATTACGACGCAGAAATACGCGTAAAAAATACAATAAAAGAACCAGTCGTAAAAAGGGTGGTGGTTCAGGATGTTCAAGGATGAAACCATATACACCGATAAAATTAAAAAAATGGGACGGCGCGCATTTTGATTCAAAATACTGGTCAACATACCAAATGGAAAATAAATTGCGTGGTAGGACAATTGATACCTCTTGGGGAGAACACTTATTTAAATTACTAGGTAAATTTTTTGATATTACGGAGTCAGATTCACAAAGATACAAAATTAATAAAACAGACAAAGAATTATACTTAGAATTTTATAATGATAAAAAGGGTTGGTTGGCAAAACAGTGGTATATCTATTCAGGTGGACCTGAGGATATGTTACAGCCAGTAGAGTCACCTGAAGATAAACGAATAAATAGTGACCATGTTGATTTTTTTGCGTGGCTAACACAAACCCCCACATTGACCGGTGAACCCGCAGATTATGTAAATTTGTTTATTCGAAAAAATGCTCCAGACCCTTGTGAATACGAAACAAGTTCAACTGATGTATGATGATATTGTTCTCATTGGTAGAATAAACTCTCTACATCCTGGCAAAAATAATCGTATCTAAATATAATATCATATTGTTCGTCAATAAAATATTATATATGGTAAAAGCCGAGTATATCGTATTTCTTGTCGCAGCATTCCTTATTGTAAACACATACTATGATGGTAAATTGACGAAACTATTCCAGACGAATCAAAAGTGGATGAAGATGGCAATGTTTGCGTTCGTCGGTCTCTCGCTCTTCTTGTTTTTGCGCCGTAATCCGGATAACTCTAGGCAGTTGATGTTTCACGCCAACGATATCATTAAGTATATGCCGATAAGCAAAGGAACGGCGGATATGATAACACCGTTTTTTGATATGACGGGGGTTCCGCCCCCCCACGACGGCGGTCAAACGAGCGGTGCGAGTGGCAGTGCGATGGGCCGCGCTATGAGTAGCGCGATGGGAACAACTCCGTCGTTGGGGGGCGGAACCCCCGGCGGAACCCCGGGCGCCAGTGAGCGCCGCATATTGAACTCCGGCAAGAATTCTAGCAAGCGCAGTGTCAGTGAAACCAAGAAGAAGTATGTTGCGGCACAGCAGGGGTGGAAATGCGGTGACTGTCAACGTCAATTGCCCGCGTGGTTTGAAGTAGACCATGTCATTGCTTTAGAACACGGCGGGTCCAACCACGTGGATAATTTAGTCGCTTTGTGTCGGGATTGCCACGGAAAAAAGACGGCGATGTCGTTCCTCTAGAAACGCGATGACCGCAATGTAGACACAAATCCATCAAATATACGAAGCGACAAAGCGTAGCGGAGTCGCGGAGTCGCGATGCGAAACGCGATGCGAAACGCGATGCGAAACGCGATATATAATATCTTATAATTATAACTGGGTATAACTGGGTGTCGTTATCATTATAATATTACAAAAAATATGAATCCAGCGTCGGCACCAGCGAGTCCGACTGCACCAATAGAACGCTCATTACATATAAAAAAATTATTGAACTACCTACCTATCATCATATTGGTAGTTATTTTGCTAATAGGGTTCATATCGTGGGACCTTATGGAAAATAATTGGGCGGTGTTTACAACACTACTCATCGTATGTTTATTTGCCGGCTTCGTCAATTTTCTGAACCCATTCCGTTTCCTTGAAGCAAAAGAGAATAAAACATTACTGATTCCACAAGGAGTGTCAGGAATGACAATGAATGTATGGAACTGGGTTTTTACGAGTCTCGCGATTATTCTCGGCGTTATTTTAGGTTTCACTAGTTTGGCCGCTTATCGCGAAAATGATGCTGACCCATCAAAAGCATTAATGGGAATTGGTGGAACTATACTCATTCTTATGTTGTTACCAATTGTCGCAGCATTTGTAAAAGGTTTCGTCAATGGCGAACGGTTTCCACGTCTATATAACTGGTTCAATGACAATTTTACAAAAACGCGTATTATTGTGGGAATCATCGCTTGTATCGTAGTCGGTGTCCCGTTAGTAGTTCGTGGAAAACAAATTGAGGATAAAAAGAAGGATGATACAATCTCAAAAGAAGACAAAACACAGCTATCAAACGACCTCGCATTGAGTAGCGCAAATACATTGTTAAGCATCGGCCTCATTTTACAAATCGTTGGATTCGCGATTGTCGCATATTGGATATGGCAAAATAATAATCCTGCGAATTCAAATATCACACGTATTGGGTCTGGTATTTTAACGGTATTGCTATTGATTTTGGGGCCGATTCTCATTACAGGAAGTCAGAAAAATTCATACATATATTTCAATAAGGCAGAAACAGAACAGAGTTCATTTGAAAACAAACCACTTCTTGCCCACGGTATTATTTATCTTATTCTTGGACTCGTATTTGGTTTATTGTTATTAAGTTCATTTTCAATAAAACAGACTACCTTCTATAAAGGAGGGTTCGGTGTGTTAATTATCGCGTTTTTGGTATTCATTAGTGTATCCATCGGCTATGTTATTGATGAAACAGCTGAAAAAAATAAACCAGTCAAACGTAGTAGCCCATATTACGAACAGTTGAAAGCCGAAGTAACAAAAGACCTTAATAAAAATAAACTAGCGGGGGATGATGTTACAACCGATCAGATAGATGAAAAAATGCAAGAACGTTACAGGGCAAATATCAAAACTCCAAACCACGCCATAATGGGTGTATTTTACACCCTATCAATCGTTATTGTGGTATTTATTTTGATGTTCTACAATATCCGCTTGAAATTAGCCCATTGTAGTAAAATACCCGACTCATTTGGTTTATGGGATGCCGTTTCATATGTGTTTAGAACTCCAGATTGCGCAGCAGCAACCGGAACTAACTTGTCTAGTGTGAACGCGGCGTATCCCGAAAAGGTAAAGCAAGACAAAATGCTGTCAAGTGACTGGGACGCGATTTTATCCAATTACAGCAGCACACCCAAAAACTTCAGTCAAATGTTTGTCCGTTTCGCCAAATTGTTCTCACTCATCCCCTTTCTATCCGTGATTTTGATTATTATGTGGGTCTCTATTCTTTTTACAAATATTACAACATCGCCCAGAACAAGTGATTGGATTGCCAATACTTTCACAGGTGATATGTTCCCTCGTGTAAAAGAACTCATTGACACCTTTTTCATTGTTTTGATTGTTGGTCTCTTACTATGCGCCATTCTATTACTTCCAATTGTGAAAGAACTCAATGTTGGCGGGCTTGATTCCATCTTAAAGTTTGCCGAATCTATTCAGGTGTGGCAGTACCAGGCGCAGCCGAATGCTGCCGGCGGATGGAAAAAAGTTCTTGCAGCGGTTTTTGGATTCTGTGCGGTCGCCGCACTTGTATTATCGGGGTGGTGGACGTATCTCCTCCGCCCAAATAAACTGCCCGGAGAACCAAATATTCCCGATAATTGGGAATGGTATATCGCGTTTGCGGGTATTTTTGCGCTTTGTTCTATCCCGGCGTGGTATCACGGCATCCCCGATGGGGCGATGGGCGGTTCACCCACCGATCCGAATTTCGAGAAAGAGTCTATTGTGACACGCGGTATTCGTCTTCTGTTAACAACGATTTATTTGATTCCTTGGCTGATTGTAACAATATTCAAGGTTATTCTTTATGGTGTCGGGTCATTGACTGGTGTGGAATCCATCAAGGAAAAATTCAACGAAGAGTTAGATAAACTTGATTTTACGAAATGGACTTCTAAGACGGACCTTCGTATGTTCCCGTTGGATGACAAGCCAATTACTCCAGCAAGCGTAACATCCATAGCAGCAGTGGCACCAGCGGTGGCACCAGCGGTGGCACCTGCCGCTGGAACAGCACCCCCCGCGTCATCAGAACCCGTCGGCATCGACGAAACAAAAGTGAGCGCCATCGGTAAACTCATCAAGGTCATCCTACTCACAGTTTCGTTCGTTATTTTGATTCTCTCGGTCATTTATTATGTATACAAGATTGACGCAACCAATCGCGCGGGTGGCACAGACCAGGATGTCGCCAAGGGCGGGTTCGTCGCGCAGATGAACTCTCCCACCGCACACACCATTTACGTGATTATGGCCATCGTCGCCATTGCCGGGTTCGTCGCCCACCTCCGAGAGAAATTCAAGAGCGCAAATGCGGAGAAGTCTCCCGAAGACTACCTTTTCAATGATGTCAAACCCGAAGATGCGAATAGCCCGATGCGTCAACTCACCTTTGCTCTCACGCACATTATTTACATTGTCCTAATGATTATTGTCTGGGTATATGACCGCGATGTCGACGACAAGAACCGGATGTCGGTCACTGGAATGACCGTATTGGGTATCGCGATTCTTCTCTTTCATTACGGTTTGGAGTTTATGGATAATCGTCTGCCGAGAGAACCAGGTGCGGGCGCGGACGCGCAACCAAAGATGGCGCCATTGCGAAACCTCCTCTCCAATGTCCGATTCATTATGAATACCGTATTCTTCATCGTGTTATGTGCCCTCGCATATTACAAGCAACACGGTGTGATGGTCGCGCTCATAGTCTTTATGTTCCTCTTCCATCTCACGAAATCCATCCTCGGTCTTAAGTTATTGAAATTCCTGTGGGCGTGTATTCTCTATATTCCTTGTTTGTTCCTCGACTTCCTTCAAAGTTCACAATCCGCGGTGGGAGATACAACGCGCCCCATCTGGATTATCGTCGCGATTGAACTCCTGCTTATCGCCATTTTATACGGCGGACCTTATTTACTGAACTACATCGGAGCATCCGCGTCACAAATGGTGGGCGCACCAGTGCCGCTCAATCCACAATACGATACCAAGTTGACAACTCAGAGTCCGAAAGTATTCATTTTCCATAATACCGGAATGGACAGAACACCGGAAGACAAGGCTGCGAACTGCCCAGTTGAAGAGAAGAAACGGTATCACTACGCCATTTCAGGGTGGTTCCTTTTGAATAATTCGGTATCCACCAAGAACCAGGATTTAGAGATATTCAACTTCGGAGATACCCCCAAAATGACGTATAATCCATATAGCAACGAACTGAAGTTAACAAGCACAACTGTGAATATAACAACCGGTAATTCTGAAGTGACCGAAGTTTATAACTCACGTATACATTACAAAGCACTTACGGCGGCGGCGGCGATGGCTGGGTCAGCACAACGAAAGGCGAAATTCCAGATGCTGACGGAAGATGACGAAATCGACGCGGATATTCCTCTTCAGCGGTGGAATTATTTCGTCGTGAATTATGACGGCAAGACGATGGATCTCTTCTTGAATAATAAACTTATCAATCGTAGCGAGTTCATAATGCCAGATATTCAGTTGAAACCGATTACCGTCGGCACCGAAAATGGTCTCAACGGCAATATGTGTAACTTCGCATTTCATAAATACCCGCTTACAAAGGAACAAATTCGGTGGACGTATACGATGCTGAAAACACAGAATCCGCCAATGATTGGAACGAAGACGATAAAAGATGAACTGAAGGAGGCTGGAACGACTACGATGTATACGCGATAGCGGAGCCCGGTGGAGCGGAGCGGAGCCGGCGATAATTATATTCATAGTATGTATACAAAAATAATATATTACAATACTAACAAATGAACTCCAAACTCGTTCTCGCGGTCATTGTCATTCTTTTACTGTTGTATGTTATTTTTAAGGCGCTTACGACAACCTACACCAGTTTAGGAATGATGCAAAAATGGGGCAACGAAACTACATTGACTGGCTCAAACTTGCCGAATAGTTTTAAGGCGAATAGTGCGATTTCGATGTGGTTTTATATTAAAAACTGGATGTCGGACACGAAAATCATTCAGTTCTGGAAAGGTTCAGAAACTCTATTCCAGGTCCAATTCAAGAACGCACAGGAGAATACGATACAGATTTTCCCCAGGTCGAACCAGTCAGTAATCGCTGAGGTCTGCGAAGTCACCGAGTTCCCTCTTCAGAAGTGGGTAAATCTTATCATCAGTTTCAATGGTTCCGCAATGGACGTTTATGTCGACGGAAAATTGGTGAAATCATGCGTTGTAAACCAAGGTTCCAAATTAGCGAATACCGATAAGATAATTTTAGGCGACGAATCAAAGAAAGATAATGACGTTGGTTTTATCACCAATGTCAAACTGAAAGCGGCTCCCATCGCACCTCAAGAGGCGTGGGATATCTACTCGCAAGGATTTGGTGGAAGCCCCTGGAGCGACCTCCTCAACAAATACAAGGTGAAATTGAGTTTCATTGTGGATAATCAGGAGCAGGCGAGCGTCAGCACATAATCGCAGCAAAGAGCGACAGCGACAGCGAACAATATACGGCTCTCAAGGAGTATATTGTTTTTTTATTTGATATATATAATCATACCAAATTACAATTGATAAAAAATGAGCGACAGTGGTAGCGGAGGCGGAGGCGGTATTTTTAGTGGATTTTCAAAACCAACTGACGCAGGTCTTTCTTCTTCGGGACTGTCTGGAAGCAGTGGCGGTGGGTTCGGTTTACGCGAATTTATGGAATCCAACAGCCTCGTCGCAAAGTTCGCCTTTATTCTGATGGTATTTATTGTCTTGACTACTGCAATCAAACTCTCTATTATCGGACTCTCGTATTTGATGCTTCCATCGATGTCACCCTATGTCCTGGATGGAACCGCAAATACAGAAGACCTCGCAATCAATGTCTCACAGGACCCTGCTCAAAAGGATTCCGTATTTATCGCCAGGTCAATGAATGAGGATGGCGGTTTAGAATATACGTGGTCGGCGTGGTTTTATATCAACCAAGTCCCTATTGATTTGGGAAAATACTCTAGAATCTTTAGCAAGGGCGGTGAAGGAACCAAATCGTCTCAAGATGGTATTTACTATCCCAATAACGCACCAGGTATGTATATCCGATTTTCTGATGATGTAACTGCGACCAACCCTGATAGAACAGATAAGGGTCGTAATGTGTCTTTGTTGGCAGTGGTGGATGTAAACGGTAAAAATGACAGGACGGGTAGCGAAAATCTACGCGAAAATCTACACGAGAGGCTCATTGCGACGGATATTCCAATGAAGAATTGGGTCAACGCCGTCATCCGTGTCACCAATAATGTCATTGATTTGTATATCAACGGGCGTTTAGCACAGCGCCGCAAGACTGCGGGCATTCCACTTCAGAATTACGGCAAAGTGAATATTGGTGAGGACAAGGCGAAGAACCGTTTTAGTGGTTATATATCCACCATACAGTATTTTAATTATTCCATCGGTTCAACGAAAATCAAGAGCATTGTTGACGAAGGGCCCAAATTGAAGATGATAACAACATCAGGTGCGGGTTCGGAAGCCACGAAGAATGTTGGTTCATACCTCTCTAACAATTGGTATATGCGGTAATATTTTTTTACACTTAGATATCAGCGATACGGCGATACAGTGACTATACGATATACATACATACGTGTAAAAAAATATAAATGTCGATACAGGTACCATCAGACCCAGCTTGGGTACCGCCGTTAAAGCAAGATAATCCAAATGACCCTGACAATCCAGGTGACGTCTATTTTGACCTCGATGGAGAAGGCCCGGATACAACGCTATTCAATGTATATTCATTGACATACGGAACTACATTTACACTGATTACAGGGACATTTACAATACCAGTTAACGGTAGTCCGCCGCGTGATACCGATATACCAACCGAACTACTGAATCGTCGCAGCACCCTCATCGGCGTGATTCCATTGGTAAACATTACATCGAACCACGCACGCACTCCTATCACGATATCATTCCCCACAAACAGCGCCGCAATCTCCGTGGTATCATTTAGTAAAAATTATTATATTATTCCACAACCATCATCGGACCCATCCAACAAGATGGGGGTCTATACACGATCTGGTGCAACCGAAGCTCTCATTCCTTACCGAAACGCCCTTGTTATTAACGGTATTTTAGATGCGTCTGGCATTTTTTCATACGGGCAAAACAGTTCGCTTTTTCGTATGGAAATCAAACAGGCGGCATATAAAGCAAGTGGGATTGGGGAAGATACGACTTCCTACAATGAAAAAAAAATTCTGATTCCGATTACGTTAACAAAAGACCCGTCAAGCTTGACATTAAAACCGTTTTCAGGTGCCGGGAAATACACCATACCAAATTCGGACCAAAACGGTATTGTTACGCGCGAATATCTGGATGGTTTTATTGAACTCAATATCACGGATTTCGCCACGACGACGCGTAAAAAAATTATCGATGGGACCTTGGATTACAATGACATCATTTACTATATCTCGCGCGGTGCCGGTTACCGCGAATTCGTATTCAGCAATGACAACATTATCATCTTGAATAATCGGATTACATTTAAAAAAGTAACACTTTTGACAGATGGGACCACCGAGTCACCAATTCCTATTCTTTTTCTTCAAGAAGAGACACCTGTCTATAAACGGTCGACCCAGAGAATTGGTGAGTCGTCGGGGTCTACGATTCGTCTGAATATCATCAAATCCACGCCAACTTTTGTCGGGCAAATACCTGCGATAAACACTGGCGTCGCGACAACGGTATATCGTCTCGCAGATATGAATAAAATGACGACGGAGGGGTCATTTGTGCTTACCCCCCCTGCGTCAAATAATACCGACCCAGAAGCCACCTTTTTCTTTTCGTCATCCAATGAGAGTCTAGTGAAAATTCGTGTCACAGGCCTCGGGTCAGCATCCGGTGCGGTGTACACTGCGGCGATTTATGGCTCCGGAACCGCCACCATCACCGTGACACAACCCGCGACGACGAACTTCAATCAAAAGACCGCTATATTTGATGTCAACGTCTTTGAAATCACACCCGCGGTCATCAACTGTAATACAAATCTTTTTTATACGAACCCCTATAATCGCGAATTCTGGACACGGTTCAAACCAGAGTGCCGTCCGTCAAATCTAGTCGATTCTGTAACGGGTCGCGCGCTCACGGTGACCGAAGTGGATGAGATACACGATATGCGCCGCAAAGCCGAGATATTGAAATACAACAAAAATGTCGGTGGGCTGACGAAGAATCAAAAATACGCGAAAGCATCGCGCGGTGAATTAATGCGGAAAATCGGCAATGAAAATAAGTATTTGTCAGAATCATCGGGGGGTGTTGGTGGTCCATTTACACTGACGTGTCCGACAACCCCAGCCAATCGCGCCATTCTTTGTGGACTTACAACCGCGTGCGGTGTTCCTGGGAAAGAGCGTTTGTTGTGCCTTGACCCATCCGTGAATCTCTATAATTATAGGCGGACATATGAATATAAAGGGGGTCTTCAAGTCACGTTGAATATCCCGACGACGGTGCTGACGGAACCCACAAATTTGCGCATCACGAAATATGATAACAGCAATAATCGGATTACGCTTGTATGGGATGCGCCTGACTCCAATGGCGGGTTTCCCATTACTGGATATGTCATTACGTATTCGGTGGATAATAAAACATGGGCGCCATATAAAAGCGTGTTTCCTTATAAACCACCTGCGGGGGCTACCGCCGAGTTTAATAAAATATCCGGAGAAATCAACGGAAATTCGGTAGTATTTGAGCGCATACCTGGTTCGGTTGAAATCCGCGCAAATACCGTATACTATATATCAGTGTTTTCAGGAAATGTGCGTGGATTATCAAGCGTTCCTGCGACCATCACGATTAAGACATCGTCGGTTCCGTCGATTATTAGCGACTTTGGGTTTTATAATCCAACGGATGAACGACAAAATCTGATGGTGGATTTGAAGTGGACAGACCCGGTGAATACAGGAGTCGTTCCGGGTGCGTATAATGGGCCACCGGTGCGTCAATATAATCTTTATTACCGGAAAGTTGATACGACGACGACGGCAACGTCGACAGCGGCGAATGGAGCGGCGAGTTGGACAAAACTAACACTCGATATAAGTAGTGTGATTATCGGAATAGATGCGGGAAGTAGTAATCCTCTCACACGGCGTTATATATTACGTAATCTTGCAAATGAAAGTAAATATCAGATGAAGATTGAACCGATAAATTCGGTAGGAACCGGACCAGAATCTGCGATTATTACCGCACGGACACTGATGAAACCGGGAACACCAAAGAATGTATTATTGTTAGCGAAATTTGGTTTATTACCACCTATAATTACAGGCACGCCGAGGAATTATATCAATATCGTATGGGATAAACCGGATACAGGTGGTAGCCCGATTAAGTTGTATAATATCACGATTTTACCGCCACCCACAGGAGGGGCGACTACATCTACCGCAAATACAATTACATATAATGTAACTACAACATCTACGGCGACGTCGTATAGCGTTGATATCGGGAGTTTAGGTCAGTCGGTTATCAACAATGGCGTATACTCTATTGTGATAGAGGCGTATAATGGTTACCTTAAAGGACCATCTACTGCGCCAGCGTCTTTGACGGTATATCCATTAACCGCAAAGCCGCTCATATTCAATATGGAGGGCTATTATACTTCATCTGGTTTACAGTATACCGATATGACATTATCAATAAATACAGTGATTAACGATAACAATCAAATTAAAACAATTAAAGTAAATGGTTTGAATTCTGCGTTTCAGACCAATTTGAATATATATCGCCAAGTCATCAATGGAACCGGTGAACATAAAATTCGCATTCCGGTGTCGATGTCCGGAAGTGATGTTATTATTGTTGGAACAACCTATACAGTAACCATTACACTGGTATTTCTATATGGCGAGCCAACAACGAGTGAACCGTTTACATATACACCGGAGATTAAGTATTTGATGCTTCCTTCGTAGGTCGCAGCGACCAGCGAAGAGAGCAGGGCGAAGCGCGAACGAGTCGGGAGCGGAGCAAGGAGCGTTAGCGACGCGGCGCAGCGACCAGCGAAGTGAGCAAACAATCATTCTCTCAACGTTGGGTCTACACAAATCTCTTGTCTTGAGAAAACCTGCCCCGACATACATTTGTCTGCCGCTTCTACTTTCACGCAACTTCGGAATCCGCGGTCTTCTCCAATATAACAATAACCTCCTTTCCCTGACTGGTGTTTTTGAGTAACACTCGTACTATCATCTGCGCGAGGTGCCGGTCCTGTATAACTCCGATTGGCTTTATCTAAAAATGTATACTTCGTGTCGTCATTTATAAATCCAGGCTTCTTATCTGAACTGTTTGTCATTGCTGGAGGAGTCGGTGGAATGTGTGTCGCTGGGGATACACGCGTGTTCGCGGGTGCGCGTGCTCGTCGTTTGCCGTTGTTGCCCGCTATGTCGCTCTCGCTGTCGCTCTCGCTATCGCTATCGCTATCACTGTCAGCAGCACCACTGTCTTTCGCCTGTATTGGTTGATTTGTTACTCTCGCCACCAATTCACGCCCCTTTTCTTCCATTGATTTGAAAAATGATTTCAGTTTGTCACCAAACTCCCCCATTCCTAAATGAAAATCACCATTATTGGATAAACTGCTCCACATAAACCAAACGATTAGCGCGACCAAGATGAGTTTGATAAGTGTCCAAAATGAAAAGAAACTGCTCTCACCGTCACTGTCACCGTCACCACTTGTTCCAGAACCTAGACTGGATGTATCGAGAGATAGGTCGGGTAATTTCACATCTTTAAATGTATCTTGCGCTTTTTCTTGGATACTAGATAATATTCCGGTCTTCTCCATCTTAGAAGACGTGGATAATCCACTATTTACCATTTCATTCTTGGTAGGTGCGATAATATTCGTAAATTTAAAGCTTGGAAGAGACATCGTGTTATATATAATATACATTATTCATACGGGCTATATTTACGAGGCGGCGGCGGCGTTGGCGTCGGCGTCGACGTCGACGTCGATGTAGGCGTCTGGGTTGTCGATGCGTTATCCACGCCGTCCTTCCGAACAATCGTATTCATCGAGTTCAACGCTTCTAAACGCTTAATTGTGCGTTCAAGGTCGCCGTTTTTATCTCCATTATATCCGGATGATGAGAATAAATAATCAGTATCCGGGCTAATCTCGTGCTGCTTGATTTGCTTGTATACTGAATTAATATTTGCGACTGCGTTTTCAATGACAGGACGGTCGTGTATCATTTCTATCCGACTATCATATTCGGAAGTAAGAAGCGAGATTGCGAAATAGATAAGATAACGCCGTTTCTTTCGAACACCAGGTGTAAACCGAATACAATAAAGACGCAATAGACTATTCACGATTTTCTGTGTCAGTGGTGAATAATCGTGAGTATCGTTACTGCGCGAGAGAATCATATCCCAAATCATCCAAATCGGGTCGAATTGGAGTTTATCGTCGACTGGTATATGCGCGCGGCGTTCGCATCGACACGTCTCTTTCTTCGCCTTACAAATCGTCTCGAATTCTACGACCCACTCCACCCAGTAGCACGCCAAAATTGTATTTTTGGATTCGCGAGAGATATGATACGCAAACTCGTTCATCGCGATGAATATTTCCTTCGGGTCTCTCTCTCGGAAGAACTCCTGCGCATAATCTACACGCGGTGCTTTCAAGCGTTGCGAGATTGTCGCGATATCATATTCTTCCTTCTTCTTGATTTTCACACTGTCGTATTTATGTTGGCGTTTTGAATTCACAAGCACGCACACCATTTCCGCGAAGAGTGACCGCATTTTTGGGTGGTTTCGCAATCGGAGTTCATTGCCCACATACCCATTGGATATAATGGATTTGAAACTTTCATACCGCATTTCAATATAAAGAGGAAGTTTAGGGTTGGCTAAATGAATATACTTGCTTATAAATGTAATAATGATATCCCATAATTCGAGATAATGTCCCGAACATACGAGTTCCGCACTCCAATAACACGCTGGTTCTATTTTAGAACTTGAAAGACTATTCAATAGTTCTTTTCGCACATCGGTTTTTTTATATGACGAAAAAGTGATACCGCGGAATTCGCTTTCACTACGAATGTCGTTGATTTCATTGGGGTCGGACATTAAAGCACGGACACAAGCTATTATCTCGTGTGGTTTTATTTGCGTGATAATAACGATAATAACGATAATAATATTTTATATTGAAATACTAGTTAGCATTAGCAAGCCTTGCGAAGCAAATGGTGTATTCTTCCTTTTCAAAATACATACAATCACTTACACGATGGGAGATTTTGACGTTTCTTTTGATAGTATTAATGGTTGTATGTTTCATCAAACGCGACTTCTCCACCCAAGTGGATGGATTCACTGGTTCACAATCCGAGAGATATAAGGTCTATGAAAACGACCACATCTATGACGCATTTTATGCGGATATTTACGATGAACTCTTCATTCAACCGAATAAAATAGAGGCGGAAGTGGATGAGATTATTAGTATAACTGGTGCGCTAAATGGCAGTGAACGCGACAAACGGAATTTTAAAGTGTGCGACTTAGGGTGTGGGCGAGGGCATCACGTCGACCAGTTGAAACATAAGGGTATCCTCAATGTCATTGGGTGCGACAAATCCACCTCGATGCTTCAGAATGCGAGAGATTTATACCCGTCGTCTAAATTCATACAAGGCGATTTTATGAAACCGATGTTATTTAGCGAAGAGGAATTCAATGTCCTCACTTGCTTCTATTTCACGGTCTATTATGTAAAAGACAAGCGCGCATTCTTTCGAAATTGTTACCAGTGGTTGAAGCCAGAGGGGTATCTCATTCTTCATTTGGTAGACCGGAACCATTTTGACCCGATTGTCCCTGGTGGGAAGCCACTGTTTTTAGTCTCACCGCAGACCTATGCGAAAGAACGGATTACAAATTCTCTCGTGAAGTTCATGAGTTTTCAGTATAAGTCCGACTTTGTTGCGCCGCCACCGCCCTCGAACGCGAAGACAAAGGCGAATGCGAAGACCGTCGCGAAGAATACAGGAGAGAAGAATATCGCGAAGTTCGTGGAGAAGTTCACGGATGATAAGACAGGGAAAGTGCGAGAGAATATTCACACGTATTATATGCCGACGAACCGAGAGATGCTAGACATTGCGAAGGAGGTTGGGTTTACAGTGACGGGACAAGTGGACCTCGTGCACGTTCTCAACGAGTATCAGTATCTCTTTATATTGAAGAAGCCAGCCTAATATAATGCGTAGGAAGCATCGTATACTTATCAAATAAATGTGTAACAATCCTAACACGGAATGGAGCACGCAGTTGAATACGTAGCGTCAGCGTGGTGGCCGTATATGATTCTCATTATTTGCGCGACATTGATTACGTTTGTTTGTGTGATGAAATTCAAATACTATTTCTGGTATCACCAACCACTTACGTTTCTATGGACAATACGACGGTTTTTCGGGGGCGGTAACAGGAACACCCGGATTATGAATTCTCTCGGAACATCTGGGACACGGTGTTATAACGCGGTTGTATATCCGTTTTTACATTTTGTAAATCACGACGATGTTCGCGTCTACAGCGACGTCGCCGCCGACGCCGACACAGTCCCCTACGAGAGAATTGCCGCGTTTTTATCCAGACCTGACACTGAAATCGTGGCACCTGGGAGGAGTGTTT
>Ga0214921_10006457_pt1 | contig 16055 bp, 11 predicted proteins | sample LL1505_MetaG_FD_177992 | JGI IMG/M metagenome (GOLD analysis project Ga0214921, IMG submission 177992) | Freshwater microbial communities from Lake Lanier, Atlanta, Georgia, United States - LL-1505 | ecosystem: Environmental > Aquatic > Freshwater > Lake | place: USA: Georgia | collected...
GCAAAGAATGATATCAGATATGAAGATAGTATTGAGGTTCTGCGTGAATTTTTGGAAAGTATTAAGCCAGTGAATATTAAGAATGAATTACCATTATTTTTTTAATTTTATTTTAATTATTTTATAATAAAAAAAAAATCTAATTTATTATATATGGAATACAAATGTACGCCAATGTTAAATTCAAACAATAATGAAGTAATTGCATTTTTATGTAATAAAGCAAAAAATATTGAAAGATTTACTTCATCCGATAGCACAACAGATAATTCATCTGATACAATGAATCCTCTTATGATGAATCCTCCTATGATGGATCCTGATACAATGAATCCTCTTATGATGAATTCTGATACTATGAATTCTGATACAATGAATCCTATGATGCCTTCTAGAATGCAATCTATTGAAAAAATGTATCCTGGTAATATGAATCCTGGTATGATGAATCCTGGTATGATTAATCCTGATACAATGAATCCTGATACAATGAATCCTGATACAATGTATCCTGATATGATGAATTCTGGTACAATTAATTCTGGTACTATGTCTATTGAAACAATGTATCCTGGTACAATGTATTCTGGTATGATGAATCCTAGTATGATGAATCCTGGTATGATGAATCCTGGTATGATGAATCCTGGTATGATGAATCCTGGTATGATGAATCCTGGTACAATGAATTCTGATACTATTGAAACAATGAATTCTGGTATGATGAATCCTATGATGATGAATCCTATGATGATGAATCCTATGATGATGAATCCTATGATGATGAATTCTGGTACAATGTATCCTGGGATGATGAATCCTGGTACGATGTAACCTAGTATTAGTTCTAATAATAAATACTATTTCTTCTTAAAAAAATAAATATATAAATTATTTTATAATCTATATATATATATGATTCCAAAATCTAAAAAAACTGATTATTCAGTAGCTGATATACCTTGTCCTCCCGGTTGGACTCATTCAGGTCCTTACGATGGCTCTTTTATCTGTAGTAATAATTGCAATGGTGTTTATTCTTATATGAATGCCGATGCTGCAGGTTATAATTCTAATGACTCTACTGATTATTGTAGTTCTGCAAAAATATACAATCCTCTAGAAAAATTTTCATCTAATAAATCCGGTTTTACTCCTTCTAAAAAAAAATGTAATAAAAATCAAGTTGAAGTTGATAAAACTTTAACTAATGGATTAGCACCTAAAGTACAAGAATTTCTTTTATCTCAAACATCTTTAGCAATCAGTAAAGTTGAATGTTTTCACGCGGATACTAATTTATCACAACTTGGTTCTTTAGAAGCTGATGACCTTGTTGGTGGAAATACTTCTAGTAATCCTAATAACTTAGGACAAGCTTATGTTGAATCTAGTAATGATGTAATTTGTCCCGCTGGATTTACTTTTAAGGATAATAATTGCCAAATTTGGAATGAGACAATTGCTGAAAACAATTAAAAAATAAATTTTTATTTATTTTTTAATTAAACTTATAAACAAATGCATCACCTATTTTATGTAATCGACTTTTATGGATTGTCTGCTATTAATTTCAATGCATACGCTCTTGCTTCGTCCCGTATTGGTGCACCCAATGTATTCTTAAAATAATCATATAAATCTTTAGTTGCTCCATAAGATGCTGCAATATAATAGTTTTCTGCTGCGGCTTGACAAGTTAATTTTGGACCTTCTCCACCTCGTGGGTCAAATCCAGGTGCTTTAGCTACTGTAATAGAATCTACATAATTCCCTGCATTTGGTAATTTCATCAAGGTTGTTGCATATCTTGGAGCTCCTAAAACCATGACTGCCTTTATAAAACGCTGTAAATATTTAATACCGCCTTGTGTTTTAAATAAACGAATCAATAAACCGGCATATAAATCGTTTAACCAGTGTCCAGACCATGTTAATTGAATAAACATCATTGTATTATACCAAGTATAAATTCCAGAACTTACACCTTTTATATACGTATCAAGATCTTTTTCAAAATAATCAAAAAATTCAGGAAATCCTTTCCCTGTTCCACCATATAAAAAAGTTAAAGTTGGTACTGTAACTGTACTGAGGTATAAAGCACCTGTAGTAATAACAAAACCGCTATTTACATATCCCCAATCTCCGTAAGAAAGCTGAGGACTTGAACTATTTCTATCACTTAATTTATAACATCTATAATCTAAATAATTTGTAAAAGTGGCTGGAAAAGTAAATGACCTGAATGTCTCATACTGAAATATCTGATGAATAAAAGGCATTCGTCTGTTGTCCCATAAGTAGTTAACGCATGAATTAAAACTTTGAGCCATAAAGGCTGGTCCTATACAACAAGCATTCCTATTGGGACCTCCTAAGCCAGCTGCATTGTCAAGAAAAGAAACTTCTAGAGTATAAAGTTTATTTAAATATTTAAAACCGCTTGATGGAATTTGTCCAAATAGATTGCTATAAAAAAAGAATAATCTATCATATATATCAACAACAATAGCCATTGCATAGTAATTAATGTCCTTGTTTGCAGAACTTATTTCAAATACTGGCCTTCTAGTTATATTGTTTTTTGTTACATTATAGTCAATTCCTAAATTTGCATCGTTCTTATTGATATAAAAACAGACATTTTTCCCTGTGAATATTCTCACACCTGTTAATTTTCCGTTACTAGAGTCTTTATTAGGTTTAAAGTAAACAGGATAATTAAAATCACCTCCTTCATCAAATACTCCAATATCCGGTATATTATAAGGTAATTCAATACTTGTTCCTGGTATTTTTGATAATTTTATTGGCTTATCTGGAAATTTAAATGAACAATTGAGATTATTCAACATTCTATCATTAAGTGTATAACTTACTTCATTAGCAGGTGACTCAGTTGTACGAGAAGAAGCGCGCAATTCCCACTTGTTTGAACTATTCTTTGTTAAACCTCCGCAATCTATATCTTCTTCACACTTCTTTTTTGCTTCATCAAGAAGATCATAAGAAGCACAGAAACTTGCACATCCGGGAAGATAACTATTCATTATAGGTCCTGTCCAATCTATTTTATTAGTATTACATATTGGTTTAAATGTGTTATCAAAATTTGTCTGATCGGGTGTAGGATATGCTGGGGTTGGTACGGGAGAAAAATCTCTATTATAAATTATCCAATGTTGAGGATATGCAGCTGGAGCATATCCAGCACCACCGATACCCTTTGTCATAATGTAAAATTTATCTTTAGCAAATTTTTGTTTAACTCTAACTATATCAAATTCTGAATAAGTTTTACCATTATCATAGAGTGGGGGAGTTGGCTCTCCTGTACATTGAATCCATTTATTATCATCCCATTCTAAATGACAAGTCATACAAGGATCTCCTGGTTGGTTAATAAGAGGACCACATGATTCTATGGGTGGTGGTGGTTGTGGAAGTGGGGGTTTACCAGTAGAATCATAAACTGACCAATTTTGAGGATATCCTAATGGATGAAATCCAGCAGCACCTATAAGCTTTGTCAAGATGTAAAATTTATTTTCAGCTTTAACAATATCACCTTCATAATAAATTTTATAATTATCAAAGTCTGGGGCCCAGAATGGAGCTGAGGCTGGGGCTGGGGCATGTACAAAGGGAAGAGGTTGTGCTAATATAGGAGTTGGGTTATATACAGTAGCTCCAGGCCGTGGTGCAGTAGTTGGAGTATATACAGGAGCTGGCAATGGTGAAGTAAAGTCAATATTAAATTTTGACCAATCATAAATTAACCAATGTTGAGGATGATTTACTGGATCATATCCAGCAGCACCTATAACTTTTGGAAAAATGTAAAATTTATCTTTAAATTTAACAATATCATTTACATTATAAACTTTAAAATTATCAAAGGGTGGGGGAGTTGGCTCTCCTGTACATTGAATCCATTTATTATTATCCCAAGTTGAAGGATTAGCCATACAAGGATCTTCTGACATCTTATAAGAAGAACCACTTGATGCTGGAGCAGGAGATGAGACAGGGGCTGGAGCATTTATAGGAGTAGGAGCATATACAGGGGTAGAAGCTGGTGCATATACAGGGGTAGGAGCTGGTGCATATATAGGGGCAGGAGCTGGGGGTGGTGGTGGATTAGATGGAGGGGGTGGAGGTTGTGGTAGATTAGGTGGCGACCCAGATAATAATTTCTCTTGAAGCTCTGGTAATATAGAAAATGCCTGTAATATTTGTTTTTGTAATTCTGGTGATGAGGCTAATTCTTTTATTGCTTTTTGTTGTCCTTCAGTTGTAGCTAATCCTTCTATTGTTTGTTGTAAACCTGGCGATATGGATAGCATTTTCTTTTGTAAATCTGGAAATGAACCTAATCTTTCTAATATTTGTTTTTGAGTTTCTGGAGATGCAGCAAATTCTTCTGCTGTTTTTTGTGAAACTGCTATTGATACTGGTGTTATTTTTGATATTTGTAGTGTTTTAGATATATTAGAACTATCAATACCAATACCAGTGGTTTTATCAACATATGAACATATATTTTTATAAACCCTTAAGGAATTATCAAAAGAACTTGGTGATCCTCTTCCCCACTTAGTTATGAAAGGAGGTGTGCAGACGTGTACAATATTATTATCAGTTTCAAAATTTTCTTTTATTTGAATTCTAGAATCACATTTCCAAATAATTTGATTTTTAGAGTTTTTATTTGCTCTACAAATCCATTCGATTTGTTCCATTATTATAATATTAGTTTTTAAATATTAATTTTAATTAATATTTAAAAAAATGCATCGCTTATTTTATGCAATCGACTTTTATGAATTGTCTGCAATTAATTTCAATGCATATGCCCTAGTATCCGGAAGGTCGTGCTAGACCTGCTGGTGTAGGATATGGATTTCCTGTACATAGCATCCATCTATCCATATCCCATTTTGAACGATCAGTACTACAAGGAGAAACTCCTGTACCATTGTATCCGGGAGGTTGTCCTGCTTGAGCTGCTGGATTTGGTTTTCCTGTACATTGAACCCATCTATCATTATCCCAATTTCTACTATCAGTTATACAAGGACCTCCTACCATAGGCATATTACCTAAATTAGGGGCTGGTATAGGGGCTGGTGTAGGGGCTGGTGTAGAAGTATCTGAAAGAACAAGAGGACATTGTGCACATGAAGCAGTGCAAAATTCTGCAAAACATCCTTTAGGATATTTTGGATCAGGATTATTTTTTACAATATCATACATTGATTGATTTACTTTTTTTTTATTAAAATCACATTCGCATCCAGCACATATAGCAGGACATCTAGGATCATTAACAGGACGTGTTATAAAAGTAGGGGCTGGTGTAGGTATAGGTACAGGTGTGGGGTTTGGTTTTCCTGTACATTCAATCCATCTTTCATTAGACCAATTTCTACTATCAGTCACACAAGGACCACCACGGAGTTGTGCTATAGCTGCAGGGGCAGGTGTAGGGGCTGGTGTAGGGGCAGGTGTAGGGGCAGGTGTAGGGGCAGGTGTAAGGGCAGGTGCAGGGGCAGGTGTAAGGGCAGGTGCAGGGGCAGGTGTAGGTTTTGGTTTTCCTGTACATAGTATCCATTTAAACATATCCCAATTTGAACTATCAGTACTACAACCTCTAATATCATCGGATCCGGGAGGTCGTCCTGCTGGATAAATGTCTATAGGGTAAATACGAGGTGCTGGATATACTCCTATAGGGTCAATACGAGCTGCTGGATTTGGTTTTCCTGTACATTGAACCCATCTATCATTATCCCAATTTCTACTATCAGTTATACAAGGACCTCCTACCATAGGCATATTACCTAAATTAGGTCTAGTAAAAATATATACAAACACATCACCTCTATTTTCTACAATATTTTCTAAAGGTTGACTAATTGTTATTATTTGTCCATTAACATAAGGATTACTAGCTAAACGACCACTATCATCAACACTTATAACGGTAGTATTTGGTTTTACAAATGGTCCAGAAATTAATGAACCAATTGGAGGAGGAAATGCAGTAGAACCAAAATTTATAATATTACCACTCAAATCAAATATTGGTTGACGACTATCTAAAATAATTTTTGTACTTGATAGAAAATGAGTTGCAAAATTTCCTTGTGTATTATAACCATTATCTGTAACGCGGTATATTAAATTTGAATCTTCAACAAATGAAGCTGGTGCAGGTACTGGAACTGGAATTAGTCCTGGTGTGATACTTGGAACTGGTACAACACTTGGAACTGGTACAACACTTGGAACTGATACAACACTTGGAACTGGTACAACACTTGGAACTGGTGAATATACAGGAGTTGGTGAATATACAGGAGTGAGCTCAGGAGATGCTTCAAAATTCAAAGGGAAAGTATATACAAATACTTCACCCCTATCTTCTTTCATACCAACAATAGGTTGACTGATTGTAATTACTGTACCTCCAACATAAGGATTACTTGGCATAGTAGGAGTTTCTTGAACACCTACCACTGTAGTTCCTGGTTGAATAAAAGGTCCTTTAATTGGTGAACCAACTTTAGGTAGAGCGGCTTTTACTGAACCAGGACCTAGACCTGCATTTCCATTAGCATCAAAAACAGGTGAACGACTATCTAATACAATTTGAGTATTAGAAGGAAAGTGTGTTGCAAATTGTCCTGTTGCAGTATAACCATTATCAGATATACGATATAATAACGTAGGGTCTGGTAGGAATGCAGATGCAGAGGCAGGAGAATATACAGAGGCTGGTGTATATACAGGGCCTGGTGAATATACAGGAGTAGTGGTAGGAGTATATTCAGGGGCAGGAGTATATCCAGAGGCAGGAGTATATCCAGAGGCAGGAGTATATCCAGAGGCAGGAGTATATCCAGAGGCAGGAGTATATCCAGAGGCAGGAGTATATCCAGATGCAGGAGTATATCCAGGAGCTGGAGAATATCCAGGAGCTGGAGAATATAAAGGAACTATTGCAGGAATTGGACCAACAATAGGATTTCCAGTTAAAGTAAATGTATAAACAAAAGCGTCTCCTGTATTTTCAACAATATTAACTAATGGTGCGCTAATTGTAATTATTTGACCCGTTACATTAAGATTACTTGGAATAGTTGATGTGTTTTCAACTTTTAACACAATAGTTCCTTTTTGAATAAAAGGTCCATTTATTGTAGAACCAATTATTGGAGTATTTGCTATACTTCCAAAATTAATTACTTGAGCATCTTTATTAAAAATAGGTGAACGACTATCCAATACAATTTGATTTATAGAAGGAAAATGACTTACAAATTTTCCAGCTGTACTATAACCATTATCTGAAACACGATATAATAAATTAGAATCTGGAACAAATCCACTACTTTCTGAAATTTCAGGAGTTGTAGAAGGTGTAATAGGACCTGTTTCTGGTTCAATACCAAGACGCTTTTGAACATCCTTAGATAAATTAGAAAATTCTACATCAATTATATTACCTTTTTTATCTGCGACCCAAGCGTAATATGTACGTTCGTTATTAGTTTCTACAAATTCAACTCCTAAATGACTACGAGGATCGTATCTTAAACCAGAGGTACCTCTACCAATTACTTGAGAACGAGTCATTACTCCAGTATTTGAATTTACACTAGTACCAAATCCTCCTGGTCTTGTAGGTCCTTCATCATTGATTTCTAAAATTAATTTAATTACTACTGGAAAATTTTTATAATCTCTTTTTTCATTTACTGATGCCAGAACAGGTTGTTGTCCGGTAGTAACTTTTTCCCATCCTACATAAACATTTATAGAATTGGAATTATTATCTATATATTCAGTAAAATTTACACCATAATTACTTCTTGGGTCAAATCTATAACCAATTACCTTGGAATCAGAAATTTGAGATACAGTAATAACTCCAGTAAAAGTATTTGTAGTTTTTTTAGGATTAGTCAGATTAGGTAAACTAATAATTTCTTGTTTATATCCAGGAGTTATCACAGGCTTAATAGGTACAGGAGGACGTTTACCATATATTATACGTCTAGCATTCCGTCTTTTAACAGAATCTAATAAAATTTTATTTGCAGCGTGTACAGTATTTACACCAGTATTAATATTTTTTCCTGCTGAATGTAAAGCAGGTGATTTACGTTTACTACGTACCATTTGTACAGTTTTTACTCCTGTTTTAGGATCAATAGTTATACGTTTTACTGAGCGACTTTTAGAACGTTTCTTTGAACGACTTTTAGAACGTTTCTTTGAACGACTTTTAGAACGTTTCTTTGAACGACTTTTAGAACGTTTCTTTGAACGACGTTTAGAACTTTTCTTGGATCTTTTCTTTAAACTTGTCTTGGATTTTTTCTTGGAACTTTTCTTTGAACGCCTTTTCACATTTGCAAAAGATTCAAAAGATTCAAAATTTTCAGTTAAATAAGATGAACTAGATGGTAATACATTTAATGCATCTTTACTACCTAGAGGCTTTCCGCTTAAAGGAACACATTTTCCATTTACTGAACAAGTATTATTTTTAATTAATGATTCTCTTTCTAATTTTAAAATGTCACCACCTCTATTTTGTAAGAAATTACGAAAGTCGTGAGTACCACCGATATCATTCATATTTCTTATATACTGATCAAATACTTTCCCCCGTACATGATTAGTAATAAATTTACCGTCTGACATTAATGGCGGACATCCTTGAGACCAATATCTATTATCCATTTTATATAATAATATTTAGAATAAAAATTTTAAATATTACTTTATTTTAGTTCAAATAAATTAAGATACTTTTCTATTGAAAGTATAAATAAAAACTTGACCTCTATTTTCTACAATATTTTCTAAAGGTTGATTAATTGTAATTTTTTGTCCGTCTACATAAGGATTACTAGGAATACGACCACTATTTTGAACACTTACAACAGTAGTATTTGGTTTTACAAATGGTCCAGAAATTAATGAACCAATTAGAGGACTATCTGCTGTAGAACCAAAATTTGTAATATTTCCACTTGAATTAAAAATTGGTTTACGACTATCTAAAATAATTTGTGTACTTGATGGAAAATGTGTTTCAAAATTTCCTTGTGTATTATAACCATTATCAGTAACACGGTATAGTAATTTTGAATCTTCAACAAATTGTGCTATTACTGGAGATGATGCAGATAAAGGTTGAGAAGTTGGTTTATTAGGAAGTGGCTCATTTGAAGATGGTGGTGATAAGGGAGAAGGAGAAGTAACTACAGAGGGAGAAGGAGAACTAACTACAGAGGGAGAAGGAGAACTAACTACAGAGGGAGAAGGAGAAGTAACTACAGAGGGAGAAGGAGAAGTAACTACAGAGGGAGAAGGAGAACTAACTACAATAGATGTTGGTGTTCCAATAAAATCAGACATATTATACCAATACATTAAACTAGGAGTTTCGTCACTAACGACTAAAATATTTTGTCCAATTACTTGAGATACAGTACCAGAATAGCCAGGAAATAAAATACCTAAAGGTGATAATCCAGATAATTTTACATTAGTTCCAACAGAAATAGTAGATTCAAAGTGTTCTTTTAATTGAGTTCTAGGTTCGCATTTCCAAACATTTTCATTTTTAGAGTTTTTATTTGTTCTACAAATCCATTCAATTTGTTCCATTTATATTATATTAGTTAATATAAAAATATGTATATAGGAAAAATTGATTTTATAATATTATATATTTAAAAATATTATATTATATGTCATTTCCAAGCCATTTTAACTATTTTATAGATTATTTAAGTGTTAATAAAACTAATATTGAATATAACGAAGCTACTAAAATAATAACATTTAATAAAAAAGAATTTATGAATTTATGGAATAAAATTTCTACTTTCAAACTTAATTGGCTAATCTTAGATAATAACTTTAAACTCTATGGATTTCAGAGAATAAATGGAGGAAAAGATAGAATATGTATTTATAAGGTGCCGGATTCTTTTGAGCTGAATAATTCAGATGATTCAAATGAAAATAAAGATGATTTGGAGACAGTAATCTTAGACGATGATGAAATTGATTCGTTATGTGATTTTAATCACGAAGATGGAATACTATCTAATAATTTATTTAATTTATAGACATTATATTATTTTCCTTTTACAAACTTTGTGCATTTATTGACATCAACAGGAATTAAATCAGGTTCAACACTAAAAAGCGGTTCTAACATTTGAGAGCCCACAATAGAATTAATATAGTCTAAAGGCAAATTATATTTTTGTATTATTGGTTTTAAACTATCAGAATATTTTATGAGAGCATTATTAAAACATTTTACATATTTCTTATAATCATTTAACAAAATAAATAACTTATTAGCTTCATTTATTATATATCTATTTTTATCAATATTACCGCAATTATCTGAATAGTTAACATTACTTTTAATTGTAGCTACAGCATTTCTATAATTTTTTAAGGCTATGTTAAATACAGTGTAAACATTAGAATGAGTTTTATTACAACTTTCTAATTCTCCTTTATAATTATTCATTCTAATTTTAAAATCAGGATCATTGTTTAATTCTTTTACTGCATTATTCCATTCTTTCGAATCTTTTTTAAGGATAGTAACTTTAAAAGGAGTAAATCCAGTACCTCCAGTAGCTCCAGTACCTCCAGTAGCTCCAGTACCTCCAGTAGCTCCAGTACCTCCAGTAGCTCCAATAGCTCCAATAGCTCCAATAGCTCCAATAGCTCCAGTAGTGGTAGCTCCAATAGTTCCAGTAGTAGCTCCAGTAGTATTAGTAGAGAAAACTCTATCTCTGGCTATTATATAATCATTAGAAGGAATATCGACAGGTCTTGGTAAAGGAACAGGTGGTCCAGACCAATTATATAAAGTACCGTCAGGTTGTATAGCACAGACTTTTATCATAACAACAACTTTTTGAAGTTCAGTACCTTGATATTGTTGTCCGAACATTTTAATGTTTGTATCATCAAAATAATTTAAATTTGAATCAACATATTTATCCCAAAATTTTTTACCTTCTGGTCCTAAATAAAACATTAGAACATTATTACCTGAATCATCATCAATTCTTTTTAATCCAGCAGGAAATGGTGTACCATCTAATTGAATATTAGAAAATTTTGGTGTAAAAGAAGTATAATTTGCATTTTCTTTATCTTTTGGATCTGCACCTGTTACATAAAAACTTTTATAAACAAAACTACTATTATTTTTAGTAAAACAAACCATAAATCCAGGTCTTAAAGTAGGATATTTTGCAAACCAAGCCATAATATTATTATAATTAGAGATTCCTCTAATAGTAGTATCTGAAGCAGATACTGTAAGATTAGTTTGAGTAGTATCATTTACACTAAACCACAAAGCCATTACATTTGGATTTGGTTGTCCTGTTGCAGCAGCTAATAAACTAGATTGAGAAAATAATGGAATCCAATAATTAACATTGCAATTTGAAGGATCTTTTATAATACCAGTGTCAAATGAATTTATTATGTTGTTTTTATCAAATGTAACAGTTTGTGTTAATTGACGACCATAACCATCTACTGATTGATGCTCATATAGAGGTGGGGGAAAAGATTTAGGTAAATCAAAATTTGGATATGGAGCTGCATTAGGAGAAGGTTTACATTGTATCAGAGGGGTAGAGGAAGAAGATTGAAAACCTTCTCTAGAGTTGCACATATAACCCATAATTTCATTATTACTTTGAGCGTTATACATTGGAGCACAAGTCATATTTAAATTTTTCAAATTTATAGACATTATATTAATTTAGAATTTTTATTATATTTAAAGATTTATATGTAATAAATTATAATGTTTAGTTGTTTTTCTAAAACCAAAGTTTTGGATAGTGTCTCGCCTATAAATGAAATTCCTCAGAATAATGTAGTCTCTCCTAAAGTTATTAGTCCTGTAGTTAATACTGTTTCTTCTCGCCCTGTAAAATTAAAATTAAATGCACCAAGTCGTAAATTATTAAGCGAACCCTCGCCAACTCCAGTTCCTAACCTACCTTTGACTAAAGTCCAACCACCCACTCCTGATTTAACTCCCGACCAAATAACCAAAATTCAAAAAAATCTTCAAATGATGAAAGACTTTAACAAAGACTTATGGTTACAACAAACTGCAATTATTTCTGAAGTTTGGGCTAAACTCAAAGCTCAATACGACAGAGTAAAACAAAGTAGTACTAATCCTGCCGATGGAATGATTGCTGCAACAATTGAAGTAGCTGCTATGATTTTTGCAATAGGTGCTTTAATTCCTAGCCCACTTGAACCTGTTTTTGCAGTATTTGCTATTGTTTTAGGTACAACCTCTTCTATATTATCCGATACTTCTACTTCAACAATTACTGGAGGAGATGATTTATCTGGTTATACTGGAGATCACTATATGGTTAATAATGCAAATTATTATGCAATGACTAAAGCATTGGATTATTATTATGAACATACTAATGATTGTCGTGATTATATTTTTAGTTATAAAGGAGTTGACAAAACTGCAACTTTAAGAGATTTAATTGATAAGGAATTTACCAAGGGTATTTATTATGATAATTGGCTTTGTTTATGTGCTCGTATTTACCGTCGTAAGTTGGTAATGCCTGAATTGGTCAAACCTGAAAATCAATTTTTGGATATTTATTTTGTTCAAGATGTAATTGATGGTCCAGGAGTAGAACACGGTCACGTCTATCAACCTTGTGCAGCACCTCGCGAAATAGAAGAACCTTGGTACAAAAAGAATAAACACGGACCAGGAGTTACCCGTGAAAGAAACTTAGATGCTGGAGGAGTTGGTAAAGGAGTTGGTATTTGGTCTAATGCAGAAATTAGACATTTTCAACCTTCATACGTTGGAATTGATATATACGGAGGAGATAACACTGATTTAAAAGAAAATTATAGAAAATCAATTGGCGACTTTGTTAAAAGTTTTCCAAGTGCTATTGTATTTCCTTGGGATGTAACTGTAAGTAAGGTATATTCTCAAAAATATTATATTGTATCTGGATTTGCAAAACTTAAAGATGATGAAAATACTCCATTTTATACATTGTGCGATGGAGAATTCCTAAACTGGTTATTTATTGATGATGGTGCAGGTAATGTTACAAATGTAAATGGAGTAATTTTTAGATATGAAGCTATGAGAACTAAGAACGTTGGATTTGATAATGACTTGTTTTTACACGCTCAACAAGTTGGTGATTTTACTCCTGGTCAGGAAAATTGTAATTATTCAGGATTAACTTTTGCATATGGACCTACTAATAGCAGTGACATAAATAAGAAATTTCACGTTTACACTGGGGATTTATTGTTAAAGAATTTACCTCAATAGGGAAAAAGTGAAAATATTAATTATTATTTTATATATATAATATAATAATTATGATTTATAAATGTAAGTGTGGATTTATTGCTATCAATAAAGATTATCTTGATGCACATAATAAAATAAATCATCAAAAAGAACGACCCTTTCCGTGCCCATTTTATGGATGTGAATACCGTGCAACTAATAAAAAAATTTTAAAAAATCACAATCGAATTCATACCAAAGAATATAAATACTTTTGTGATGTATCTGGTTGTACATATAGCACAAATTCACTTTGTAGTTTTAAGTATCATACTTTTTCTCATACCGGAAAATATTATTATCAATGTAATTTTCCTGGTTGTGAATACCACGGAAAAAGTTTTTATAATTTAAATGTTCATAAACTGAGCCACTTTCATATTTGTCAGGTTAGAGGATGTGATTATAAAACAATGCAGACAGACGCATTTACGATTCATACGAGAACTCACACTGGTGAAAGGCCATTTCATTGTTCCGTAGAAGGATGTGATTATAAAGGAATTAGTAGTTTTCATTTGAAGGCTCATTTAAGGAGTCATACCGATTTATTGCTCTAAATCAAAAAAGAACAATTGAAATAATCGACCATTTTCTACATTTGTTCCAAAATAAACTGGAGCAGCGTGAATTAATTTAGCATTAAATAAAACAATTCTGTTATAAACATTTCCAACAACATCTACTTCCTCAAATTGAGTTGAATCATAATACCCACTATTAAATACTTTTGCTCTTTCATTATCATTTACTGTCATCTTTTTTGTATGTTTAGATCTATAAAAACGAGTACCTGATTGAGGTGGTGCATCAGGTGTTAAAAATAATACAGCAGCGTACTGTTGTCCATCACAGTGATAAACTGCTTGGTCTCCTGCGATACAATATTGAAAACAACCGTTAGTACCATAATGATCCCAAGTCTTAATTTTAGCACCTAAAATTCTTTCAAATCTTTCCTTTAATCCTGGAAATCTAAATTCTGGATTTATACTTCTTCTTCCTTTATGATATTTTGGATTTTCTATAAATGTTTGTTTCAAAGCAAATTCTCGAATAGCATCGGGATTTTTATAAAAATTATCAACCACTAAAAATGTAGGAACTTTATATTCTTCAAATAATTTATTTACTAAATTAAAAACAGGTGTCCAAATGTTATCGATATTCATTTCTAAAACGGTTTCTTCTACATTTGTTACAATCTCCCAGCCACACATTTTTAATTCAGGATTTTTAAAGAAAGAAGCAATATCAGTGCGATCAATTATAGTTACTTCAATTATATTGTCTTTAGATTTTACTCTTAGTGGTAAAACTCCTTTTTCAATATGATAACACCAGTCTTTAAATTTATTTGATTCTATATAACCCTTTACATCTTTAGATAGAGAGTAGTATGCATTATATATAATTATTTTATTTTTAAACTTAAACCAAATAAATCATCTATAACATTTAATTTAATATCATCAAATAAATCTTGATAAAAAATATAAAAATATTTACAATTTAATTTATAATCAATTAAAAAATTTTTTACAAAGTCTTTTACTAACATATTTTCATCTACTTTCATATTTATATCAAATTCTGGATATTTTTTATTTACTTTTATAAAATAATCTTTTAATTTTATATCTTTAATTTTTATAATTTTCATTATTTCTTTATTATAATAATAATTTTTCAATCCATTTTTACTATATTTTATTTCTGAACCAAAATCATTAATTGGAAAAAATTTATACTTTCCATACCAACTATCACCATCTGTTAAAAAAGACAATTTCATTAGTTTAAAAAATTTATTACCACACTTTTTAATTGAATGATCGCTTAATATTATCCAATCAATACCAAATTCATCTTTATATTTTTTTAAAAATTCCAATGTTAATGTTAATAAAAAAGTTCCTATTTTTTCTGAAGAAAAAGAAATACAATTAGAAAAATCACCATTTATATTTTCTATCTGAGCAACTTTTTTCTTCTTTATAATTGAGACTAAAACACAAGTTTCTTTAATTTGAGGTGATAATAATAAAAAATTATTTTTATCTACATCAGATTGTTCAAATTTATATAATTCTCCTTTAAAATCAATTTCATATGTTTTTTTGAATCCTCCTTCTTGTAAATTAAAATCTTTATTATTTTTTAATAATTCTCTTCTTAATAAATAGGAATCTTTGAAAGCTATTTTTTTATAATTCATATAATTAAATTTAGAATTAAACTTTAGCACCCTCCTTATAAGAAAAATTTTAATTTTTTTATAATATAATATATATGCAAAAAATAATTATTATTAGTATAATCATAATTTTAATCATTATTTTATATGGATATAATTCAGGTTCTTGTAAAATAAATAAAGAATATATTTGTAATGATAATTTTTGTTTGTATAAAGAATTTACACCCTTGAAGATTTAAAATGGAACAAAATATAAATCTTAATTTATTATAATGAGTCATAAAAGTGAAGATTATAAAATTAGTGCTGTAAATTATTATAATAAAAATGATGTTAGTATGGATGAAGTTTGTAATATATTTAATTGTTCTAAAACCTCATTGAAAAGATGGATTGATAGATATTCTGAAAATAATA
>Ga0214921_10006458_pt1 | contig 16055 bp, 17 predicted proteins | sample LL1505_MetaG_FD_177992 | JGI IMG/M metagenome (GOLD analysis project Ga0214921, IMG submission 177992) | Freshwater microbial communities from Lake Lanier, Atlanta, Georgia, United States - LL-1505 | ecosystem: Environmental > Aquatic > Freshwater > Lake | place: USA: Georgia | collected...
TCCAGTTCGGCCGGCAAACGCCTCAAAAGCTCAGTAAAATGGTCGTCGTGCGGTGACGTCAGGATTTGCATCCCCACTTCGAATCATACCGATTCGAGACATGGCAAGCGTAATTTAGCGCCTATGCGGCTTTGCCCTCTCGCGCTCTCCCACCAGGGTCGACATATATGTCAACCCTCCTGGGGGCCTCTAGGGGGAAAGCCCCTCGATCTTGTTCTCCCCCGCTATTCGCCGTTCAGCAGCCCGCTAAAGCACCTTCTGGAACCAGATGCGCGAATGCCCGGGCGGCATGCCATCCAGCCGGCCGGCCTCGGCCCAGCCATTGCGCACCCAGAATTGCGGTCCATGGAAGCTGAAAGTGTCGGTATAGGCGTGGGTGCAGCCGCGCTTGCGGGCGATGGCCTCGGCGCGGGCCAGCAGCAGCGAGCCGGTGCCGCGGCCGCGCTGCTCGCGCGAGAGCCAGAGCCAGTCGATGAACAGCCAGTTCCAATAGGTCAGGCCCAATAGGCCGCCCTGGACGGCGCCTGCATCGTCGCGCGCCAGCACGGTGACGGGCTCACGGTCATAGGGGCCGCCGAGTTCCTGGTTGTAGCTGTGCAGACCCCGCTGGATGGCCTCGACGGCCGCCATTTCGGGGTAGTCATCTTCGGAGATGTCCAGTGGGTTCATGCGCTGTATCGTGCCATGGCGGCCATGAGGATGGCGAGCATGCCCAGGCTGACATTGATGCCCACCAGCTTGCGGATGCGCTCATTGCAGGGGGCGGCGAGGGCCATATCGCCCGCCGCCAGGGCGCGCTTGAGGGCGGCAAAGGGGCCAAACCAGATGGTGATGAAAATGCCGGCCATGATGAGGCCGAGCAGGTGCATCACATGGATCGGCCAATGCACGCTGCCAAAGCCGCCATAGACGCCAAAGAGCAGCATATAGCCGGATAATATGACCAGCGGCATCAGCACCCAGACCATGCGGAAGAATTTGCCATGCACCTGGCCCATCAGCCCCAGCCGGGCCGGGGGCTCCAGCGCGGCGAGGGAGGGGCGGAGCACCATCACGCCAAAGCCCATGCCGCCCACCCAGAGCACCACACCCACCAGATGCAGCAGCAACCATATACTCGCCATCACTCAGCCCTTCATCAATGCCCGCAGCGCCACGATGGTGGCGGCGATTTCCTCGGCCGCGGCACTGCGCGCGGCATTTTCGCCCACACCCAGGCCCAGCATGAAAGCTGTGGCATAGGCGGTGCGGTTGCCAAGCCCGGGGCCGAGCAATTCCAGTTTTCTTGCCGCGAGTTCGGCCATGATCACATCCTTCAGCCGGCCTTGCGCGGGCACGCGGTTGAGCAGGATGCGGGCGGGTTTTTTCTCGGCCGCGGCCAGTTTCAGCGTGGCCTCGCTGGCCCAGAGATCGGGGCCGGCGGGCTGCATGGGGATGATCACCAGGTTGGCGGCGCGGATGGCCACCTTGCTATCGGTATCGGCATGCGGGGCGGTGTCCATGATCACGACATCATGGCTGCGCTTGAGGCGGTCTATCGCGCTGGTGACCCGCCAGCCGGAGGGGGCCTCGAAGCTGATCGGCGCCGCACCCTCACGCCCCGCGCGCAATTTGGCCCAGCGGCTGAGCGAGGCCTGCGGGTCAGTGTCCAGCAGGGCGATTTTTTGTCGGGCGGCCGCCAGGGCGGCGGCCAAATTGGCGGCCACGGTCGATTTTCCGGCGCCGCCCTTTTGCTGCGCGATGGCGATGACGAAAGCCATTGGATCCCCTCTCCCGCGATTCGCTGCGCTGCACTCTACAGCAAACTGCCGGGGGGCAGGGGCTATTCTACGCGGATATTCGCGTCGCGGATCACCTGGGCATAGGTCTCGGTATAGCGTTTGATTTCGGCGCCAAAGCGCTCGCTGCCATGGGCGAGGATGGTGAAGCCGGTCTCCTCCAGCCGGGCTTTGACCTCGGGGCGGGTGAGGGCGGCGACCCAGGCGGCCTCAAGGCGGGCGCGCGCCGGGGCGGGGACTTCGGCGCGGGCGAGCAGGCCGAACCAACTGTCGGAGAGCACCAGCGGGAAGCCGAGTTCGGCCATGGTCGGCACATCGGGCATTTGCGGCAGGCGTGCCTCGGCGGAGACGGCGATGGCGCGCAATTGGCCGGCCTGCACCGGCTGGATCATGTCGGGCAGATTGGCGAACATGAACTGGATGCGGTTGCCCATCAGGTCGGTGCCGGCCTGGGCGGGGCCGTTATAGGGCACATGGGTGGCGTTGAGCCCGGCGAGGCGGGCGAATTGCTCGGCGCCCAGATGGTTCGAAGTGCCAATGCCATAGCTGCCGAAGGAGACGCCGGCGCCGGGCCGGCGCGCCACCTCGATGAAGCCGGCGAAATCGCGCGCGACCGAGGGGTGGATGGTCAGGACATGCGGCACGACGGTGGCCATCATGATGGGGGCGAAATCGCGCAGCGGATTATAGGGCATGGATGGCCGCAGGGTGACATTGGCGGCAAAGCTATTGGCGATCATGATGAGGCTATGGCCATCTGCCGGGGCGCGCACCAATTCCTGCGTGCCCACCACGGTGGCGCCGCCGGGGCGATGGTCGAGCACCACCGGCTGGCCGAGCTCCTGCTGCAAGGCGAGGCGGACGATATTGACCACCGGGTCCATGGTGCCGCCGGGGGTGAAGGGGATGATCACCCGCATGGTCTGGCTGGGCGCCCAGGCCGGCTGTGCCTGGGCCGTGGCCAGGCCCCCGGTGGCGAGGGCGAGGATGGGCAGGCTGCGGCGGCTGATGGGCATGGGGATTCTCCGAGAATTGCGGTGGGTATCGTCAGGGCTGGCGGCTTGGGTTTCAAGCCACCCTTGCTGTGCCATGGCGCCTGGCTTGGCGGTGAAATGAACGGCAATGGGGCAAAGGCCGGATGAATTCGAATCCATGATTGCAAGAGATTCGATGACGGGTTGGAAAGCGCAGATATATTTTAGCCCATACAGGATAGCAGAGGGACAAGCGCCATGACCGTTGCCGCCGTATTGCGTGAAAAAGGCCCTGCCGTGATTGCGGTGGGCCCCGATGCCCGCGTCCTGGAGGTGGCCGGCATTATCACCCGCCGCCGCATTGGCGCGGTGGTGGTGGAGGATGGCGCGGGAAACCTCGTGGGCATCGTCAGTGAGCGCGATGTGGTGCGCGGCGTGACGCAGTTTGGTGTGGCATTGCTGGAGATGGCGGTCTCGGAACTCATGACCCGTGATGTGCGGACGGTGACGCCGGAGACCTCCGTTGATGAGGCGACCGCGATCATGGATGCGGGGTATTTCCGCCATCTGCCGGTGCGCGATGCGAATGGCCGGCTGTGCGGCATCGTCAGCATTCGCGATCTGGTGCGTTACCGCATCCACGCCCAGCAATCCGATGTGGAGGCCTTGCAGGCCTATGTGATTGGCCGGGGTTATGCGCTGGGGCGGGTGTGATTTTCGCCCAGCCTTGTAAGGGCGCAGCGGCGGTTTAATCGCGCCCCCCGATGGACGCCGGCATCGCCGCGGCGGAGACTGTTTTGGGGAGGGCGCGCATGCCCGAAAAGCAGTTTTCCACGCGGCTCACGCGTTTGTTCAATATTCGTCACCCGGTGCTGGCTGGCGGGCTGATGTGGCTGTCTGACGCGCCTTATGTGGCGGCGGTGGTCAATGCCGGAGGGATGGGGTTCATCACCTCGCGCTCCTCCGCCACGATGGCGGAGTTTGAGGCGCAGCTTGGCCATTGTGCGGCGCTGACGGGGGGGAGGCCGTTTGGGGTCAATCTTTCCACCTCGCGCCATACCGCTGTTCCGCTGATGGATTATCTGGATGCGGCGCTGGCCGCGGGGGTGCGGCATTTCGAGACGGCGGGGCGCGCGCCAGCCGATGATCTGATCCGGCGGATTCGGGATGCCGGGGGCATGGTCATCCATAAGGTGCCGCTGCTGCGCCATGCGCTGACGGCGGAGCGGCTGGGCGTGGATGCGGTGGCCATTGTCGGTATGGAATGCGGTGGCCATCCCGGCGCCAATACCGATATGCCGGCCATGCTGGGGGGCGCCTTGGCGGCGGGGCGGCTGCGCATTCCCTATGCCATTGGCGGCGGGATTGGCCATGGTTCGCAAATTCTGGCGGCCCTGACCATGGGGGCGGATGCGGTGGTGCTGGGCACCCGGTTTCTGGCTGGCGAGGAGGTCTCGGCCCATCCGGCCTATAAGGCGCGGATGGTGGCGGCGGGGGCGGATGACCATGTGGTGTGCTTTGCCGGCAATCAGCCGCTGGGCGGTGCCTGGCGGGTGCTGAACAATGCCACCGCGCGCGAGGTGCGGGCGCGCGAGGCGGCCGGCCGCACGGATTATGCCGATTTCGCCGAACTCACCCGCGGGACCTTGCAGAAGGAGGCGGCCTATGGGCGGGGCGATGTGGAGGCTGGCATGCTTTCCATGGGCGCGGCGGTGGCGTTTATCGACCAGGTGGAGCCGATTGCCGCGATCATGGACCGGCTGATGGCCGAGGCTGCTGCCGCCCAGAACCGCATCAACACCCTTACTCGGAGCTGAGCCATGCATCGTCGTACCCTGTTTGCCGCTGCCGCGCTGGCGGCCCCTGCTTTGGCCCAGAGCCCTTGGCCCAATCGGCCGGTGCGGGTGGTTATTCCCTTCGCGCCGGGCGGGGGCACCGATATTGGTGGGCGCATTCTTTGCCAGCGCCTGGCCGAGATTTGGGGTCAGCCGGTGGTGGTGGAGAATCGCGGCGGCGCGGGGGGGATGATTGGCACCCGGGCGCTGGGCGCGGCGGCGCCGGATGGTTATTCGCTGATGTATAATGGCACGCTGTCCATTCTGCGCGATGGCTTTGACCCGCGCAGCGTGACCGACCATGTGGTGCGCGCCACCATCACCCATAATATCGTGGTGGTGAATGAACATGTGCCGGCGCGCACGCTGCCGGAGTTCATCGCTTATCTGAAGGCCAATCCGGGGCGGGTGAATCATGGCACTTCGGGGCCTCTCGCCTCGCAGCATCTGGCGGCGGTGATGTTTGACCTGCTGGCGGGCACGCGGATGGAGAATATCCATTATCGCGGCACCGGGCCGTCCGTGGCGGGGATTTTGGGCAATGAGGTGCAGGTGATGTTTGGCTCGATGTCGGCGGTGCTGCCCTTGATTGAGGCGGGGCGGCTGCGGGCCTTGGCCACCGCATCGGGGCGGCGTTCGGCCATGCTGCCGGACCTGCCGACGGTGGGCGAGGTGGTGCCGGGCTATGCTGCTGAACTCACCTATAGCTTTTCCACGCCCAGCGGCGTGGCGGAGCCGATCAAGCGCCGGCTGGAGCAGAGTGTGCGGCAGGTGCTGGACAATGAGGTGATTGTGGGTGAGCTGCGCACCCGCGGCTTTGAGCCGGATTACGAGACCAATCCGGGGCTGGCGCGCTATATTGAGGAGGATGTGCAGCGTTGGGCCGATGTGGCCCGCCGCGCCAATCTCAATCTCAATGAGGGGTAGTGTGGCGGTTTGCTGACACCCGCCCTATATCCCGCCCATGGTCACGCGCACCGATATCGATCACCGCAAAAGCAGCCCTGAGGCGCGGCTTGGCGCCGAGCGCCATCCGGAAAAGGCTTCGCGGCCGGACAATCCGATTCAGCGCAAGCCGGCCTGGATACGCGTTCGCGCGCCCAACCACCCGGTCTATGCCGAGACACGGGAATTGATGCGGGCCAATAAGCTGGTGACGGTGTGCGAGGAGGCGGCCTGCCCGAATATTGGCGAATGCTGGTCGCAGCGGCATGCCACCATGATGATCATGGGCGAGATCTGCACCCGGGCCTGCGCCTTTTGCAATGTGACAACCGGCGTGCCGCATGCGCTGGATGGGGATGAGCCGCGCCGCGTGGGCAATGCGGTGGCCAAGCTGGGGCTGCGGCATGTGGTGATCACCTCGGTCGATCGGGATGATCTGGCCGATGGCGGGGCGGCGCATTTTGCCCAGACCATTGCCGCCATTCGCGCGGCGACGGAGGGCACGACGATTGAGATTCTCACGCCCGATTTCCTGCGCAAGGATGGCGCGCTGGAGGTGGTGGTGCAGGCCCGGCCGGATGTGTTCAACCACAATCTGGAAACCGTGCCGCGGCTTTACCCGAGCATTCGGCCCGGGGCGCGGTATTTTCATTCGCTGCGGCTGCTCGATGAGGTGAAGCGGTTGGATCCGGGTATTTTCACCAAATCGGGCATCATGGTGGGGCTGGGGGAGGAGCGGATGGAGGTCTCCCAGGTGATGGATGATATGCGTTCGGCGAATGTGGATTTTCTGACCATCGGGCAATATCTGCAGCCGAGCGTGAAGCATGCGGCGGTGGCGCGCTTTGTCGAGCCGGTTGAATTTGAGGATTATGCCCGCCTGGCGCGGGGGAAGGGGTTTCTGCTGGTCTCGGCCACGCCTTTGACCCGCAGCTCCTACCATGCCGATGAGGATTTCGCGGCGCTGCGCGCTGCGCGCGAGGCGCAATGGGCCAAGGCGCAGCCCTGAACCATGCCCACCCATGCCCAACGCAAAGTGCTGCGTTACACCCCTGAGCAAATGTATGCGCTGGTGGCCGATGTGCGCCGCTACCCGGAATTTCTGCCCTGGTGCACCATGGCGAATATCCTGCAGGAAGATGAGACGCAGCTGGTTGCCGATATGACCATTGGCTTCAAGATGTTCCGCGAGACGTTTCGCAGTGAGGTGGCGCTGGAGCGCCCCTCAGAGGTGCGGGTGACCTATCTGAATGGCCCGTTTCGGTATTTGAATAACACCTGGAAGTTTCTGCCGCACCCGGCCGGTTGCGAGGTGGATTTCTATGTTGATTTCGAGTTCCGCAGCGCGCTTTTGCAGGCGGCGATTGGCCTCGTGTTCAATGAGGCGGTCCAGCTGATGGTGCGTGCCTTTGAACGCCGCGCCATGGCGCTGCATGGCCGCAAGCCTGGCTTGCCGGCGGTGGTGCGGGCGCCGGCGGCCCAGGGGTAAGGCGCGCTACCGGTCGGTCAGGCGGAGCTCGATGCGGCGGTTGCGGGCATAGGCTTCGGGCGTTTCTGCGGTGTCGAGCGGCTGGTTCTCGCCAAAAGCCGCCGCCGCCACGCGATTGGCCGGCAGGCCTTCCAGGATCAGCAGATTGGCGACAGCGATGGCGCGCGCGGCTGATAATTCCCAATTCGTGGCAAAGCGGGTGGAGCGGATGGGCATGCGGTCGGCATGGCCATCCACCCGCATCACCCAGGCGATTTCGGGCGGGATGCGCATGGCGATCTCCACCAGCACCCGGGCCAATTGGCGTATCTGGCGCTCGCCGGTGGGGCTTAATTCGGCGCTGGCGGGGGGGAAGAGCACTTCGGATTGGAAGACGAAGCGGTCACCCACAATGCGCACCTCGGGCCGGTTGCCCAGCACCTCGCGCAGGCGGCCGAAGAAGTCACTGCGATAGCGGGTCAGTTCCTCGACCCGCGCGGCCAGGGCGGTGTTGAGTTGCTGACGCAACTGGGCGATTTGCGCCTCGCTGTCACGGTCGCGATTGTCGGTGGCGTCGAGGGCATTGGCCAGGCGGTTGAGTTGGCCGCGCAAATCCGCGATTTGCCGGCTGAGCAGCGCCACTTGGGCGCTTGCGGCCTCGGAGAGGCGGGTTTGTTCACTGGCCTGGGCCTCGGCGGTGCCGCGCAGGCGGCGCTCGGCGCTGAGGTCGCGCTCGAGTTGCTCGCGCAGCGCGGCGAGGCGCTGGGTGTCCTCGGTCAGGCGGGCGAGATCGGCCAGGCGGGCGGTGATGGTGGCGCGGTCGGCCTGGACATTCTGGTTCAGGGCGGTGATTTCGGCGCGCATGGCGGCGAGTTGGCGGCTGGCCAATTCCTGCCCCGTGGCGGCTTCGCTCAATTGGCGGCGGAGTGCTGCCAGCTCTTGTCGCGCGGTCTCGGTGGCGCCGCGGGCCTCACGCTCGATGCGGGAGCGTGTCTGGCGCTCGGTTTGCACTGTGCCTTGGGCTTCGGCCAGCTCGCGCTGCATGGCGGCGAGCCGGGATTCGGCCTCGGCCAGCCGGCGCGCCAGGATTTGGTTTTCTGCCCGGAGGTCGCGCAGCTGGTTGGCCTGGGCCTCGCCCTGGGCTTCGGCTCTGGTCTGGATGGCGCGGAGTTCGGCCAGGCTGGCGGCGGCGGTTCGGGCGGCCTGCTCGGCAGCGCTGCGGGCGGTGCTTTCCGCGGTGCGGGCGCGGTTGGTGTCGGCCAGGCGGCGGAGCTGGCTGGCGGCATCATCGGTGGCGGCTTCGGCCCTGGTGAGTGCTTCGGCGAGTTGGGTCTCCAGCCCGGTCAGGCGGCGCTCGGCGCTGAGATTTATCGCTTCGAAATCGCTCACGCGGCCGGCGAGGCGGCTGGCCTCAAGCTGGGCTGCGTTGCGCTCGGCATTGAGGCGCAGCGCCTCGGATCGGCTGGCTTGCAGCGCCGTGCTGAGTGCATCGCGCGCGGCCACTGCCTCGCGCAGGCGTTCGGCGCCTTGGGTGAGCTGGGTGCGCAGTGCCTGGTTTTGGCCGCGTTCATTGGCCAGGAGTTCTGACAGCGCGATCACCTGACGGTTCAGCCGCTCCAGCGCCCTGTCGCTGTTCGACAGGCTGACCGAGAGGAAGGCCTGGGCCAGCACAAAGACCAGCAGAACGAAGATGATCACCATCAAAAGGGTGGAGAGCGCATCGACATAGCCGGGCCAGGGATTGAGGCCCTCCGACCCGCCACGGCGCCTCATCCGCGGCTTTCCGCCTCGCTGATGGCGGTGATGGTGCGGGTGAGGATCTTGATCTCGTTGCGCAGCTCGGCGGTGGAATGGGCGCGGCCCTGGGCGGCGTCATCAAGGATGCGGCCGAGCAGGATTTCCATGTTGCGCAGGTTTTGTCGCGCGCCCTCATCAATGCTGGGGCGGGACATCGCCTCGGTCAGGTTGAGCATGGCGGGGGCGAGGCTGGCATTCTGTTCGGCCACGCGCTGCATCAGCACCTGGGTGGCGCGAATTTGCTCGGTGAGCACGGAGAGGCGCTCGGCCAATTGGGCGATGGCGGCGGAGGTGGAGTTGCGGCCTTCCTCGCCGCGGGCCATGGCGGTTTGCATGCCTTCGAGGTTTTCGGCGGTCTGCTCGAGCAGGGCATGGACATAGGCGGGGATGGAGCCGCCTTCGGCGTCCATGCCGGCGCCGGATGAGAGGCGGGTGAGGCCGGCGAGCCATTCCTCCAACTCGTTGAAGAAGCGGTTTTGTGCCTGGCCGGCGGTGAGGTCGAGAAAGCCCAGCACCAGCGCGCCGGCGAGGCCCAGCATGGAGGAGGAGAAGGCGATGCCCATGCCGGCGAGCGGCCGGGCCAGCCCGGCCTTGAGCTGATTGAACATCACGTTCACATCGCCGGTGCCGACATTCATATCGGCGATGACGCTGGCCACCGCGCCGATGGTGAGGATGAGGCCCCAGAAGGTGCCGAGCAGGCCGAGGAAGATCAGCAGCGAGGTGGCGTAGCGCGAGATTTCGCGCGATTCATCGAGGCGGGCGGAAATGCCGTCCAGCACGCCGCGCATGGCGGGGGCGGAGAGGGAGAATTTCTCGCTGCGGCGGCTGGCGAACATGCTGGCCATGGGGGCGAGCAACCTGGGGCTGGCCTGTGCCGGGGCGCCGTCGCGCGGGCGTTGAAACGCCTCGAGCCAATCAACCTCCTGGCGCAGCATCAGCACCTGGCGGATATTCCAGGCGATGCCCAGGCCCATCACGCAGAGGATGACGCCATTGAGCAGGGGATTGGAGGCGAAGGCCTCAAAAAGCTGGGCATAAAGCAGGGCCACCAGCAGCAGGACCGCCGCCAGAAACACCAACATGCGCAACAGGAAGACCGCCGGACGTGTCATCTCGCCAGTATAGGGAGGGTTAGTAGCTTTTGGGCAGCCCCAACACACGTTCGGCGATATGGGCGCAGATCAAATTGGGGCTGACCGGGGCGATCCAGGGGATATGCACCTCGCGCAGATAGCGCTCGACGTGATATTCCCTGGCATAGCCGAAGCCGCCATGGGTCATCACCGCGTTCTGGCAGGCTTTGAGGCCGGCCTCGGCGGCGAGGTATTTGGCGGCGTTGGATTGGGCACCGCAATCGAGGCCGTGATCGTAGCGGGAGGCGGCTTGCATCACCATGAGCCAGGCGGCTTCGAGTGCCATCCAGTCTTGGGCGAGGGGGTTTTGCACGGCCTGGTTCTGGCCGATTTTGCGGCCGAAGACCTCGCGTTCTGCGGCATAGGCAGTGGCGCGGGCCAGGGCGATGCGGCCCAGGCCGACGGCTTCGGCGGCGATGAGGATGCGCTCGGGGTTGAGGCCGTGCAGGATTTGCCGGAAGCCTTTGCCTTCCTCGCCGATCAGGTCTTCGGCGGGGATGTCGTAGTCGCTGAAGAAAATCTCGTTGGAATCAACGGCGGCGCGGCCCATTTTGTGAAGCTCGCGCACTGAGGCGCGGCTGCGGTCCAGCGCGGTGTAGAAGAGCGAGAGGCCATCGGAGGGCTTGGCGCATTGCTCGATGGGGGTGGTGCGGGCGAGCAGCAGGATGCGGTCGGCCACTTGGGCGGTGGAAATCCAGACTTTTTGGCCGTTGACGATATAGCGGTCGCCGCGCTTTTCGGCCCGGGTTTTGAGGCGGGTGGTGTCGAGGCCGGTGGTGGGTTCGGTGACGCCGAAGCAGGCTTTTTCGCGGCCGGCCACCAGGGGCGGGAGGAAGCGCGCCTTTTGCGCGGGCGTGCCGAAGACGACGACCGGGTTGAGGCCGAAGATGTTCATGTGGATGGCCGAGGCGCCGGACATGCCCGCACCGCTGGCGGAGATGGTCTCCATCATGATCGCGGCTTCGGTGATGCCCAGGCCCGCGCCGCCGTATTCTTCTGGGATGCAGATGCCCAGATAGCCGGCCTCGGCCACGGCGGCGTAGAATTCGTGGGGGAAGCGGGCCTCCTCGTCGCGCGCCAGCCAATAGGCATCGTCGAAGCGGGTGCAGAGGGCTGCCACGCCGTCGCGGATGGCGGTTTGGGTGTCGTTGGGTTCGAAATCCATGTTATTCGGCCTGGATATTGGCGCGGCGCACCACGGCGCCCCAGCGGGCGCGTTCTTCGAGATAGAAGCGGGTGAATTCGGCCGGGGAGGCGGAGATTTCGATATCCACGCCGCCTTCGGTGATGCGGGCGCGCAGCACCGGGTCGGACATGGCGGCGTTGAGCGCGGCGTGCAGGGTGGCGATACGGTCGGGCGGGGTGCCGCCGGTGGCGAAGAGGGCGAACCAGGTGGCGGCGAGCACGCCCGGGAAGCCGGCCTCGGCGGTGGTGGGGAGATGGGGCAGGGCGGCGTTGCGGCTGGGGCCGGCAATGGCCAGGGCGCGGATGGTGCCGGCCTCGACCTGGGGTTGCATGGGCGCGAGGGCATTGGTGAACATTTGCACCCGGCCGGCCACGAGGTCCGACAGCAGGGGGCCGGTGCCGCGATAGGGGATGTGTTCCAACTCCACCCCCATGGCCTGGCAGAGCATGGCCGAGGCGAGGTGGCTGGTGGTGCCCACGCCGGAGGATGCGTAGTTCAGGGGCGGTGCGGCGCGGCGGGCGACGGCCTGCAATTCGCCCAGCGTTCGGGCGGGCACGCCGGGATGGACGGTGATGATATTGGCGCCTGAGGCCATCAGCCCGATCGGCGCGAAGCCGGCCACCGGGTCATAGGGCACCCGGCGATGGACGAAGCTGTTGATGACCAGACTGCCCGAGCCGCCGAGGAGTAGGGTGTAGCCATCGGGCGCTGCCTTGGCGACCATTTCGCTGCCCAGCACGCCGCCGGCGCCGCCGCGGTTTTCCACGATGATGGATTGGCCGAGGCGTGCGGCCATGCCCTCGGCCACCTGGCGGCCGATGATGTCATTGGTGCCGCCCGGGGCGAAGGGGATGATGAGGCGGAGCGGGCGGTCCGGCACCCAGGCCAGCGCCTGGGAGGCCAAGGCGGGGCTGGCCAGGGCGGCGAGGAGGGCGCGGCGGTTCATTTGGTTGGGCCGCGGCGGGGTTTTGTGGCGAGTGTGCCGGCGGCCTCCAGGGCGGCGATCTCGGCTGGGGCCAGGCCGGCTTCAGTCATCACTGCCTGGTTGTCGGCGCCCAGCGAATGGCAATTATCGTGCACGGCCAGCGGGCGGGTGGCGAAGCGGAAGGGGATGCCCTTGGCCGGCGTGCCATCGGGCGAGCGCAGCACCGCGGTGCCGGATTGGAATTCGGCAGATTCGGAGAGGGCGCGGGCATCGCGCACCGCCGCACTGCCGCCGCCGGGCCAGAAGGCGATGTCATCCTCCACGCGGCAGCCGGGGCCGAAGCCTTGCCGCTGGCTGGGTATGCCTTCGGCAGCAGCCAAAAATTCTTCGCCGAGCAGGAAGGAGGTGAGTTCGCGCTGCGACAGGTCGATATGGCAGCCCTGGCCGGTGCGGTCGCGCTCCATCAGCGCGGCCACCACGGCGCCGGAGGCGAAGAGGCAGACCACCTGGTCGGGGTAGTTCACATCGCGGCCGGAGATGATGGGCGGGCCATCGGCCTCGCCGGTGAGGGAGGCGAGGCCTGAGGTGGCCTCCAGGGTGGAGCCGAAGCTGACCATGTCACGCTCCGGCCCATCCTCGCCCTGGGAGGAGATGGAGGCGATGATCAGGCGGGGGAATTTTTGCCGGAGTTCGGCGGCGCCCAGGCCCCATTGGTCGAGCACGCCGCGGCGGTAGTTTTCCACCAGCACATCGGCGGTGGCGAGCAGGGCCAGCATGGCGGCCTGGCCCTGAGGGTCTTTCAGGTCCAGGCAGAGCGAGCGCTTGCCGCGATTGGTGAAGGCGAACCAGGGGCTTTCATCCCACCAGGGGCGGCCGGCTTCGGCGCCGACCCAATTGCGGAACGGGTCGAGCGCGCCAGGGCCTTCCACCTTCACCACATCGGCGCCAAGGTCGAGCAGCAGGGTGGAGGTGGCGGCGCCGGCGGTGAGCCAGCCCAGATCAACCACGCGGATGCCCTTGAGCGGTGCTTCAGCCATGCGGGCGAACTCCATTGGCGCGGAACGGCATGGCGGGCATGCCGCCCGGGCCCACGAAGCCGCGGGCGGCGTATTGCGGGTCGGTCAGCAATTCGGCGGGGGTGCGGACGGGGCCGATGGGGATGCGGCGGGATTGGGCCTCGCGGGTGATGGCTTCCCGCGTGCGCGCGGCGAACCAGGGGCGGATCAGGGTTTCGAATTCGGCGCGGTGGGTCAGGCGGCCGGCGCGGGTTTCGAAGCGCGGGTCTTCGATGGTCAGCATGTCGCGCAGCGCCGGGTAGTCCTTTTCCATATAGACCAGGGCGATATGGCCATCGGAGGCGGGCAGGGTGAACCAATCGGCGCGCGAGCCGCCGCGGGTTGGCACCTCGCCCATCACCATCATCGCGGCGGCGACTTTCCAGTTCAGCCAGCAGGTGACGTCGAAGAGGGAGATGTCCACGGTTTCCGGGCCGCCGGCATGCAGCGCCGCCAGCAGGGCGGTGCAGCCGGCGAGGCCTGCGGCATAGGCCGGCTGATGGCCGGCCAGGGCGGCGGGGGGGCGGTGGGATTCGCCGACGATGCCGAGCAGGCCGGAGAGGGCGAGCAGGCCCAGTTCGCTCATGGCGGGGTCCTGGCCTGGGCCGAAGACGGAGAAGCGCAGGAGGATGGGGGCGCCGGCCACGTTTCTATCGCCGATGGCGGCGTGAAAACCCTCGCCCGTGGGATGTTTGCCGGCATCGAGGAAGCGGCCTAGGGGTTGGGTTGGGTCGATCATCGGGCCATCGGGGCGCACCACCTCGGCGCCGTAGAGGGCGCAGAGCTTGCCGGCCATGGCGGCGGCCAGGGCATGCGGCTGCTGCGCGCATTGCGCCGAGAGATCGAGGATGCGCTTCCCCGCGAGCGGCCTCACACGCCTTGCCCTGGGTTTTTCTGGCCGGAGGCGAAGCGGGCCAGGCCTTCGGCCTGGGCGCGGGATTTGCCGCGGATGGTGGAATTGACCATCTGGCCGTGATCCATTGCCTGCTGCCAATCGGTGATGAAGGCGGGGATGCGGTCGAGCGCGAATTTGGATTCGGAAAGCGCCACGCCATCGAATTGCGCGAGCTGGGTGGCGATGTCGCGGGCGCGGGGGAGTAGGGCGTCGGGCTCCACGCATTCATTCACCATGCCCCAGCGGGCGGCGGTCTCGCCGCTGATGCGGTTGGTGGTGAGCACCAGCCAGGCGGCCTGTTTGCGGGTGATGCCCGAGAGCTGGGCGGCGGGGCCGGCCATGCCGGGATAGGTGGAGAAGCCCATCTCCGGGCAGCCGATGGAGGCCTGGGTCGAGGCCACAGCCAGATCGCAGATATTGATCAGGGTGGAGCCGCCGCCGAGTGCGAGGCCATTCACCGCGGCGATGAAAATGGCGGGGTGTTTGCGGATGGCCATGTTGACGGCGATCCATTGCTCGCCGGCATCCTCGCGGCCTTGGGCCACTTCGGCGGAGCGTTCCTTGAGGTCCATGCCGGCACAGAAGCTGCCGCCGGTGCCGGTGAGGATGATGGCCTTGGCGCGCCCACGCAGGGCCTCGAAGGTGTCGAGCAGGGCGACGCGGGAGGCGCGGTCCATGGCGTTGCGCTTGTCTTCGCGGTTGACGCGGATTTCGGCCCAGCCTTCGTGTTCGGCGATCACCAGCGGGCCGGTGCTGCGTTCGGGGGGCAGGGTGCTCATGCGGCGATCTCGAATTGCGGCAGGGTGATGCCATCCACATCCGGGTCGAAGACCACATGCATGCGTTGGCCGATTTTGAGTGCCGAGGCTTCGGCACCGCGCAGATTTGTCAGGAGCATGGGGCCCTCATCGAGCTTCACCATCACCACCGGATAGGGGGTGGGGAAGCCTGGAAAGTATTTTTGGTGGAAGACGACGAAGGAGAAGAGTTCGCCGCGGCCGCTGCTCTCGACCCATTCGGTATGGGGCCGGCCGGTGAAGGGGGAGACGGGTGCGGGCGGGAAAAAGCATTGCCCGGTATCGGTGCAGCGCTGGACCATGAGCCGGCCTTCGCGAGCGGCGTCCCAGAAGGGCGTGGACCAGACATCAATGACGGGTTTCATGGTTCAGCCCCTGCGAAAAATCGCGGAGAGCGCGATGTTGGTGCCGCAAATATACTGCATGGCCTCGGCATTGGGAATTTGCCGGGCGCCGCAATCGCCGCGCAACTGGCGGACGCATTCGGCGATGATGCCCCAGCCCTGCATGTAGCTGTCGGAGAGATGGCCGCCCGAGGTGTTGGTGGGTAAGCGGCCGGTGCCCAGGCGCAGCGTGCCATCCTTGACGAAATTGCCGCCCTCGCCGTGTGGGCAGAAGCCCATACCCTCCAGGCTGAACAGCACGGTGGGGGAGAAATTATCGTAGATGCCCAGGCCCGAGAGTTCATCGCGGCCGATGCCGGCGCGGCTGTAGATCTCGCTTTGTACCTTGGCGAAAGCGCCCTGCCAGTAATCGGTGGGGGGCGCGCTGCCATAGGTGAAATTATCCTGGCGGGCATAGCCGGAGATGAGCACGGGCGGGCGGCGCATGTCGCGCGCGCGCTCGGCGCTGGTGATGATCCAGGCCACCGCGCCGTCATTGATCAGGCAGTAATCGAGCAGTTTCAGCGGTTCGCAGATGGGGCGGGCGGTGGCGTGGTCCTCGCGGGTGATGGGGCGGCCATGCATCACCGCATCGGGGTTGAGGCAGGCATGGTGGCGGAAGGCCTCGGCCACCCAGCCGAGATCGGCATGGGTGGTGCCGTAATCATGCATGTGGCGGCGCCACATCATGGCGTGGCTCGCACCTGGGCTGGTCATGCCCCAGGCGCTCCATTGGCTGTCGCCGCCGCCGTAATTCACCCGCTTGGAGCGGCCATTATTGCCATAGACCAGCGCGACCGTCTTGGCCGCGCCGGTGGCCACCGCCTGCATCGCCAGGGAGAGCGAGACGCCGGAGAAGCGCCCCGGGGTTTCGGTCAGCA
>Ga0214921_10006459_pt1 | contig 16051 bp, 11 predicted proteins | sample LL1505_MetaG_FD_177992 | JGI IMG/M metagenome (GOLD analysis project Ga0214921, IMG submission 177992) | Freshwater microbial communities from Lake Lanier, Atlanta, Georgia, United States - LL-1505 | ecosystem: Environmental > Aquatic > Freshwater > Lake | place: USA: Georgia | collected...
TGCGAAGAGTGCCACATCCGTGGCGTTGACCGTCGCGCATATGTCCCATATAGTTGCTGCCGTCGGGGTAACTGAAAATGTGTTGTCTCGCGAGCTCTGCGTCGTCTGCGTCGTCTTTCTTCACAGCCGGTGGTGGTGCTGTTACTGCTGCGGCGGCTTCGTCGTGTTCAGCCAACCACGCGGTAGTCTCCTCACCCATTTTGGGATAGCGCTTGTCGGGTTGACCAAGATGCATTTCCCTTGTCGTTAATTCCGCACGGTATGTGCGTGTGGCATTCCAATCTCTTAGATAATTATATATAAACTCGGCGGCATCAATGACGTCGGTATTGTTGTCTTGCGTATCCGTAGTAGGTTTGTTGTCTTGTCCGCTCATTGTGTGTTCTTGATTGTTCACTGTTATATAGAACTATCACAGAAAATCATTTCAATTTTTTTCACGCGCGATGAATTAGTAAAAATTTATGTTTTATTATAATAATAAAATATAAACTCGGTTTGTAGAATGGACGATCTTTTCAAGTTTCATAGCGATAATGTCGAAAATGTCGAAAAAATAAATTTAGACGAGTTGTATGAGAAAAAAAAAGAGATAGACAAGAACAAGCTTTTCACGTATAATAAAATACTAACAAGAATTCACGAGAAAATTAAGCTGACATCGAGACAAAAATGTGACCAGCATTTTTGCTGGTTTGTTGTGCCGGAGATTATATTAGGAGTTGCGAATTACGATCACGCTGGATGTATCGCATATTTAGTTGAAAAGTTGCAAGAAAACAAGTTTATGGTGAGATATACGCACCCGAATTTGTTATTGATTTCGTGGCTGCATTACGTGCCGAATTATGTTAGGACCGAATTTAAGAAGAAGACCGGAACTGCGATTGATGAATATGGGAGGCCGGTTATGTATGATGCAGAAGGTAAGATAATCGATAACGGAAATATGATGGGCGGGGGCATTGCTGCGCCATCTGTTCCTCAAGACCCAAATCTATTATTGTATAATCAAAAGGCCGACGGCGGTGGTGGCGGCGGTGGCGGTGGCGGTGGTGGCGGTGCAGCCGCAGGAAACGGACAAGATAAAAAGGAGTATAAACCGACGAATACATATCGTCCAACCGGAAATTTAGTTTATAATGAAGAGTATTTTCAAAAATTGGAAAACCGGTTATTGTAGATAGTAAACAATGAAATTATTATTATTCGATAATTTTCGCAAATTGTCGCTTGTATTCCTCGATTATAGCTCTTATTTCTCTATTCGTACTGTCATCTGTTATATCCTTATTTCGTTGTTTCGCTCGATCAATATATTCAGTAATCTCTCGAGATATTCTATCTTTCAATAAATTGATATTTGGTTTTTTCTTGCTCGATACTGTACTCATCGCATCATCAATCTTGGTCATTAATCGTTGGAAACTTTCTCCTGCACGAGATGAACCTAACTCACTATTTATTTTTTCGATTATCTCGTCTTCACTTTGCTGCTGTTGCTGTTGCTGCTGCTGTTGCTGCGTCTGTTGCATATTTGCTTGCCCCTGGAGCGCGCCTTGCATCATTTGAGATTCATACCTTAATTTTACATTTGCGTGCATTGCTTCCAGTAATTCAACACCTTTCACAAAATTGTCTTGACACATTACATACATTCTCACAATCTTTACCCTTGCTTCATTTATTATTTTCTGTAACATACTGTCGGTTAACTGCGGATTTATGTAGAAATTATTAAACATCAAATATTTTTGGAAATTGCGAGAATAATTATTATTAACATCTAATCCTTCTACCCGTTTCGACCCTCTTCCAAAATCATCGTATATTTTCTGTATTTCTGTATCGGTTTTTTTACTTATAACAAATATTTTATCTAACAATGCAATCAATTCCCCGCGTTGTTGATTCGTTTTACGTATCATCGAGCGTATATGTTCTATATAATTTTCAAAATACTGATTGGTTCGCAAGCTGTCATCAACAATTACCGTATTTTTGATACCTTTTTTGGGTGCTTTTTCATCATCTTTACACTTCTCGCGAATGGAAGTTCTACTCACATCAAACGGAATATCGCCAAAGGACTGGATTTCCGGTCCGGCATCACGACCTGTCACCGCTTTATACATTGCGTGTACATCCGGTAAATAAATGTTTTGTTTCATTTTTTTTGTCATTTCGATGAATTCGGGTTTAGAATTCAAACTGTGTCGTTCTTGATACACATCAAGATACAACCGGTCTAATCTAGAAAAAATAGATTTTCTTGACGAAGACGACGACGAAGACGAAGACGACGATGACGACGACAACGATTGTAAATCCTTTATATTTTTATAAACAGAGCAAACCGACGGATTCAGCTGCTCGTTCTCTGGATTTAGTTTACTTAAACGAGCGAGTTTACTATCCATATCCCGCTGTTTTTGCACAAACCGAGACATATTATTCGACGAATATTTCTCGAAATTATTTTGATCAAACAAACTATTCGATAACAAATCACAAAAATTAACCGGTGCACTAGTTGTACTTCCGCGTAAATAATCATATGGTTTTATAGTTGACATAATTGCGTCGAATAAATTCCCGATTTGCACATAAAAACGAGCAATACCGATACACATTTGCGCCTTTTTAATCGGGTCTGCTTCATCTAACCCGTTTTCTTTGGATGTCATCATTGCTGTATCCAACATTAATACATTTTCCGATGCAGCATAATTTTCAAATCCGTTGCCCAATATATTACGTTTTCGGTTCATATATGAAATCACTTTAAATGGTAAACGTTTCAATATTTCGCTTGTTATAATAATTAATTGAGAACATCTCCCGCTATCACTCAATGACGCATTTTGCTTTACTTCCTTTAATATTATACGATTCGCAATAAGATCAACGTATAACGCCATTTTATCGTGACTATCTAATGACATATCTGAACCACCTTTTGAAACTTGATTACCCATTGTTTATCAGTAATACTACCACTAAATACTGTACTATTATACTATTATACTATTATACTATTATACTATTATTATTTTGTAATTACTCCGATTATCGAATAAATATTCAATAATTATTGTCTAGTAAAATTGATTGGTTAAAAATGATATAAAGAAATACATATATCTTATATTTAAAGAGTGTGAAAATCGCGTAACTTTATGTCGTCGTCAAATTTATTGTCTTGTAATGGTGTGTTTATTCAGTCGAATGCGGCTACGACGGCTACGACGGCTACGACAGCTAGTGCATTACAATCAATTGACCGACATCATAGAAACGCGTCACATCATACGTCGGTCTCTGCTGCGGCAGGTGCGGGGACATCGAGAAGCAATAAAACAACAAAAAAAAACAAAATGATATGGGATAAAATACAGAGCGATTTTCTACCAGAGTTATTAAAAGAATTCACAATCGATACTACGACAACATTGTCGTCATCATCGGATTCGGATATTCATATTCCGCAAAATGTAAACTCATCACCCAAACAGTCTGCAGATCCGTCAAAAATGCAAATGGTATCGACATCCGAGACCGTCACCGCTGCCGCCACCGCTGCCGCCGATAGTGAAAAACGTGAAAAACAAATGAAGCTTTCCACATTATTCATCCAGCCAGAAACAAATGTTGAATGTTTATATCGACGAGCAAGTATACGCGAAAACTGCGACATATGCGCATCCGACGTTGTTCTTACAGACGACGGATTCTTAACTTGTAAAAACCCGGCGTGTAGCATTATATATACCGATGAATCACTCGACCAAACCGCTGAATGGCGATATTATGGCGCAGATGATAATCAGGCAAATGACCCGACACGTTGTGGAATGCCTGTCAATCCTTTATTGGTCGAATCGTCTTATGGCTGCAAAGTGATGTGTGAAGGTGGTTCATATTCCCAGGATATGATGAAAATTCGACGATATACCGAATGGCAGTCGATGCCGTATAAAGAGAAGGCGCAATATGATATGTTTCAGAAAATCACGACAATCGCCCAAAATAACGGGATTTCAAAGATGATTATCGACGAAGCACTACGTGTTCATAAACGAATCTCCGAACATAAAACATTTAGAAGTTTGAACCGCGACGGTGTTGTCGGCGCATCTATTTATATTTCTTGTAAAATGCATAATTGCCCAAGAACAGCAAAAGAAATCGCAACCATATTTAATTTAGACAATACGAGTGCGACGAAAGGATGCAAAAACGCAGTTTCAATTATTAATGAGCTAGAGTCGAACCTCGAGAACACTGAAAAGACGGCATTTTGCAAAACAAAACCTGAAGCATTTATTGATAGATACTGCAGCCGATTAAATGTAAATAATGAACTCACAAAATTATGTCAGTTTGTCGCCGTAACTATTGAAAAAAACAATCTCATTCCGGAAAATACGCCTCATAGTATCGCATCCGGCATCATTTATTTCGTTGCACATATGTGCAAGTTACCGATCACCAAGAAGGACGTAAACCGAATCAGCGATATGAGCGAGGTTACAATCAATAAATGCTTTAAAAAGCTATATGATATGCGCGAACGGTTAATTCCGAGTGTTATTTTGCGAAAATATACGAATAATACAATATCCGAATAATGTATATCGTAGATTTGACATTACTTATGACTACTACTTCCGATGATCCATATCCAGATACCCATCCAGATCCATATCCAGAAACAGAACCAAATACCGTGTTATCAAATGTCAATAAACCGCCAAAATTCGTGTTCATCGTCCCCTATCGTAACCGAGAACAACATCGGGTTTTTTTTTCGACGTATATTCAAAAAATTATGGAAGATGTACCCGCCGACGATTGGACATATTATTTTGTAAATCAAACGGATACGCGCCCGTTTAACCGAGGAGGTATGAAAAATATCGGGTTTTTAGCTATGAAATACAGATACCCAAATGATTACAAGAATATGATATTCATTTTCAATGATATAGATACACTTCCTTATAATAAAAATGTACTTGATTTCAACACGAGACACGGTATAATTAAACATTATTATGGGTTTAAATTCGCACTAGGTGGCATATTTTCAGTAACCGGCGAAGATTTCGAAAAAACGAGCGGATTTCCGAATTTCTGGGCCTGGGGCGGCGAAGATAATCTTATACATACACGCGCAATTCAGGTCGGTATTCAGATCGACCGTACTGTATTCTTCTCCATCGGCGATATGAATATTCTTCAATTTGCAGACGGGTTAAAACGCTTAATTTGTCGCGATGAATTGGCAACTACCCTTCAAGCGGATAATATAGACGGTATTACAACAATCAAAAATTTGAATTATCAAATTGTTGATGAAACACATATGATTGACGTTACGACGTTCGATACACTTGTTTCTCCATCTATTTTAAGATTCGAAGAACAAACAATCGACCGTATCGGTAAGATCCGTGTTAATAATACTAGCTCGAATAGCAGTATAAATCAGATCAAAAATACGTTTTTCAAAGAAATAAATAATAAGTCGTCGACCAATACATATAATCAGCAAAATATGTCGTCGGTTCAAAAATTGGTCTCGGGTACGCTACCACATCAGCAACAGCAGCAGCCACCCAAAACAACTACCCTACAGAGACAAATCTACCAACCAATCGTACAAGCAAACCTACCATTTGGAAAAAATAATATTTTTGAAATAAAAAATAACAACAACAACAACGGGAAAGGCCAAATGTATCGTTCGCCCCCTACAATGCCAACATATATTCCGATGAAACCCGCAAATACACCAGCACAACAAGGCGCCGTATTCGCGCGTAAAAATAGACCCGACCCAAATATAATTTTACCTGTTAATCGCCCAGCTACATCCTATTCAGGACCACCCCGAACAATGCAAAACTTCGGTATGCGCGCTCTGTTTATGTAATGCACGCACGGACGCACGCACCTTAGAAATCCGCCGTATATATTCACTCTTTGAAGCGTAGCTCCCGTCGTTGGGGGGCGGAACCCCCGTGTCACCAGCTACAACCCTCGCCAATCGAGCGTAGCTCCCGTCGTTGGGGGGCGGAACCCCCGTGTCACCAGCTACAACCCTCGCCAATCGAGCGTAGCTCCCGTCGTTGGGGGGCGGAACCCCCCTGTCTATATTCACTCTTTCAAGTCTTACGGCTGCGGGACCTCTGGTTTTACGGGACCTCTGGTTTTACACCGTAGGTCAACATAGAGCGTAGCTCCCGCCGTTGGGGGGCGGACCCCCCTTAGAAGTCCGCATTGAATTCAAACACGGTATCCGCCACTTTCTTCTCGGCCAGCGCATACTCGCCCACCCGGCGCTCGAAAAAGTTGGTTTTCCCCGCGAGGCTAATCATCTCCATAAAATCGAACGGATTCGTCGCATTATAGATTTTATCGTAACCAAGCTGTAAAACCAGGCGGTCCGCGACAAATTCGATATATTGACACATCAGTTTCGCGTTCATTCCTATCAACCGACACGGCAGTGCTTCCCCAATAAACTCCTTCTCGATTTCCACCGCATCACGCACGATTTCATAGATACGATGACGCTGAATCTTCTTCACCATCTTCGTATACAATAACACCGCAAATTCCGTATGAAGCGCCTCATCACGAGATATGAGTTCATTGCTGAACGTAAGTCCAGGCATTAATCCGCGCTTCTTCATCCAGTAAATCGAGCAAAATGCACCAGAGAAGAAAATCCCCTCGACGCACGCAAACGCCACGAGGCGTGTCTGGAATGTGCTGCGTTTATCGCCAATCCATTTCAGTGCCCAATCCGCCTTCTTTTTAATACACGGGAATGTCTGAATCGCATTGAATAGGCGATGCTTTTCCGTGCTGTCTTTAATATATGTGTCGATAAGGATACTATACATTTGCGAGTGGATATTCTCCATCGCGATTTGGAAGCCGTAAAAAGCGCGGGCTTCTGCCAGTTGAACCTCGCTCATAAATCGTGCGGGCGAATAATAATAATATAATAATGTATAAGTCAACATATCATGGCACATAGTCCATTAGTTCAAGCACTTCGCAATGGAGAAAGATATAATTTAGCACGTACCGATTTAGTAGGTGCCAATTTAGCAGGACTCAATTTAGAAGGACTCGATTTCACAGGAGCCAATTTAACAGGAGCCAATTTAACAGGAGCCAATTTAACAAGAGCCATTTTAAGAGGTGCCGATTTAACAGGAGCCATTTTAAGAGGAGCCATTTTAAGAGGTGCCGATTTAGCAGGAGCCAATTTAGCAGGAGCCATTTTAACAAGAGCCAATTTAGCAGGAGCCAATTTAGCAGGAGCCAATTTAGCAGGAGCCCGTTTAATAGATGCCAATTTAATAAGAGCCAATTTAACAGGAGCCAATTTAACAATAGCCATTTTAAGAAGTGCCGATTTAACAGGAGCCATTTTAAGAGGTGCCGAATTAGCAGAAGCCAATTTAACAAGAGCCATTTTAAGAGGTGCCGAATTAGCAGAAGCCAATTTAACAAGAGCCATTTTAAGAGGTGCCGAATTAGCAGAAGCCAATTTAACAAGAGCCATTTTAAGAGGTGCCGATTTAACAGAAGCCACTTTAATAGATGCCAATTTAACAAGAGCCATTTTAATAGACGCCATTTTAACAGGAGCCGATTTAACAAGAGCCAATTTAACAAGAGCCAATTTAAGAGATGTAATAGGTTTAAATTTAAATGCAGAAGTAGCAGTAGCAGCAGCTCCAATAATAGATGCGCGTCAGGTTCATAGAGAATCCCAAAAGATTAATTATTCCAAACTAATTGAATTTTTGAAAGATAAATTAAAAGTGTATTCTGTTCCTGCTGCTGTTCCTCCTGCTGTTACTCGAGATTATGCTGCGTATATTGAACGAACAATAAGTGATTTTATCACACGTGGCAGGGAACCGTCAGAAACAATAACAAAACAACAAGCTGGATTGGAAAGAATAATGAGAGAAAGATTACGTAGGTTGGATTATAGCACGCAATCACCGGACGTTCTTGATTCTATTTATTATGTCTTGGAGTATGTAAAATGGCAACCAACAGAATTTAAACAAGTATACGTAGATAATTGGATTGAATCTTGCGTTACAGATGCCTATGCAGGAAGAGACATATCTTGTGCTGCTGGTGCTTTAGAAAGATTTATTTTTGCTTTATCCAACGCTTGTATAATTTCATCGTCGTTACATGGTGCCGATGGTGGTGGTGCTGCTGCTGATGGTGGTGGTGCTGCTGCTGCTGATGCTAACGCCGATTGTGAAATGCTCAATTTCCTCATTCACCAAAATCCGAGTGTCCTAATACCTGAATATATCATAGATTGGTATAAGTTACATCATAAGGATAAATCTGCACCGTTTCCACCTGAAACACCAGTAGACCAAAGGAGGGATGATTTAAAAAGTTATTTAATGAAATTATTACCAGGTTCTGAACTATTAATAGAACAAAAAATAATAGAAATTGCGGATATTTTAGGATACGATGATGATAATTTTACATACGAGGGAGGTAGAAGAAGAAAAAATAGAAAAACCAACAAAAAGAGAACAACCAACAAAAAGAGAACAACCCACAAAAATAGAAAAACCAACAAAAAGACAAAAAGAGAAAAACATAGTGGCGTTTTACACCGTAGGTCAAAATAGAGCGTAGCTCCCGCCGTTGGGGGGCGGAACCCCCTTAGAATTCCGCATTGAACTCAAATACATTATCACTCACCTTCTTTTCCGCCAGCGCATATTCGCCCACCCGGCGCTCGAAAAAGTTCGTCTTTCCCGCCAAACTAATCATCTCCATAAAATCAAACGGATTCGTCGCATTAAATATCTTGTCATATCCAAGCTGCAGCAACAACCGATCCGCAACAAACTCAATATACTGACTCATCAATTTCGCATTCATCCCGATTAACCTGCACGGTAGTGCATCCGCTATAAATTCCTTCTCTATCTCCACCGCATCTCGCACAATCTCATACACACGATGTTTCTGAATCTTTTTCGTCAACTTCGTGTATAATAACGCCGCAAATTCTGTATGCAATGCCTCATCTCGAGAGATTAATTCATTACTAAATGTTAAACCAGGCATCAACCCTCGCTTCTTTATCCAGTATATCGAACAAAATGCGCCTGAAAAGAATATACCCTCCACGCACGCAAATGCAATCAAACGCGTATGAAATGAACTCCGTTTATCACCAATCCACTTCATCGCCCAATCCGCCTTCTTTTTAATACACGGAAAATTCTGAATCGCATTAAATAACTTGTCCTTCTCTTCTGTCTTTTTTATGTATGTATCGATTAAGATACTATACATCTGCGAATGAATGTTTTCCATTGCGATCTGGAAACCGTAAAATGCACGCGCTTCTGCCAGCTGAACATCGCCCATAAATCGCTGCGCCAGATTCTCCATAACGATACCATCGCTCGCTGCGAAAAATGCGAGAATCATTGATATAAAATATCTCTCGTCGTCGTTTAATCCCGCCCAGTGCGAGAGATCTTTCGAGAGATCGACTTCTTCGGCGCGCCAGAAACAATCGACTTGCTTTTTATACATATTCCATATTTCTGCATCCTTTATTGGGAATAGCACAAACCGCTTATCATCTTCGTCCAATAATGGTTCGGGGGCATTTGCGCCCTTCGTAGTGGCGACGGGTGCGGGCACGGGTGTGGGTGCGGGTGCGGGCATTTGTTCGAGAGATTCTTGCTGCATTATGATGATAACTGGTGCTAAAATAATCGTATAACTATATAAATATTATTGGTACTGATAATGGATTGATGATTATATAGATACGTATATAATGAGACTGAATAGGTTTAATTCGTTTTCCTAAAGGTCGAATCGGAGCTGGTAGATATTATAGTGAAAGATATAAATCTCTCGAACATCCATTTTTATAGGTATTTCTGCCGACATAAATGCACGCATAAATGCACGCATAAATAGACATAAACCAAATTGCCGGGTGTATAGTATACACGGATTGATATTTGTCTTTTATTTTACATATTTTTATAGAATTAAAACTGGATGTTCGAGAGATTGATCGACGCAGCCATTATCAATCTAGACCGTCGTCCAGACCGTATGGAATACATTTATAAGAATATACCTATATTATTCAGCAATGGCAATGGCAATGATGCACCGAGTACGTTTCAATATCGCCGGTTTCCGGCGGTCGATGGTAAAAATCTCTCGAACTATTACAAATCCAATCTAGAATTTCGAGAATTATTAGACACAATCCGCGGACAACAGCGCGTTCTTGGCGAGGTTGGTTGTTCATTAAGCCATTACTCATTATGGCATTCACACGCGCATTTGCCGAAATCAAAGTATCTTCTTGTACTTGAAGATGACGTGATGTTTACAGATCAATCAATGTCGAGACTCGCGAATACGATACAAGATATTCAATCTCTCGAACATTCGAATCCGACGACCTCAATGCAGTCCGTGGATGTTATCTATGTAGGCGGACAATGGACGCCTGATTATGACATTGATAGCAATAATTCATATTTTAAATATCAAGGTACGACCAGTGAATCTCTCGGTACATATTACGCGGCATCTTCATCAAATGCATTGTATCGTCGCAAAAATCGCAGCTCCGCGGTTATTCATAATGACCGTAATATATGGTATTCGCCATTATTCCGTACTGCCGGCGCATATTTGGTAAGTCAGCAAGGTGCACGCAAACTGATCGAAGCGGTTGAAACTGACACTGCTCTATTTATGAAAACGCCACTTGATATGTGGATTCTTGAAATGGATTTTCGCGGATATATCGATGTATTTGACGCATTTCCGCACCCATTTTATCAAGCGGGATTTGACTTGGTGAAAGAACCTGCACATATTGAGAACGATATTCATCGTACGAAATATGATATTGTGCGTCTAGACGATCTTCATTGCAAGTGTTGACCAATCAAAACCATTTGTCCATTTTAATCTACCGTCGACTTCACTATATCCTTCCTTCTGAATGATATATTGATCATATGCTAGCCAACAATCATATTTCGGCTGAATGTATTCTGTATACATATAATCGATGTTTTTAGCCTCGAGTTCTTCAAGATTAGGGTACGAATTCACGAACTCCAAAATCGGCGCATACATATGCTGTTTTACAATATATGCGTGATTACACCAGATAGGACCCTTCACCCACTTATTTGTCGCATCCATCATATCAAACCTTGTTAATATTCCACCAAAATACAATATATCCCAGTTTTCTGATGGAGGGGAAAGTTCGGAAATATGGTTACAGATTATAATGTCATCCTCTACGATCAATACCGATGGCAGATTATGGGTAATCGCATATTGAATCGCCTTTATATGCGACTGAAAGCACCCGATTTTCGTATTCGTTGGATGCATCTTATTAATCAATAAAGTATGCTTTAATCCGTGCGACAATAAATGGTCGGATACATATTTTATTCTCTCAGGGCGCTCTTCAATACAAATTGCAACTACTTCTGATGCATATGGGGGCATTAGCAGAAATGTACTATCGCCCACTAATGCGTTTGTGGCTGGTGCTGCGGCGGATGCGGCGGATGCGGCGTCGGCGGATGGTGAAGTCGGCGGTGTATGTATCGCCTGCGGCGTATCTATCGTACTCGATAATGTAGAAAGTGACAACGATGAATCATATGTTCTTTCCGACAATTGCGGCGATGTTGTCTGCTTACTCTTGAAATACTTTTCCCACGTAATCTCTCGACCATTAAATCTAATAACTTTCAAAAATGGATTTTCGATCTCTTCATAACCGTTGTTTACCATCAAATCGCGAATTTGTTCGTAATTTTCGTTGATTTCAATACTGAATATTTCAATATGATAGACTTTATTTGTAATTATTAGACCAATGTCGCCCGTGCCTGTGCCTGCACCCGCGTCGACGACGTTCGTAATATAACGAATCTGATTCTCTTTAAAAAATGTCTCCAATATGTCATATTCAGACCCTTCGCAATCCATTGCGCAATAATCAATATATTCCGGTGCATTCTGCTGATTGCATAAATCGTATAATGTAATCGTATCTACAACATATTCACTGCGCGAAATGCGCGCCCAGTCTTGACCCACCTTGTTCGTCTCTAATGCAGTTTTTAGCCCACTTAACATATGAACCCCGTTTTCATAGAATATCGCACCATTACCAATGCCATCTGACGCGGAAGATGTGACATTTGACACCGCCGCGAATATCGGGTTTGCCCGGTTTTTCTGAAGCCCGTCCTTGTATATCCGCGCCGGTTCAACCGCCAATCCACTCCACCCCAAATTTTTCTCGAAATAATAACAGGATGAACATTCAATCCCGTCACACGCACCTATCTCTATAAAATACCCGTCTCGCTTTCCCCGTGTGATATATTCATTTACAAACTGGTCATTCCGAAAATCATTATAATAATCGTCTGATACCGACGCGGACGCGGACACGGACACCGACGCGGACGCGGACACGGACACCGACGCGGAATAAAATCTCGACGTAGGGTCATTATAAACCGCGAGCGCAAGCTTTTGCTTATTTAAAAACAGATTTCGCTTCATTACATCACCCAATATCGTCTCCCATAAATGCGTCCCATAGGATTCTGGCGGAAATTCATAGGGTACGGTTTCGGAGCGTGTAAATGCCTCTGTATCTTGCCAATGCAGCGGCATAAATAAATCCCCCTCAAGAAGCTGGATTCGATATTTATGCATATAATGCGGATGATCGTCCAACAATTTCTTATTTGTGTCACGAATATGATGCGCCCATATTCCCAACCGCAAACCCGTCTTAAATGCATTCAACCATATCTTCAAAAACTCATTCTTGGGTTTGGATGCCAAAAATGCGTTAATGAGGCAATTGTGCCCCCTTCGCTCTTTACTGATATAAAATGAATGACCACTCTGAAAAACCTCGTGGAATGGGCGCACGATGAGCATATCCAAATCCAGGTAAACACCGCCGTGTTCGTATAACACTTCCAGGCGAACTACATCGGCTTTATACTGGAAGTGCTTTAATTCGAACCCGTCGAAATGCTGAGGCACAACCACTTTCACTAATGTAACATTTGGCTGCGACTTGATGTCATCCCAGTATTTATTATTTACCGGCTCTTTTGAATTATGAATCCATATTTTATAGTCCGGCATATACTGCATCATTGAATGAATACACCGATGATGAAAATTATAAAACTCGGTTTCACCGAAAAAGAGGAGATGGATTATTTTCGGGATTTCGGCGCATTGTTCCTTCGGGTATAATGTACCCAAATTACAGATGGAATAAAAGCGAATATGCTCGGGAAATTCATCGGGGTCCACCGGTGCTGGTGCTGGCCGGGGCGTGTCAATCAACTGCTCATATTGCGCGATTGCTTCCTGCGGATTAATCCTAAAATTCCCGCCGGCACGATAAAATCGGATAAAATTGGTGTCGCGCTTATCAAAATCCTCGAAATATTCAAGGTACATATCGGAGAGTGCAACCAATTTATCGTAGTTTTTTTCTTGGTGGTATAAACGGTCAATCTCGACTACCATTTGTGCGCGATCCATATACTTATATCCATTCTGAATCTGGATGTGTTTCATTTTTTTAATATTATTTTGGATACAAGTCATTTTATCGATATCGGATGCCGTCCCCGCCGCCGTCCCCGCCGCCGTCCCCGCCGCCGCCGGCAGTAAATATGATCCCCACGCAAGCCCGCGCGCATCACACCCCACCGGACAACCACCAGTCAAAAAATAATCATCGTATCCATCTTCGCGAATAATACCGGCATTTTTCATAACATCCCACGCTTGTGTTGGCTGAATCGTATAATGCATCTGCCTGGATGGATCGCGCGATATATCATCGATTGCGACAATATTGTTTTTACCGGAGACCAACCGATATGAATTGATTAGATCCTTTTCGGGGATATCGCCCTGGTGCCCGCCGTCAACGAAAATAAAATCAAAGGTAAGTGGCGGCGGGGTTTTCGAATTCATACGATGCGCGACCTGCTCTTCATAATGCGGAATCGTAAATGTACTATCGCCGGTTACCAGTGTATGTCTTCCGGGAAAAAGCTTGTCGATAAATCGCTTGGCTGCAAATACGTGCGCATACTCGCCGAGATCGAAACTCACGACTTTCACTTCTGGCGGGGTGATTGCTAGAAACAAAAGTGCAGAATGTCCTGTATTGAAACCGATCTCCATAATTGATGCCGGGTTTTGACGTTCAACGAGTTCTCGTAGTCGAGCAGCCTCTTCCGGAATCTGATACGAACCACCTTCTGCAACATAATAATCGGCTAATGCAGATGTTAATTCATTCGACAATTTGAAAAAATCGGTGCTTGAAATACGTGACCATCGCGTGTCAACAACGGGATCTCTTGTAGTATTCGACATTATTCGATATATTGAATAGTCAATATTTTCTATATTGATTATTCTATTATTTTACTTCATAACAAAATTCGAACACATCCCAAAAGTAATCATCTGCCAATGGCCCCTTGTGGTATATATCCTTGCGGTATATATCCTTGCGTATCTTATTAGGGGCTATACTGTCGTCTTTTAATTTTAATCGATATATTCCAACTGTATAATAGTAAATATTGTTTGTGTGTTCTATACGCACGTTGACTATGTCACCATCGACGTTTGATCCCTTTCTATCATATAAATTTTTTACAAAAAATTTATGATTAAATAAACCGTTACGATCAATATAGTAGCGTGGATTTTTATCTACAGAAGGGCGCATAACATATTCAAGGAATGTATATTTATTTTTGTCAATTTGTCGAATGTATTTTCCTTGTCGTAGTTTATACAATTTCATAATTTTCACAAGTATATATTCTTGTAAATCAAATGGTAGCTTTGACAATATGTCCATTCAATATAAATAATTAGTACCATTATTTATTTATATTTTAAGTGTGTTTTATGTTTTTGTAATACATAATACATAATACATAATACATAGACCGACGACGGGTCACATCCACAGCATTCTATTTTACACACCCGTTGTATATTTCGATGGTTCGGTCGAGTTTATACGACGTATTTACTAGATATAACTTATGGAACAGGGCGCCCGATATACGGTTCTTTGTCGCAAATCCAATTCTTGATATAGTCATCATCAGCACCCCAGTTCGTATAGTCAGAACCTTCTAATACATATGATTTATCAAATACATTTTCATTTGTATAAAGAATACACTTAAAATTTGCTGATTCTCCAACCGTAATCGTTATCGGAAGAATATGAATATGACAACCTCGGTCGGTCCTAAAAGCTTTCATCGACATCTTATATACATTACATATATTTTATTTTACGATAATTATGATGATTTGTTTATTCTCCGCCACGTCATCTTACCCGTATAAGCAGTGCCGCCCGCATACAGCCTCAATGAAGTTGGCGCCCAATTTGCATTGTTTGCGCTTGTGTAATATGTCGTGTTAATCTTGAATGTTGTGCCTCGAACAGGCGCCGCAAACCCCCCAATATGAAATGCAAATTGATTTCGTTGAGCTAAGGTCATCGTAAAAACATTTTGAGAGAAGCCTCTAAACCTATAGGTCGCCATAATACATCGTGTCGTTCCCGATGTACCACCACTTCCCGAATGAATGGTGTATGGATAAGAATCATTTACTCCGTATTGAGTAATGTTAATAGAATCATTACCACCAGTTGAATCTGGTGCGTAACACATATCGCCTGAATGCGTAGCGTTATCAACATTATTCCAAAAGAAGTATATCCAGCAATTCGCCGGGACATCGACAATTTCAAATGTAGCTTCATAATCAAAATCCTTAAAATTTAATGATAATGTATTCCAAGTATCACCATTAAATGTATAATACCCGGCAGGTATGACCGCTGATTCGGCACCTCCATTAATCGTATATG
>Ga0214921_10006460_pt1 | contig 16049 bp, 3 predicted proteins | sample LL1505_MetaG_FD_177992 | JGI IMG/M metagenome (GOLD analysis project Ga0214921, IMG submission 177992) | Freshwater microbial communities from Lake Lanier, Atlanta, Georgia, United States - LL-1505 | ecosystem: Environmental > Aquatic > Freshwater > Lake | place: USA: Georgia | collected 2015-05-28
TTGTCGGCGGGGTGGAGGAGTTGGAGAAAACAGCGGGCGGTCCCAGCGGCGAGCTTGTGATGCAGGAGGAGAGGGAAGAGAGGATCGAACCGGGGAGGGTGGTGCCGTTCCCTAAGGCGGGAGGGGACGTTCCGACCGATCTGTTTGGTCACTTTGAGGGAAAGTGGTTCGTGCACACCTTCGTGGCGACCTACGCCGACACCAATTCCGTGGGGAACGTGTACTTTGGAATGTACGCCATGTGGGTGGGGAAAACGCGGGAGCTGTTCTTCAATCGATGCCTTCCGAAATTCAATCTCAAGACGACGCCGTACTACATTCTCACGCGCTCGTTTGAGCATAAGTTTATGCGGGAGACGCGGGAGTTCGAGCGGGTGAGCGTGAAAATCAAGGTGGGGGAATACAACCGGAAGTTCGTCACACTGGAGCACGCCATTTTTGACTCTTCGGGGAACCAGCTGGGCAAGGGGAAGCAGCAGTTGATTTTCGTTTCCTCGACGGACTACAAGTTGCTGGACATTCCGAACGAGGTCTACGAGGCCTTTGTGGCCTACGCCTAGTAAGCGCCACGCATTAACTTGGCGTGTTCAGGGTAGTCGAAGAAAAACCTTAATGCGGGAATCATGACTCATTCTATAAAACCTTGTCCCAAAAGGAATAAAAAGCATAAACAATTAACTAAATATAAGAAAATGTGCCTTGATAAAATGAAAACCCGTGTTTGTTTATTGATTAATGCCGAGGCATCCATTTCTAAGTAGGGTTTATCAATTAGTAAATTCTCACGGACCAAATTTTATTCCGTCAGGGTTCTGTTTATTGGTCATTTTCTTTTCTCTCCAGAATGCTTCGTTTTCGCAATCGTTTCGTTCAACGCGTCCTAACTGCTTCCAAATTCAGTCGTTTCAAGCGGGATCCACTACCGACATTGATAACCTAGTAGTCACCGATTTGGATTCAGGCCAAGTCGTTTACTCCAATTCTTTTTCTTCCATTGATAGCGCAACCAACAATTTGAACCTCTTTTACTGGCCCCAAGGGGGGAATGATACAACTAATTACGTTTTTAACGGTTCTATGACTCGCGTAGTTAACGGAAAATTACGACTTGAGACGACCGGTTTCAATTTAAATGGCTCTGGCGGATACAACTCCCATTCCGAAGCGGAGTACATCGGTCAACTACCTACAAACTTCAAAATCGAATTCGATGTAATCCGCTTACAGTGGGAGGGGCATCTTCTTTTTCATTTGTTTCGCCGAGAGACAAATGACGCTTTCGGGGTTCATGTGTGGGGAGGTTCATTTTCGCCGAATCGCATTTCTCAGAATCGTCAAGACGTAGCTCGTTTCGTGGCCTCTGGTGATTGGTTTAGTCAAATGGGTTACGCAACCAACTGGAATCAAACTCGGGAAGCTTGGGCTTTGTCATTGTCTCCGCCTAGCGGGTCCCTTACAGGCGTGGGAGGAAAACTGGCTATGTCACTTTCCAACAATAACTTGGTTTTTTATCTAAATCAGCAAGCAGTCGGCAATGGGAATATCTCGCAGTGGATTCAGGAGTCCCCTGTCATCACCTCGACCAACTCTTTCAGCGGCACAGTGGGGGTGAGGTTCAGCAACACCGTGACAGCGACCGGGAGTACGCCGATCGTTTTCCGGGGAACCAATCTTCCTACTGGTCTTTCCGTCTCGACCAATGGATTGATTAGCGGCACGCCCACCACCGCAGGGACTAACACGGCCACTTTGACGGCGAGCAACACCTACGGTTCCACCAACCAGATCGTCACCTTCGCCATTGCCAAGGGCACGCCGGTGATCAGCAACTGGCCAGAGGCATCGGCGATCATTTATGGGCAGGCAGTGAGCAACTCGATCTTGCGGGGCGGGGTGGCCAACCCCACCGGCAACTTTACGTGGACAACTCCGACCAACCGACCCAACGCCGCCACCAACCTGCAAAGTGTTACCTTCACACCCACGACCACCAGTAACTACAATAGCGTGACTACTAACATCAGCTTGGTGGTTAACAAGGCCACGCCGCTGCTGACTTGGACGCCTAGTCCTACTACGGGTTTGACCTATCCCGCTCCGCTGACATCCACCCAACTCAATGCGACCAGTTCCGTAGCCGGGTCGTTTATTTACAATCCCCCCGCCGGAACGGGTTTGAATGTTGGAACCAATACTCTGGTGGCCACGTTCACACCGTCCAACACCACGAATTACGTTTCCGGAGGGAAGATCAGCAACACAGTGGTGGTGTCAAAGGGAACGCCCATCATCACTGTTGCGCCGGTGGCCAGCCCGATCGTGGCGGGACAGGCGTTGAGCAATTCCCTTTTGTCAGGCGGATCCGCCACCGTGGGCGGAACTTTCTCGTTCACCTCTCCCTCGTTTGTGCCGCCAGTCGGTGTTTCGATCCAGCCCGTGATTTTCAATCCAACGGATGCGGTGAATTACAATACGGCACAAACAAACATTTCCGTTACGGTGCTGCCCGTCCCGGTTCGGGAGGATGTCCTTTATGGAACCATGGCGGGTTTGGCTGGCAACCCTGGTAATGCTGACGGCAGCGGTTCGGCAGCCAAATTTAACAGCCCGCGGGGTTTAGCCGTCGATGGGAACGGCTACGTTTATGTGGCTGACACCCAAAACAGTGCCATTCGGAAAATCTCGCCCGATGGTGCGGTCACAACCCTGGTCGGCTCCTCCGCAGGTCTCAATCGTCCTTGGACCGTTTCCGTTTCTGCCCAAGGGGAAGTTTATGTGGCCGATACGGAAAATCACGCGATTCGAAAAATCTCGGCCTCTGGCCAGATGATTACCTTGGCCGGTTCGCCCGGGACGGCTGGGTGGCAGGATGGCACAGGGGAGGTCGCGCGTTTTAACCGACCGATGGGGATTGCCGTGGATCCCTCCGGCAACGTCTATGTGGCCGATACAGGTAATCATACGATTCGCAAGATCAGTCCAGAGGGTCTGGTCACCCGGGTGGCCGGGCAGGCCCGTTTTGCAGGCTATGCCGACGGTCGGGTGGCCGATTCCATGCTGAATACTCCCATGGGATTGGTGGTGGTGCCGGATGGATCTCTTTGGGTGGCTGACGCGAATAACTTTGTCCTGCGCAAGCTGGTGGACGGAGTCTTAACCACGGTGGCCGGAGTGGGGGGGCAGGGAGGATTCCTAGACGGTCAGGGTTCGGCCGCACGTCTGGCTGGGCCGGTGGGTCTGACGACCGATCTTTTAGGGAATGTCTATTTTTCGGAGATGAATACGCAGTACATCCGCAAGTGTACTTCAGACGGACGGGTCAGCCTGTGGGCGGGGCGTCCCAGGTCCTTTGGTGTTCAGGACGGTTCTTATGATGAGGTCAAATTCTACTATCCCGCAGGGTTGGCCATGGATGCGATGGGCAACCTTTACGTGGCGGACTCTGGCAACAACATCATCCGGTTGGGGCGTGCCACGCCCAAGAATCTGGTACTAGCCAGCTTGCAGTTGCGGCCGTTGATGGAGTCAATCTTGCCCCTGCCGGTAGCCGAGGTGACGATCCAGGGAGATCCCACGGGGGTGGCGATGGCGGTCAGTACGGGGTTTGAGGTTCGGCCCACGGCGGATCCGATGAAGTTTGAGGTTTGGACCACCGGGCTGTGTGATTATGAGGCCACCCTTTTTGTCACCTTCCAGGTGTCGTTGAGCCGCCCCGGCGGAACGCCAACCACGCTCAGTGGTCTCTTGGTGATGCAGGATGACCGCAACGAGGATGCGGACGGAGATGGAATTCCCGAATGGCAGGAAGAGGACGTCTATGGCACCAGCGACCTCAAGGTGGATAGCGACGGGGACGGGGTGAACGATCCGGTCGAGTTGGCGGATGCGACGGATCCGAAGGACAGCAACTCTTATTCAACAACCAGCCGGGGATTGGTGGCCGCGTATTCCTTCGAGGAAAATCTCCGCGACTCCTCCGGCAACGGATTTCACCTGCAACCTTTTGGATTGAATGGCTTGCAGTACGTCGCAGGGGCCACTGCAGGTTCTCGGGCCGTGAAACTTGATTCCGTCACCGGAAGACTCGAGACTTCCCGAGAAAATCCGATCCGCGGGAACTCCCCTTCCACGGTGGTGGTGGTGGTCAAACCGGATAATGCCTGGGGAACGATGGTGGAATTCGGGGCCGAGACGGGTAAAAACAGATCCACCCGCGAGCTGAATTTCAATGCGATGGGAGGAAATCACCTGTTTTTCACCAGCAGCTACGGGGACTTTGGGGCTCCGTTCACCGCCCAAAACGAGTGGATGCACCTGGCCGCCGTCTACGAAAAGAACCTGGGGAGTGCCCGTCTTTATCTGAACGGAAAGTTGCTGGAAAAATATTTTATCGATGGGGCGACCCCCGAAATGACCATCGATACCAGTGCGGATACGCCCTTCACGGTTGGGGTGACAGCCAAAGCTCTTGCTCTCCAATCGTACGGGCATCAAAGCCTGACCGGCTACTATGACGAGGTGAGAATTTATGATCGTGCCCTCTCCCCTGGGGAGATTTCCTCCCTGTACGTTGAATTCAGCGGCGGCTCCCTGCCGCAGGACTGGATCAGCTATGGACGCTCTTTTTACACCACTGTGCCCGGGCCTTCATGGGAGGAAGCTGAGGCCCAGGCGGTTCGGCTCGGGGGACATTTGGTGACCTTGAACGATCAAGCGGAAGATCGTTTTGTTTTTTCCCAATATGGAGAGGGGTACTGGATCGGAATGACCGACCGAGATGGGGAAGGACAGTGGCGCTGGTCCAGTGGGGAGCCGGTGACCTACACCAACTGGATCCAAGGCGAGCCCAACAACAATGGCGGTCAGCAAAACTATGCGTGGTACTGGTGGGGTTGGGGCGGGCGGTGGGACGATCATCTTCTTGAAGGGCGGTGGCCCTGGTTGACCTCGGAGGTGATTGGTGGCATTGCGGAAATTCCCCGTCCGGTTCGGGGGCGGGAACCTGTGCTGCAGCTGAATCGGGTGCGTTTGGTGGAGGGAGGCCCCGGCCGGCTGGTTGGCACGGTGGTGGTGTCAGACCCGGACGGGTCCCCGGAGCGGGTCCAACTTAGCTTAAAGGGGCGGGACGCGGCACTTTTCCGCCTCTCCGGCAATCCTGCCCGGACTTTGGAGACCGCCGGCCAGACAAGTTACGAAAGCCTGCAACGCTCCTTTGAATTTCAAATCCTGGGGGTTGATCCGCAGGGAAATTCCACCCTACTACCAGTGGCTGTTTCGGTGGAGGATGATCCGGCCAACAACCGCTCGGTACGATTGGGACGTTCCATCTACACCTTTGTGCCGGGTCCCACGTGGGATGAGGCTGAATCGCAAGCCCAAGCTTTGGGTGGGCACTTGGTGACTCTCAACGATGAGGTGGAGGATCGTTTTCTTCATCAGTTTTTCGGGGATGGATACTGGATTGGCCTGACGGACCGCGACGGCGAGGGGAATTGGCAGTGGGCGAACGGTGAGCCCGTCACCTACACCAACTGGTGGAGTGTAGAGCCGAACAACAATGGAGGCCGACAGAACTATGCGTGGTACTGGTGGGGCCGGGGTGGGAAGTGGGATGACCATATCCAAGAGGGTCGGTGGCCCTGGGTGCCCACGGAGGTTTTGGGGGGCATCGCCGAGATTCGGCAAGATACCGGCCTCGAAATTTCCGTGACGGGTCGGGCCTTTATGGAAGGGCCCATGGGGCGGGAAGTTCTGCCCATTCAGATTCTGGATCCAGACGGCGATCCCTCCCAGGTGATCATCACTTTGGAAGGACTCGACGCCTCTCTCTTCCGAATCTCCGAAAGCTATCCGCGAAAATTAATTACCGCGTCGATGACCAACTTTGAAAGCCTCTCACGCGCATTCTCCGTTGTGCTACATGCCGTCAACAGCCGCGGGCACCATTATGTTTTGCCCTTGGAGCTATCCCTTACTGACGACCCTGCGGACAACAGCGTGCGACGGGGCTTATCGACGTATACTTTTGTGCCCGGCCCATCCTGGGACGAGGCGGAGGCGCAGGCGGTGGCCATGGGTGGGCATCTTGTCACGGTGAACGACGCTGCCGAGGACGCTTTCCTGAATAGTTGGGCTGGGGAGGGATATTGGATCGGGCTGACGGACCGGAACGGCGAGGGAAATTGGCAATGGTCGAGCGGGGAGCCCGTCACCTACACCAACTGGCTGAATAGCGAGCCGAACAACAACGGAGGTCGCCAAAATTATGCCTGGTACTGGTGGGGTATGGGCGGAAAATGGGATGACCACATCCAAGAAGGCCGTTGGCCTTGGATTCAAGTTGAAGCTATCGGGGGAATCGCGGAAATTTGTGTGGATCCCAACGGCGATGAAGATGGAGATGGGTTGAGCAACGGGCAGGAGCTGACGTTGGGCACCGATCCCTACAAGAAGGACACCGATGGAGACGGGGTGAACGATCCGGTGGAGATTGCGGATGGGACCAATCCGAAAGATCCCAGTTCCTACAAAAGCCTCAGCCTTGGGCTGGTGGCTTATTACCCCTTCAACGGAAATGCTAAGGACGCGAGCGGGAATGGGAATGACGCCACAGTCGTGGGGGCTTCAATAACCACGGATCGCGGGGGGGCGGCGAATGCAGCTTACTCCTTTAACGGTTGGGGTAATTATATTCAATTACCTGGGAGCCGTTTTATGGACAACAGTTCCAAGGTGACCATCTCCGCCTGGTATCGATTCCAGGGGAGCCAGAGTGGGCAGATTTTTGCCAGCGGGGATGAGCGCGGAGGCAATGACCCTTTCAGTATGCGTATTGGTCAGAGCGGATTTGAAGATTTGGGCGTCTGTAACACCACCCAATGGCGTGGTATGCAAGTTTTTGGCCCATTGGATTATCGCGATCAAATCTGGCGACACATTGTGATGGTGGTGCGGGACGTAAATGAAAACACATCCGAACTGCGGGTGTATCAGGACGGACTTTTGGTGGCTACGACCAGCGTCTCCCCCACGGTCACCATTCGCTATGACAAGGACATGGTTTCCCAAATTGGGGCAATTCACTCCATCCAATTTTGGAAGGGGCAACTGGATGATTTTAGATTTTACAACCGAGATTTATCGGCAACTGAAGTCACGCAACTTTATCAGCAGGAGGTTGGTTCTCTCGACACAGATGGGGACGGTCTGACCGATGCGTGGGAGAGGGGATATGGGAGATATCAGATTATCGCAGGGAGTTTTACTTGGGATCAGGCCAAGGCGGATGCGGAGGCGAGGGGTGGGCACTTGGCGACGATCACAAGTTTGTCTGAACACGAGGCTATCGCGGCTATTCTCGGCCTCGATAAAATGGCTCAAATTATGTTGGGCGGCTTTCAGCCCACCGGTTCGCAAGAACCAAGGGGTGGATGGGGTTGGGTGACTGGTGAGGCTTGGGCTTACACACGCTGGGACGCCTCCAGCAATCAGCCTGACAACTATGCGGGTGCACAGAACATTTTGCGTCTCTGGCCTGCTGGATTGTGGGATGACATTCAATCCAACTCTGCGGACAACAAGGGATACCTCCTAGAATTCGGCTATCCCACCGATCCATTCAAAGCGGACACGGACGGGGATGGGTTTAACGATTCGATTGAAAGCCATTACTCCTCGGATCCGAACGATCCCGCCGCCACGCCGAACACGGTTCGGGCGCCCGGATATCTGGTGGCCTGGGGAAGCGAGCAGTATGGAAAGGCTCTCGTGCCCCCCGAATTTCGGCCCCATCCCTCTTTCGCCCCCGTGGTGATCGAGGCGAGTGCCGGCTGGAGTCACACCGCAGTCCTCCGGCAGAACGGCACGGTGGCGGTTTGGGGGCACGACCTCAACGGCCGCACCCAGGTTCCTGCGGGGATTTCCCGTGCGGTCTCGGTGGTGGCCGGCGGGGACCATACCCTGGTGTTGCAAGGGGATGGCACGGTGGTGGCTTGGGGTGACAACCAAAACGGTCAATCCGTGGTTCCTGGAGGACTGCGGAACGTGGTGCAACTGGCTGGGGGCTACCGCCACTCCCTGGCGCTGCGATCTGATGGCACGGTAGTTGGCTGGGGCTACAACGGGGACGGAGCCGTCACGATACCGACAAATCTTGGCAAGGTGAAAAGCATTGCCGCAGGCCTTTACCACAGCCAGGCCATTTTGGAGGATGGAACCATCGCAGTGTGGGGGAGCAACGAGTACGGGAAGGCCACGCCTCCCGCCGGCCTGACCCAGATAGTCGAACTCAGTGCCGGCTGGAGCCATTCGATTGCTCGGGATGCCGCCGGGAATCTCACGGCGTGGGGTGCGAATCCCGACGGTCGAACAACCATCCCGGCGGGCTTGGGACCCGTGCGGGCGGTTTCCGCCGGCGGCGACCACAATCTGGCCCTGCGCCCGAACGGGACCGTGGCGGCTTGGGGAAGAAACTCCGATGGCCAAATCAACGTGCCGGCCAATTTGGTTGGAGTTATACGGATCGCCTCCGGTTATTGGCACTCCACCGCCCTGACCACGGATTCCACCGATCGGGAAATCCCGCTCATCACCCTGATCGGATCGAATCCGCTGCAGTTGTATAAAGGGTCTGCCTTCACCGATCCGGGGGCGATAGTGAGCGATAATGTGGATGCGGCGAGGACGATTACGGGTAGCGGTAGTGTGGATACGGCTACGGTTGGAATTTATACGCTGACCTATACTGCCACCGATGCTACGGGGAATCTGGCTTTGCCGGTGACGCGAACTGTAAATGTGGTACTGGATCCTTCAGGAGATGAGGACGGGGACGGCCTAACGAATAGGCAGGAGCTAACGTTAGGAACAAGTCCCTACCAGAGAGATTCTGACGGGGATGGGGTGAATGATCTTGTGGAAGTTGCGGATGGGACAAATCCTAACAATGCATCTTCTTACAACAGTCTGAACAAAGGTCTGGTGGCGTACTATCCGTTTAATGGGAATGCGAAGGACGAGAGTGGGAATGGCCGACACGGAACAGCCAGCGGCGGGTCTTCGCTGGTCGCAGACCGATTCAATAGACCAACAGAGGCTTTTATGTTTGACGGGCAAGTGGGAAGCGGAATCCAAGCGCAAAACACCACGGATCTAAATTTGGCCACCGGAGGAATCACCCTTTCAGTCTGGGCCCGTTTTTCTGATTCACAGTACGATTCAACTCTTGCCGCAAAACATAATCACTGGACGGGGAACGGATACGGGATGGGGGTATTCAACGACCGCTTCGGGTGGTTTGTAAATGATGACCCTAGGCTTCTAAGTCCGCGCACGTACCGAGACGGTCGATGGCATCATGCTGTTGGTGTCTGGGATGGCTCCGAGATGCGTCTTTTTGTGGATGGGGCTCTAGTTGCATCGAAAGCCTTCAGTTACACAAATTTCAATGAGGCACCATTTACGATTGCCCACGCGACGGGCGATTATCCACCCGGGTGGTTTAAAGGTAACATCGATCAAATTAGACTCTACAACCGAGCTTTTTCTTTAGGTGAGATCGGTCAACTTTATCAAACTGAATCCGGCAACCTCGACACCGATGGCGACGGGCTGACGGATGCATGGGAAAGAGGATTTGGAAGATATCAAATTGTTTCCGGCAATTTCACCTGGGAGCAGGCAAGGATGGCGACTGAGGCTCAAGGTGGTCACTTGGCGACCATCACCAGCGAAGCGGAGTTTCAAACTATTCGTGCCCTTGTCTCGGCGTTTGGAGATGAATCGCTTCAGCCATGGTTAGGAGCTGTGGCCAGCAATTATGATCAGGATTGGGTTTGGATTACCGGAGAAGCGTGGGGTTATACGCGATGGCAGACGGGTGAACCCTCCTATGGGGGACAGCCTTATCTTTGGAGCGGTTATCTTTCCAGCAACGGCGAGCAACGATGGGATAACATAGAAAATAACCCTTTTGGCACTCCAGGTCGGCCTGTGCCCACCGGTTATTTGGTTGAGTTTGGCTATCCGACGGATCCGTTCAAGGCGGACACCGACGGGGATGGGTTTCCGGACAGCCAGGAAACGGCAGCTCAGACTGATCCAAATAATCCGGCGGCCACTCCGGCATACGAGGATAAGGTGGTGCCGCAGATCAGTGCTCTGGGGGTCCTGCCAACCACAGTGGATGTGTCGTCCGGAGCCGTGACCGCGCAATTTTACGCCCGATTCAAGGATGCCGTTTCAGGGGTGGGTTGGTGGCAGGCCACTTTTGCCAACTCGGTCAACGGTCAGACAATCTGGGTCAATTCATGGGGGTCCCGGCTGACCCAAGGCTCAAAATGGGATGGAACCCACGCTGCCGACTTGGTGGTGCCGAGGTATACGCAGCCGGGTGCATGGTACCTGCAACGCCTCTACCTGGCGGATGAGGCCAATAATAGCTTGTCTCTCGAGGTGGCGGATCTCACCGCCCGCGGACTGAGTGCAAACTTCACGGTGGTCAACACCAACGTGGACAACAACCCGCCCCAAATCAGCTCGCTGGAAGTCTCCCCCGCAACTGTGGACGTCAACGGCCAATCCGCCGATCTGGTGGTGCGGGTGCGCATCACCGACGCCCAGGCGGGAGTGAACCATTGGGATCTGGTTTGGGAACCGTTGAGTGGGAGTGGTCGGCTTTCAGCGTTTGGCGGGAGCTGGAACCGCATTTCCGGCAATGAGCAGGATGGAGTGTATGAGACAACGGTAACCCTTCCGGCCTACGGTGCGGCCGGTCCGTGGAATCTCACCACGATCACCCTGACGGACCTCGCCGGGAACACCGCCAATCTGGGATCCACAGAGATCGGGCTGCTGGGGCTGCAGCGTCCGGTCCAGGTAACCAACCCGCAGGTTGACAACGCGGGCCCGCAATTGGCAGAGGTGGAATTCCTTCCGCCGGCGGTGGATCCTTCGCTTTCCTCGGTCACGATCAAGCTGCGCATGAGAATCACCGATAATCTTTCCGGCGTGCGAAGCGGGAATTTTTTCCTCAAAAGTCCCGTCCAAAATCAGTATGCAGTGGGATATTTCATGTCGGCGGCTCCCGTGTCCGGCAATGCTCAGGACGGGATTTATGAAGTGGAAGCCACCATCCCCCGCTATGCGGAAAACGGAGTTTGGAAATTTGCCTTTGCTTATCTTTGGGATGCAACCGGCAACTTCACCAATCTTGGTTCAACTGAGTTGGCGAACCTCGGATTGGATCGTCCGCTGTGGGTGGGGCGTGCGGTGGTGGACCTGGCAGCGGACACGGACGGGGACGGATATTCTAACGGCCTGGAATTGGCCGAGGGCACGGACTGGAACGATGCCCGTTACGGGCCACCTTTGATCACGATGGCGGGCAACTTCCAGAGCTGGTCGCCGGTGCCGGATGCTTTCAACACGATGCAGTCGGTTCCCGGCAATCCGAATGCCAAGCAGCTGGAGCTGTTTTTCCCGGCCGCCGGGATTTACCAGTTTAAGTTTACCCGTGGGGACTGGGTCAAAGTGCACTGGGGAGCCTCCAGCACGGCCGGAGTCGCCCAGCCGACCGGAATTTCCAACATTCCGTTGGAAATCACGACGCCGGGTTGGTGGAAAGTCAGCTTCGATACCCGCACCTTGGTCTATGCGATCACCCAAGTGGCCGAGCCTGATGCCGACGGGGACGGGCTAAGCGATGCGTGGGAGGGCGGCCAGGGAAGATATGCCCTGGTGGGGCCGAGCAGTGTGCCCGCTTCCGGAGGGGTGCATTGGGGCGATCCCGGAAACTTCACCTGGTTGACGGCCAAGGCCGATGCGGAGGCGCGGGGCGGGCATTTGGCCACGGTGACGACCCCGGCAGAGTGGCAAACGATCGTGAACCGGGTGGGGGCGGATCGCTTGTATGATCGAAGCATCCTGATTGGGCTTTCCGACGCGGAGGAGGAGGGAACGTGGCGTTGGGTGACGGGGGAGAGGGTGGGGGATGCCCGTTGGCGCGGCCTAACCGGGGAACCGAACGGCGGAACAACGGAGAATTACGTTTGTCTGCCTTACGAACGATTTTCTTTCGGGGAGTGGGTGGACATCAACCTGGGGGAAATCAGTTACTACCTGCTGGAGCACGGCTACCCGACCGACGGAACCCGCGCGGACACCGACAGCGACGGCTTTGACGACTTGGCCGAAACGCTGGCGGGAACCGATCCGAACGACGCAAGACAATACCCGCTATTCCAGGAAAACTTTGCTTCCTGCACCTCTGGCACCAGTGTGCTGATCTCCGGCTCCCCCAACTTATGGGCAGGTAACAGCAACTTCCTGACGGTGTCCCGCGTCTACAGCGCGGGCGGGGTGGCCAAACTGGGCACGTCCTCGGCGGTGGGTTCGATCACCACCCAGCCGCTGGATCTGAGCGGGGCGGGCGGAGCGTTTCTGGTGAAGTTCAAGGTGCGGGGCTGGACGACGGTGGAGGGAAGCTTGAACGTGAGCATCCCCGGCCAACCGGCCCAGAACGTGACCATTCGGCAGGCGATGGCGGATCCTTTCGAGGCGAAGGTTTTGCGGTTCACCGGGGGCACCGCCAACACAACGGTGACGTTTTCCACCTCGGGCGCCAGGGTGCGTACCTTTTTGGACGACATCGTGATCTGCGCCGACACGGCAAGCTTGCCCGTGAATCCCGGATGGGATTTTGAATTTGGGTTCCAGCATATCAACGAGGCGGGGGCGGAAACCTTCCTCACGTCCACCGCGAATGTTCGCAAATATTCGGAGTGGCAAAACCCGCCGCTGACCTATTGGGGGCCAACGGCAAATGGAGTCGACGGTGCGCTGACCTATCGGTTCCCGGCATCCCAGCTCATCCGGGCGGCTCGTCTGAAGGCGTCCATTGAATCCTTTAATTTCCCCTGGCCCGGTTATTTCGGTTCCGGCAAGGGCTGGTCTTCCATTTGGGGTTCGAAAAACGGATCTGACTGGATCCTGCTTCTCGATAATCCGAGGCCCACCGACAACGTAGGGCGTGGCATGGCGTATGACCAACAGCTACCCGGGGCACTGCTTGGTGGAACCGACCTTTGGATTCAGGTCCGCCTGCGGGTGACTGAAGCCCCTAACAGTTCCTACACCACGGCCCAGTTTGGCAGGGGAAGCTCCGCCAACAGTCAACGGATCTTTGAACTCAAGTTGGATTACGATGGGGTTTTACCCGAAAACAGCCAAGCCTCGGTCGGCTTTGCGGCGTCTGCCTTGCCGGAAGATCCGGCCGCCCGATACGCACTTGGCCTTGATTCCGACGGGGATGGGCAATCGGATGCGGCAGAATTAGTGGCGGGGACGGATCCGTACGATGCGAAATCTTTGTTTGCCCTGACGTTGGCGAATGGTTCCTCTGTTCATACGCAGTCAGTGGCAGGGAACGGGTCCGGCACGGTAGCTTTAACCCTCACTTGGACCAGTGTGCCTGGGAAAAACTATGTGGTGGAGGCCAGTTCCGACCTGACGAATTGGGCCATGGTTGCTACTGTTTCGGCCGCGGCTGGTCAGAACAGCACCAGTTACCAAGTCTATGCGGGTGGGGAAAGGGCGTTTTATCGGGTTTCTGTTTTGGCTGAATAAATAAAATCCGCGCGAACTTGGAATCGGTCTGTTTCTGTTTTGTCCAGAAGCTCCAAAGTAACTCCGAATATTTACCTGCAAACATAGGTTGGTAACGTCATTTTAAAAATCATAAAACACTGATTATAAGTTATATATGTAATAAAAGTATAATCCATTGATTTTTTAGAAAAGAGTGATTATGTATGAATATGTTTCTTGCAGATTCTAGGTTGATGAAATGCATGCTCTATTTGGGTTTAGTAGGGTTATTCTTTAATCAAAACACCAGCGCTGTCACTTCTTACTATAATAACCTCAGCGGGAATTACTTTGATTTCAAATCGATATCCGAGAAGGGAGCATACGTTCCGGCATCAAGCCTGGATACTCCAACTCTTGTGACCAACCCCTACGATGGGATTAGTTTCCGTCCTTCTGCTTTTGTCGCGGTCGAAAGCCAATTGGGCACGGTGGAGACAAAAACCGTCAGCTCTGAACTCGAATTTCTTTTGTCCGCCAAATCAGCCAACAGCCTGGGGCAACTGACGATTCATGTAGCGGGGATGTACTACGAAAATCCGCTCAACGTCCCGGGCGCTTCTCCTTATGTCACAACCAGTCTCTCTCTTTCGCCTATTAACTTCACCATTGGTGGGGTAACTCGATCCCTCGTCCCAAATTTTCAAGTGAATCGAAATAATGGATTATGGTCTGGGATGGTCAGCCTAAGTCGGTCAGATATCGGCGCCCTATTTAACAGCCCGGCGATGCAAATCTCGGAACTCAAGCTCAACACGACCGCTTCTGTCTCCGCCACAGCCCAGTACGCCACGGCAAACTCCTACCTGACCGATTTAAGTTTTGTAGCTCAAGCGATTCCTGAGCCAAGTGTGGGAAGTTTGTTGGGTTTTAGTGGATTTGTGCTCTTATTCAGAAGAAAAACGAGATAAGATTTAATGGAATAGCTTAAATCGTTGACATTTATGCATATACAATCAAATAAAATAAACATAAAATCAGACTTCAGAACAAGAAAACCCTTGATTTTTTTAGTTTGCCTTTCATACTGACCAATCATGAATCAGAATAATCGCTTTATTTTAATGGGAGTTACCTTGGCATTAGTTTCGGTTTGCCATTCTTGGGGTGCGATTCTCTTCACATATACATCCGGCTCTTCCTATGATTTTCGTAATGGAACATATTACTCTCCGACTGGTGAACCTACTCCTAGCTATCGAACCAGTGGGAATTCATTAATTTTGGATTTCAGTGGTTACAACGCCATTGCCGATGGAACAAAGTCGGTTACTGGTATGGCCTTAGATTTTGCCACAGCAAACGTTGGAATGACTGTTACGGGCATTTCTGCCAGTCAAGCGATTATCAGCCTTGAATTAGCTGCAAAAGGAAATTATTCCGTTCAGACCCCAAGCCCTACTTTAGGCAGTTACGCCAGCGTTGATGTTGCTGTTCCCGTGAATATCACTGTAACTTCGGTGAATGGAGTAGGCTACAACGCTACTGCCCTTGGGCGCACTCTTACCATTGCTTATTCAGCCACCCCGAGCGATTCGACGCCAAACATTGCTGATTCGCCCCCCGCGGAAGCGCAGAGTGGTACTTGGAGTGGAAGTTTCTCCGATACGTTGCAAAGTCTCTTCCCTTCTATTTTTGCTAGCCCAACCATGAAAGTCACTGAATTGAGCTTGGCCATTACCCCGAATCTTACTGCTTTCACACAGGGTGGTGCCGGATTGGCTACTGTTTCGATGGATCAATTTTTTGTCACGGCGATTCCCGAACCCTCCCCCGTTGCCTTGATAGTTATTGGAGGAGGTGCATTGATGATCGCTCGTCGATTCCGACGAGCTTAAGTCCACCCACCCCGAGTGCGGAGGGTTATTAATTATTTAGGACAAATTTCCTTAGCTCGACGGAGTGCTAACTCAGCGTTTGTGATTTTCCCTTCTAGCTGTTCATCCATCAGTTGATTTAAAATTTCGCCCATCTTGGGCCCAGGCAAGATCCCGATTTTCTGGAGGTCGTGGCCTGTGACCAAAGGTTTAGGCTTAATTTCTTCCTGGGAAAATTCGGACTGTTTCGCGACGAGGAAGCGATAGATATCCAGTTCCCCATGGCTGGAGGTGCAGTCGATGCGGTGAAGCTCAAGTTCCTCGGTAAAGGTAGGACGGGCCAGAAGGCGCTTCAGGGTGCTGACACGCATCTGGGGGGCGTCCTTGAAAGCCATGTGATTGGCAATACAGGCGCTGATTGCGGTGATGTCGTCGTTGGAGAAGCGGAGGCGTCGCAAAATCTCCTCCGCCATGCGGGCTCCAACCCCTTCGTGGCCGAAGAACCGAATTCGTCCGGAGGGTTCGGTCCGGGAGGTTCGGGGTTTGCCGACATCATGCAAAAGGGCGGAGAAAGAAAGGATGGGAGAG
>Ga0214921_10006461_pt1 | contig 16047 bp, 19 predicted proteins | sample LL1505_MetaG_FD_177992 | JGI IMG/M metagenome (GOLD analysis project Ga0214921, IMG submission 177992) | Freshwater microbial communities from Lake Lanier, Atlanta, Georgia, United States - LL-1505 | ecosystem: Environmental > Aquatic > Freshwater > Lake | place: USA: Georgia | collected...
GGATACCAATACGCAAGGTGTAAATCCCGACGCATCTTTGCATGCGGTTTCGTCATACTTAGCTAGTTATAACTTGCTTTCTCTGCCCGTCATTGATGCAAATGACCGCCTCTTAGGTGCTGTCACTGTTGATGACGTGCTCGATCACTTGTTACCTACAAACTGGCGCCACGATCACAGAGATTCGGCTGCCACAACTGCTGCTCTTGAGAGCATCGATACTAATTTCACTGAGGAGGTGTAACGATGGCACGCAACTTTGGTTTGGATACACCACGCGAAACTCGTCGTTCACTTCGCGGAAATATCGATCCAGAAACTTTCGGTCGCCTCTCAGAGCGCTTCGCACGCTTCTTGGGTACCGCTCGTTTCTTGGTCTACATGACCGCTTTTGTTTTCAGCTGGGTGCTGTGGAATACGCTGGCACCACAGAGTGTGAGATTTGATGAGTATCCATTTATCTTCTTGACTTTGATTCTTTCACTTCAAGCATCGTATGCAGCACCACTCATTCTGCTTGCCCAAAATCGTCAAGCAGACCGCGACCGCATCGCGCTCAATGAAGACCGTGCTCAAAATGCACGAAGCATCGCTGATACTGAATATCTCACTCGCGAACTCGCCAGCTTGCGTATCGCGCTGGGTGATGTGGCTACTCGAGATTACCTACGTAACGAACTTGGCGATCTTGCAAAAGAGATTGCTGAAGAGCTACGCAAGCCCGAGTCTGACGCCAAGTAAAGATTTTTCGCGCACGATTAGTTGAGAAACAATTGTTTCAATCGCTGTGGCGCTCGGACTTTCGGGAGCCGATACAACTACTGGAGCTCCTGTATCGCCACCTTCGCGTAGATCAGGGCTAAACGGAATCTTTCCCAAAAGTGGAACATCAGATCCGACTAATTGCGAGAGGCGTCGAGAAGTTTCTGCTCCTCCACCTTCACCGAAGAGTGAAGTCAGTTCGCCACACTTCGCACAAGGATATGCAGACATATTTTCAATGACGCCAATGACGCGTTGGTGAATCTGATGTGCAATACGACCTGCACGTTCTGCAACTTCTGCAGCAGCTATCTGCGGTGTAGTCACAACAATAATTTCTGATGAAGGCACTAATTGACCGAGAGAGATTGCAAGATCGCCGGTACCTGGTGGAAGATCGATATAGAGAAGATCAAGATCTCCCCAATAGGCATCTGATAAAAGTTGCTCAAGCACTCTATGTAAGAGTGGGCCGCGGTAAGCAATAGCATCTGATCGTTCAGGTTTAAACATCTCCATAGAGACAGTCTTCACACCAAAAGATTCGAGTGGAATAAACATCTGGTCGATAGCAGTTGGGCGTTGACCGATTAATCCCATAAGTCGTGGAATGGAGTGGCCATAGACATCAGCATCCAGAATTCCAACGCGCAGACCTTTCTGCGCCGAAGCCACTGCAAGGTTGGCAGTAAGTGACGACTTTCCTACTCCGCCCTTTCCTGAGGCGACTCCAATGACTCTGGTGAGTGAATCTTTCTGGGCAAATGAGATAAAACTTTCACGGCCGTTACGTAAGAGCTTCTTGATATTTGCTCGCTGTTCTTCATCCATTACACCAAAGGTGATTTCGACTGAAGTAATGCCTTCGACCGCAGTCACAGCAGTATCTATATCTTTCTGCAAACGATCGCGCATGGGACAACCAGAAATAGTAAGAAGTATTTCTAGATGAGCAGTTGATCCCTTAATATCAACTGACTTGACCATGCCAAGTTCAGGAAGTGCGCGGTGAAGTTCTGGATCTTGAACTGTCGCTAGTGCTGCATGTACTGCTTCAAGCGTGGTCATAGAAGATCAGGATCTATTTTGCTTACAAATCGAGGAGCTGATGAGTTTTCAGTCTCGTCGAGAACGCTTGATAGTTGCTTTTGGATAAAGGTTTTTGGATTGAGATCTGTTGGCTTAAGATCTTCAAAACCAGGACCGAGATTTTCTTTCAGTTCCTCGGTCGCGTTAGTGGCCATTTCGCGAATGCGCTTAACAAATTTGGCAGCTTCGACTGCAAAAGTTGGAAGGCGTTCAGGTCCGATAAGAATCATCGCTAGAACTGCCAAGCCGATTATTTCGCCGGCGCCAAAATCGAAGAACATAGTGGATGAACCTTACTCTGTTACTTCGAAGCCGTCAGGGTCAGAGATATAGTCTTGCTGACATCACCGCGCTTATATGTGACTGAAATTAAATCTCCAACATTTTGTGCACGAATCGCCACTATTAGCTCTTCTGCAGAAGTAATTGGTCGACTTTGAATTTCAGTAATGATGTCTCCAGACTTGAGGCCAGCTTTGGCTGCAGGGCCACCAGGCAGAATCGCCTGTGTGTTTTTTGCTATGAGGGCACCATTTCCTGCAAAGTTCATATCTACCGAAATTCCCATGACAGGATACGTTGCTTTGCCATTGCGAATCAATTGATCAGCAGTTTTACGAGCCTGGTTGATTGGAATCGCAAAACCTAAGCCAATCGAACCAGATTGTGAATTAAGACTTGAACCAAGGGAGGCAATTGCAGAATTAACTCCAATAACAGCACCCGTCGCATCAACCAGTGGGCCACCAGAGTTTCCTGGATTAATTGCAGCATCGGTTTGTAGAGCGTTGATAAATGAGCTCTCTGCCTCTGATTCACTAGCAGTCACTGCGCGATCTTTGGCGCTGATAATTCCAAGTGTCACTGTTCCGGTTAATCCCAGTGGGGATCCGATGGCAATGACTGAATCGCCCACAGCTACTTTGTCGCTATCGCCAAATTGAAGTGCTTTCAGAGATGCACCGATGATTTTAAGAACAGCTAAGTCATATGCGCTATCTCGTCCAACTACTTTGGCATCAAATGAAGCACCATCATTGAGACGTACGGTGATCTTTCCACCGCTGGTTACGGATGCAGCAATCACATGGTTGTTGGTAAGTATGTAACCACTGCTATCGATGACAAACCCCGAGCCAGTTGCGCCGCCACCTGAAGACTGCGCTTCGATAGAAACAACTGATGGAAGTACGCGTTGAGCAATTTCAGCTACTGAGCCAACTGGGCGCTCAATTGTTGATGTGGACTTCACCAACTGAACTGAGTGTCCAAAGAGTGAGCCAGATGATGAAGCGCCAAAAGCTCCAGCAATTACTCCAACGACGAGCGCTAAAACAATTGCAGAACGGAGAGTGATACTTCTGCCAAGACCACTCTTACTTGGAGCCACCCACCATGGCCCACCGTTATTCATGCTCATATCTTTATTCTGCTACAACTTGGTAGCAAGCAATAAACCATCTCCCGTTGGAATGAGTGAAGTCACCCACGATTCTGTATCTCTTTTAATCAATTTCCCAGCCTCGCGAAGGGCGATGGTCTTTGGATCACGCTGCGCTGGGTCTTGCACCTTTGATCCGCCAAAGAAATTATCAATGACAAATACTCCACCACTTCGAAGAATTCGATGCGCTTCTGAAATCGCATACACAAGATCTTCAGGGTTATGTCGATACACAACCAGGTCATAGGCGCGGTCCGTTAGCTTGGTCATTACATCCATCACAGAATTAGTAATGAAGCGATAACGAGATTGAGCAATGTCGGCATCTGCCATTGCAAGTTTTGCGATGGAGGTATGTTCCATTTCATCGTCGATAGATGTCAGAGTTCCACTTGTAATCATTCCCTCAAGAATCCATAACGAGCCAACACCCGAACCGGTTCCGATTTCTACAACGGATTGAGCGTTGAGAAGGTGCGCAAGATGTCGCAGGTAGGCACCTGTTCCATGAGAAGCATCGATGGCGCCAAGCTCACTACCACGTGCACGAGCTGCCACTTTTACTGCATCTTCTGCAATAAAGGTCTCTGCGTAACTCTGCGGATCAATATTCATGAGAGAGACAATAACCAATCGATAAAGAATCGCACGCCGAAACCGGTACCACCTTTGATGTTTTCTCCTGAATCAGTTTCGCTGCGACCAGATCCAGCAATATCAAGGTGCACCCACCTTGAATCCCCAACAAAATGCTCGAGATAGAGCGCAGCAGTGACAGAACCTGCGGTGTAATTACCCTTACTGGCATCGTGATTGATATCTGCCACATCGCTTTCCAGTGAATCCTTGTAATCATCAACCAGTGGCATATGCCAAACCCGTTCGCCAGACGTTTCTCCGATTGCTACAAGTTCGCGAGCAAGTTTTTCATCTCGGGTATAAAGCGCTGCATATTGGCGACCGAGCCCCAAAGTCGCATGTCCTGTAAGCGTTGCGATATCAAAGAGATAATCAGGGTCGAGATTTTCAACAGCGTAGCCAAGTCCATCTGCGAGAACTAATCGACCTTCAGCATCCGTATTGATGATTTCAACTGTTGTGCCATCGTATTGAGTTAATACATCAGATGGACGTTGCGCCGTTGCAGATAGCGCATTTTCAGCACACATCATCAGAACTGTAACCTTAACTTGTAGCTGCAAATCTGGCAGCGCACTGATGACTGCAAGTGCAGCTGCAGCACCTGCCATATCACTCTTCATTGCAGTCATAAATTCGTATGGGCGTTTGAGCGAAACTCCGCCAGTATCAAACGTGATTCCCTTACCTACGATAACTACATGCGGTAGAGCTGCTGCTGATCGTGACTTACCTTTGGGAATATAAGTAAGTTCAATAAATCGTGGTCCAGGTTTGGGAGCTGAATTTCCCACTGCACGAAGGCCACCAAAGCGAACCAGTTCTTTCCCGGCAAGTACCGAGATAGCCAAACCCTTCTCTTCGGCAATTTTCTTTGCCTCCTGTGCAAGCCAGAGCGGGTTCTTGATATTGGAAGGTGTGTGTATTAAATCGCGTGCGGTGTAGAGAGCACGCGCAATAACACTTGCTTCAGCAACTGAGGCAGAGTCTTTTGTGGCGAGCGCAATCGTTGCGATTTCTGCTGGTTTTCCGGTCTTGAGATTCCAGGTGTAAGCCCCAAGAAGAATGGAGACACCGTGTGCACGAATCTCAGCGCGAGATTGCGCAAGTAGTGAAACTAATTCGATAGCTTTTCCGCGAACTTTACGTCCGAGCGTTGCGCCTGCAGCGCGAAGTGAAGTGAGAGAACCATCTCCGACTGCAACGAGGAAGAGCCGATCTACAGTTGAATCTTTGTGAAGAACGGGGATCTCAAAGAGTTCTCCTGCTTTTCCAGTTGGTTGAAAGAATGCAATTTCATCAATCAAGTTAATTTCATAAAATTTTTCAATCGCAGCCACCACACGTGGATTGCCAACTACTTCGATTTTTTCATCGTCTTGTTTGGTGAAGCCAAGTGCCAATGCATCGGCGCTTAATAAGGCCTCTACATCAGGCGAAACTGTGTGGAGAATTTTCGTGCATCCGCTCTATTTTTTAATGAGAGCAACAGCAGCTTCGAGAGCTGCGCTGAGGTTATTTGCTTCCTGAGGATTGAGTTCGACCACGAGGCGCCCGCCGCCTTCAAGTGGGATTCGCATAACGAGGGAGCGTGCTTCCTTAGTTACTTCCATAGGCCCATCACCGGTACGAGGTTTCATAGCTGCCATGGTGGGGACTCCTTGTTATCTGACTTCGGGCGGGGAAACTCTCCTGAGGGAAAGTCGTAGGGAGAAGTATCTCGCAGAATTAGCCACGGGTGAAATCGGCACAGGTGGCCCTTAGAGCCCAAGAACCCCCTTAAGGCGCGCCTTTCCAGACTCAATAACGACAATTACAGCGCGTTCTGGGACGGAGAGAAGGGTTGCAATTTCACTACTTGATTTGGAGCGAAGGTAATGCAAGGTCAAAATGATTCGCTCTTCTTCAGGAAGTGAGGCGAGCAACTCAGCAAGGGTTTGCGGATTGCTAGAGCTGCTCATAGGTATAGAGGTTACTCGCTTGAATCTTCTAGATTCATCAAAATTCTTAAATAAATCCAACGAATGGGGCGACTTAGCTAAAAGATCGAGCAAATCGTGCGAGAGATATGCGCACACCAATGTAGAGAACGGGCGCAAAGATGAAGAAGAGTGCTCGAGGAGCCACGATCGTTTCTGACCAATCAAAGCGAGTTGAATCGGTACTGAGTGCAACCAATTGGAATGAACCACTTCCTTTAAGAACCTTTCCCACATGGTCAACATCGCAGCGATGAGGTGGGCTCCATAGAGTGACATTCATTTCATCGAGCAGCCCTAGAAATTTGAATCGCGGAAAGAATTTATGAAGTGGACCAGTAAAAGCTGCAATCGACGTTCCAACTCCTTCACTCTGATCTGAGGTTACCCAGACCCGAGTTTGTAACATCCAATCACCTTGCGATTTCCAATCAGCAATCTTCATCCAAACAATTTCTTGGGAGGCAGGAATCGTGAGACTGATAGCTAAAGTATTGAGCGCCATCTCTAGTTTTTACCGTGCGCTATCGATACAGCTTCTTCCACTGTTGTAGTCCAATGTAAGAGATCGCGCATTCCTGGTTTAACAAAATTCTCATTTTCAAGATGTTCAACAAGTGCATGCAGTGGTTGATAGATGCCGTATGGATCCAAGATGATCACAGGTTTATCATGGAATTTGAGATAGCGACCAACCCAAATTTCAAATAGCTCTTCCAGGGTTCCAAGGCCTCCGGGTAAAGTGATAAAGGCATCAGAGAGGTCTTCAATCTTTGCTTTTCGAGTACGCATTGAATCTACGACAATCAATTCGTCGCTATCGTGATCTGCAAATTCGATGTCGACCAATTTCTGAGGAATGATGCCGATGGTGCGGCCACCAACACTGCGCGCTCCTTGTGAAATCGCGCCCATGGCGGAGATATGGCCTCCACCAGAAACTAATTCTGCGCCACTGCGCGCAATTCCAGCACCAAGATTAAAAGCCAGGTCAATAAATTTCTGATCGATAGTCGGTGATGAGGAACAGAACACTGCAATGCGCACGAGGAGCAGGATAGGGGTTAGGCTTAGAACATGTCTTCTTTAGCTCACGGCCACGGAATCGCAACTATTGCGGGATCAACTGTTCTTGATGTCTGGTTCCCTTCCCCAGCGCTTGGTGCACTTACTGGTACACCAAATTCAACGCTCACATCAATGGTGGGAAGCGATGATGCCCGTGGTGTTACTCGTGAATTAGTATCGATTGAAATAGATCTCACTGTCGCACCGAAAGATGCAAAAGATGCTTATCTACGTCTACACCTGCTCTCTCATAGATTGGTCAAGCCTCATGGCCAATCTCTCGAAGGAATTTTTGGATTACTTGCAAATGTAGTTTGGACTTCAGCAGGGCCATGCGCAGTCGAAGGTTTTGAAGAAACTCGCGCACGACTCAAAGCAAAGTATGGCCACGTGAGTGTTACTGCAGTCGATAAATTTCCACGAATGGTTGATTACGTTCTTCCATCTGGAGTTCGTATTGCTGATGCAGATCGCGTTCGACTCGGTGCCCACCTTGCCTCAGGAACAACGGTGATGCACGAAGGATTTATTAACTTTAACGCTGGCACACTCGGAACTTCCATGGTCGAAGGCCGTATTTCTGCCGGCGTTGTCGTAGGTGACGGAACAGATGTAGGCGGCGGTGCCTCCATCATGGGAACTCTGAGCGGTGGTGGAAAAGAAGTCATCTCTATTGGCGAAAAGTGTCTATTGGGCGCCAACTCTGGTCTCGGAATCTCCCTCGGTGATAACTGCGTGATTGAAGCAGGTACCTACATCACCGCTGCTGCCAAAGTAAAACTTCCCGACGGTGAAATTGTTAAAGCTGGAACTCTTTCAGGCGCGAGCAATCTCTTATTCCGCCGTAACTCTCTTACAGGTGGACTTGAAGTTGTGATGCGAACAGGTACGTGGGGCGGCTTGAATTCAGTTCTGCACGCTAATTAGCACGTACTCACTGCGCTAATTGAAAGTACGGTGAGGGAATCTTCACCCGACTTCTGAAAGTATCTCCTCGAAGCAACTTCGTTGAACCATTACTACTTGTACCTTTTATATACGTTACTGCTCCAGCGCTATTACGCGAGATTATTTCAAGGGTAACCACATCCGGTAGTAAGAATGCAGCAGACACCAAATCTTGAGTTGCACTTGCTTTCCATGATGCGAACCGCGGATTGAGTTTTGGATCTAGGCCGGCGGGATCGGCTACAGATTGAGTATATGAACTTGGTTGACCCCAGGCATCAAGCGTTGTTTGGGTGGCTCCTCCTGAGGAAGAGAAGTAATACGCCTGAATAGGTTGACCGTTTGCAAGAATTGCCAAACTCGTTGAAGAGTCAATATTGGTTCTTACCACAGCTGCTTTCCAGAGCGCTCCAATTTTTGGCTCTGATTCTTTCGAGTAGCCAACAAAATTCTGATCTGCAATATGTGCATAGACATGGCAATCACAGGAGGGTTTGATAACTCCAATTTTTGAAAGGGCATAAGAACGCGATGCAATTACTTGCGCTTCCAGCGCTGCTGCTGGCCATGCAGAAGACATTTCGCTAATTCCCCACAAATATTCATCGTGGATGCTCAGCGAGTTAGTTACTTCAATTGCGCCTTTAACAACTTTCATTTGAATCTGACCATAGCGATACTTCACTGCGCTACTGGGTTGAGAAAATGTGATGAGACTATTTGGCCCTGACCATCGAATGGTGAAACTCTTTCCGATCACTGGGCCTGTAATCACGTTGCCTGAATCGAGTCTAAAAGATGCCTTCTGCTTTACGTTAAAGGTGGCAATTGGAGCAAGATCTGTAGGACCTACAACGTCGCCAGGATAAATCTGAATAACAGATTCGGGTGAAGTGGATACAAATGAGACTGAACGCAGTAGGTGTCCGATATTAACTCTGATTGTCTGAGTATCAATAACGGGTGCAACAACAACATCTTTGTAATAGTAATTGACAATAGCAGTGGCACTCTCGCCGGCAAGAGCATGGGCACGGGCTCCCATCTGACTCATTCCAACGCCATGCCCATAACCAGCTCCGGTGAATGAGAAAGATTGAGGTGTATCTGCATGAGCAGAAGGAGCGACGGAATACAGAAGCAAGAATGCGAGAAGGGCTTTAAACATCCTCATCAGATGATGCGCTCTTTCTTGCATCTACAAAGTCGCGGTAAGCAGCAATGACCTCTGATGGCTTGCCTCTCATCATGAGTGTGCCCTTATTGAGCCAGACAACTTCATTGCAGATATCTTCAATCGTTGCAAGCGCATGGCTAACCAGGATGAGAGCGCGATCTGCAGATCGCAACTCTTTGATGCGATTTAAGCTCTTCTCTTTAAATTTCGCATCGCCAGTACTAAGCGCCTCGTCGATAATTAAAATATCTGGTTCGACTACCGCAGCAACTGAAAATGCTAGACGTGCATACATTCCCGATGAATAGGTGCGCATCGGTGCATCGATAGCCTCACCCAGTTCAGAGAATTCGGCAATAGCATCAAAGTTGGTATCGATTTCTTCACGTGACATACCTGCAGCAAGTCCGCCTAGATAGACGTTATCTCGTCCGGTCATCGCTGGATTGAAACCCACTCCGAGTGCAAGCAGTGTGCTGACACTTCCGTAAACCTCTATGCGACCTTGTGATGGTGGAACGATGCCCGAAATAACGCGCATGAGCGAAGATTTTCCAGCACCGTTAGAGCCGATAATTCCAAGCACTGTGCCGTAATGCACGTCGATTGAGACATCGTTGAGTGCGCGCACCACTCTGGTGTGCTTTTTTCCGCGTCCTACAGTTTTTAAACGAGCTTTCAGCGTTGGTTTCTTATCTATCGACGTTGTGTAAGTAAGGCCGAGATTCTTCACCGAGACAGCGATGCTATGGGGTGAATGTGCGTGGTTATAGTCGGACAGCGAAATCACGCTCCCTCGATAGGAAGAAGTATGTTCCTGTCAAGAAAATCAGTAGCGCCCATACAGTTGCGTGAAGCAGGCCATGCATCGAAGGTGTTTGGGCATGAACTACGACTCGTGACCATGAATCAAGCAAGTAAAAGATTGGGTTTGCAATTTCCAACTTCTTGATGCGATCTGAAATATTTGTCGCCTCATAGAGAATGGGTGACAAGTAGAGCAGGCTTCGCGTCAGATAAGGAAGCATGCTCGAGATATCGCGGAAATAGACGTTGATACAAGAGATAAGTATCGCCATTCCAAGTGCCATGATGAGCGCAATCAGAAGAATGGGGAGCGCCCACAACATCTGCCATGAATATGGCAGACCGATGATTGCATGGATTATTCCAAAGACAATGAGCGTTGGGATAAATTTAAAGAGTGCAATTACTGTGGCAGAAATCGGCAACATAATGCGTGGAAACGATGTATTGAGGATAAGTCGCTGCCCCGACGTGATGGCTTTGACTCCACCGGTCAAACTATTTGCGATGAGATAGAAGAGAAAGAGGCTCGCTGTCAGATGGCCAAATCGAGTTGAATCGCTACTTCCACCGATGACATAAATAAGGAGGAAGTAGACAGCAGAGAGAAGAAGTGGATTAAGTATGAGCCATAACTGACCAAAGACTGATCCGTAATTCTGTTCGCGAAGTTCAGAACGTGAAAACTCGGCGATAAAGGTGCGTCTTCCCCAGAGAGAGCGCATGTATTCGCGCATAGGAGGTAATCCCGCACGAAATGGCTCGTAAATAACTACTGGCTTATCCACGTGCGAAAGGCTACCGCAGTAACTACCTCGTTATTCAGATGCAGGGACCAGAGTCTTTGGCGATGAGATAAATCCCGCTCCCCACGCGAAGTGCATGGTCGGAATGACGGCTAAGAGTAGGAAGTATTCACGAATTGATGAAGCAATCGAGAGTGATGCAGCTAGGACAAAGAGAAGATAAATTACAGCAGGAGTAAAGAGAATCGGCGCAAAGATTCCGGCAACTACAGATGCAAAAAATCCGACGAGCGCGATGGGAGGCGCCAAATAACGCAGGTTAATTGTTCCTGCATGTCGCCGGGACACTACCCGTCGCCATCGACCATATTCAAAATATTGTTTTGCGAGCGCCTTCACAGTTGATCGTGGTCGGTAAGTCACATGCAGACGTGGATCGAAGTAAACGATTCCGCCATTTTCACGCAAGCGAAAATTAAGTTCCCAATCTTGCGCTCGAGTAAAGCGCTCATCAAATCCCCCAATTGCAATGAGTGCTTCACGTCTAAAAGCTCCGAGATAAACTGTGTCTACAACTCCTGCTTCTCCACCTGTGTGGAAGCGAGATGCGCCAACTCCGAACGGGCTGCGCATCGCACCAGCAACTGCTTTTTCAAAGGGAGTTTTCCCAACTGCTGCCATGACTCCACCTACATTGACTGCTCCGGTGGAGTTTAGAATTTCGACGACGAGCGAGAGATAGTTATGAGGAATGTGAGCATGGCCATCAACTCGAACAACTACCGGGCTTTGTGATGTGCGCAGAGCAAGGTTGAGACCTGCTGCTGTTCGACCAGTTGGATTTTCTACAATGACAACTCGAGGATCTCTGTGTGAAATGGATTGAGCAATTTCAAGAGTGCGATCGTGTGAAGGTCCAACTGCGAGAATGACTTCAATCGCACCGTGATAATCCTGTGAAAGTATTGATTGCACAGCATCCTCAAGATGTGACTCTTCATTTAAGACTGGAAGAATCACGCTAATTGCTGGGTGCGGTGAGCCAAATAACTCTGGAGTCGGTGTCGCCATAACCCCTCCACGCTATCGTCCAAGTACCCTACGGATGTGAAATCATCCCGTGCAATTCGAATTATTACATCACTCTCTCTGGGTGTTGTTCTCATTGCATCGTTATCGTGGCTTGGCTTAGGTCAAGTCAGCGGACAAATTTCACGGATTGATGTCTTTGGCGCCCTCAAGAGTCGTCCTGAGAAAACTTCACAGGCGCTCAACTATCTTGTCGTTGGTTCCGATAGCCGTGAAGGTCTCACCAAGGCTCAGATCAAAGCGCTCCGAGTTGGTAGCACCGCAGTGGCTGCAGGTGGAAGATCAGACACGATGTTGCTCGTTCATATTAGTAAGAGCCGCGATGCTGCTTATGTGGTTTCAATCCCCCGCGATACATTGGTTAATATTCCCGCACATCGCAGCCAAGACGGAACTCGCGATATTCCCGAACGTCCCGGAAAAATAAATGCGGCATTTGCCTTCGGTGGCGCGCCACTTCTGATCCAAACTATCGAAGCTAAAACTAATTTAAAGATAGATCACTACGTCGAGGTGAATTTTGCTGGATTTACAGGTGTTGTTGACGCACTCGGTGGAATTGAGGTGTGTTCTAAAGTTGATATTAATGATCCCAAGAGCCACCTTGTGATGAGTGCAGGTTCGCACATCTTGGATGGTATTGAGGCACTGAAATATGTCCGCACCCGTGACTTCGATGGCCGCGGTGATATCGGACGCATGGAACGTCAACAACAATTTGTCAGTGCAGTCCTGCGTGAAGCCACCAGCAGTGGAGTGCTACTTAACCCAATTAAATTAACAAAGTTTTTTAACGCGACAATCTCCACTGTGAAAATGGATACTTCAGTAAATAAGAGCGATCTTTTAACACTTGCAAAGCAGATGAGAAATCTTTCGGCAGGAAATTTACGCACTTTAACTGTGCCACTTTCAGACCCTAATGGAAGTTATCCTGGTGTTGGCTCTGTCGTTATATGGGATCAAGTACTCGCAACTGATCTCTGGACGCGCATTCGCAACGATGAAGCACTTGTTGAGTATATTAAACCCTCAGCTAGTGCAAGCGCTTCACCTATGACGGTCGACAAATTTAAGACGAAGACAGGTGCAGAAAATCCTTGTGCCGCTTCGAAATCAGCCTAAATTTTCGAAAATCAATTAACTCTGCAATAGACTCCTGCATATGACTCTGAAGCTTTCAGTAATTGGCTGCGGCTACCTCGGTGCAACCCACGCAGCATGCATGTCCTCACTCGGATTTGAAGTAGTTGGTATTGATACTGATCAGAGCAAGGTCGATCTTCTCTCTCAAGGCGAACTTCCTTTCTATGAGCCTGGACTCGACACACTGTTAGCTGCTGAAATGAAAACTGGTCGACTCTCATTCACCACAGATTTCTCTGCAGTTGCTAGCGCCGATGTTCACTTCATCTGTGTGGGAACTCCACAGAGTAAAGATGGGCTTGCCGCTGATCTGACATATGTAAAGTCTTCCGTTGCAGCCATTGCACCACACCTGAAGGAAGGTTCATTGGTAGTTGGTAAATCCACTGTTCCCGTGGGCACTGCACAGCTGCTCCGCGAACAACTTTCCACCTCTGCACCACAAGCTGACCTTGCATGGAACCCAGAGTTTCTGCGCGAAGGTTTCGCTGTTGAAGACACGCTGACTCCCAATCGCCTCGTTGTGGGTGTTGCCAACGATCGCGCAGAAGAAATACTCAAAGAGGTCTACAAACCCGTCATTGATCTTGGAACTCCGTGGATTCGAGCCGACCTTCCAACTGCAGAGCTCGTCAAAGTTGCAGCGAACTCATTCCTTGCTACAAAGATTTCATTTATCAACGCTATGGCTGAAGTCTGTGAAGCAGCTGGCGGCGATGTCACGGTACTTGCCAAAGCAATTGGTTATGACCCACGCATCGGCAACCGCTTCTTGCAAGCAGGCATCGGATTTGGTGGAGGTTGCCTTCCCAAAGATATTCGTGCGTTTATGGCACGTGCACAGGAACTCGGTGCAGATCAAGCTCTCGAATTCTTACGTGAAATTGATGCAATCAACTTGCGTGCACGTCAACGCGTGATTGATGTAGTGCGCGCAGATTTATCTGAAGATCTCACTCAGTACAAGATTGCTGTTCTTGGTGCAACCTTTAAGCCGGATAGTGATGACGTGCGTGACTCCCCAGCGCTAGATATTGCAGCCCAACTTCAAGCAGCAGGCGCACAAGTCGTTGTTCACGATCCCAAAGGAATTGAACCCGCACGCAAGCGTTTTCCTCATCTTGATTATCAAGAGAAGGTTGTTGATGCTGTTAAAGGCGCAGATGCAATCTTGCACTTGACCGAATGGAAGGAATACCGCGAACTCGATCCATCAGTCATTGGTCAGCTCGTGAAGTCTAAGTTCCTCATTGACGGTCGCAATATGCTGGATCGTACGAAGTGGCGCGCAGCTGGATGGCGCGTACATGCACTTGGTAGAACTGATTAAAAACCAGTTTTTGAATTGCGACGGGCGCTCAATTGGGCGCCCTTTGCTTTTGCTTCCTCAGATAACTGGGCAAGTTGAGAGTCAATTTTCTTAGCCACGTTTATATCCGCTGAACCAATAATGCGTGCTGCAAGAATTCCTGCATTTTTAGCGTTATCAATACCCACAGTTGCAACAGGGACTCCACCTGGCATCTGCACGATTGAGAGCAATGAATCCATACCATCAAGATTCTTTAGTGAGACCGGAACGCCAATGACGGGAAGAGTTGTAAGGGATGCAACCATTCCTGGAAGGTGTGCTGCTCCTCCTGCCCCTGCAATAATTACTTTATAACCTTTGGCGGCAGCTGACTTTGCAAACTCCACCATCTCTTCAGGCATGCGATGAGCAGAGACAACATCGGCGCTGTAACTAATACCAAATGAGTCGAGAGCTTTGGCAGCTTCTTCCATCACTGGCCAATCAGAGTCAGAGCCCATGATGATTGCTACATCTTTACGATCACTCATCAATTACTCCGCTCATATAGTCACGTGCATGTTGCACATCAGTGGTTAATTGTAGAAGGTCTGAACCCACTGCAGTGACATGGCCAATCTTGCGCCCAGCGCGAACTTCCTTCTTATATTGATGGAATTTCAAGTCTGGATTGCGCGCCATCAGGTGTAAATAGGGGCGATACATATCAGTCTTCTCACCGCCCAAGATATTTCCCATGACTGCAATGTCAGCTGTCATAGATGGATCCCCCAGCGGCAAATCGAGAATCGCGCGCAAATGTTGTTCGAACTGACTTGTCACTGCTCCATCAATAGTCCAATGACCTGAGTTATGAGGGCGCATCGCAAGTTCGTTGATATAGAGATGGTCTCCTTTAACAAACATCTCGACTGCCATTACTCCAACTACGCCAACTTCTTGCGCAATATCAAGCGCTAATTTCTGCGCCCTTTCTGCAAGTTCAGGCGAAATATTCTGTGCAGGTGAAATCGTGAGTGTGCAGATTCCATCTTCCTGAACGGTTTCGGTGGGTGTCCACGAAGTTGCCTGCCCATGAGGAGAACGAGCAACCATCACAGCAATTTCGGTATCGAAAGAGATAAGTTCTTCAATAAGTAATTGGGGCGTTGATTTAAGAACTTCGGTGAGCTCATCTTGTGAATCTATTTTCCATACACCGCGTCCGTCGTATCCACCTGAAATAGCTTTGGCAATCAATGGATAGCGTTCGATATCTGCTGTTGTTGTAGCAATCTTCCATGCAGGGGATGGGTAAGCGCTTAATTTCTGACGCATCTGCGCCTTATCCTGCGAATGAATAAAAGCAGATGAAGGTGGATAGACCTTCACCCCTGAAGCTTCAAGTCCTCTAATGACAGAAAGTGGAACAAGTTCATGTTCGAAGGTGACAACATCGCACGTAGCTGCGAACTTTGTAAGCGCCTCGAGATCGGTGTAATCGCCAACAACATGATGAGTGATTTGAGCACCTGAATCATCGGGGCTTTGGGCAAAGAGAAGAAGATCGATTCCAAGGGCTGTCGCAGGTGCAACCATCATGCGCGCTAATTGTCCTGCGCCTATGACACCAACTCGGGGGAATCTATCCTTCACAGAAGCTATCGTAGATGAACGATGTCCCCCACTGTTACTCGAGCACCATCTTCAAGAATGAGTTCGCCAGCAGGCGTAACATCAACTGCTCTGCCACTTTTATGGCTTCCACCAGGATGTTCGATTCGAACTTCTTGACCGATTGTTGATGAGCGTTCGCGATAGAGATGCCGTAAATCCTCACCGTTCTGCCATCGCTCTAAGAG
>Ga0214921_10006463_pt1 | contig 16044 bp, 24 predicted proteins | sample LL1505_MetaG_FD_177992 | JGI IMG/M metagenome (GOLD analysis project Ga0214921, IMG submission 177992) | Freshwater microbial communities from Lake Lanier, Atlanta, Georgia, United States - LL-1505 | ecosystem: Environmental > Aquatic > Freshwater > Lake | place: USA: Georgia | collected...
CCCACCCCTCTCGCCGCTAGCCGTGATCAAACCCTAAACCCTAATCTTGCCGCTAGCCGCCCATATTTACAGATATATATATAACCCTAACTAATAATAAATAATTAAAAAGTAGGGAGGTAGGGTGAGGGGGGCATTTAAATCCAGTGTAAATTACAATGGCTAGCGAGGCGATGTAAATAAAATATATAACATCAAAGTCAAGACCTCACCCTCTATTTCGAATTCATAAATTAATATGGTTTGTGAAGCTGGGTACGCAACAATTAAAGCGCATTGTAGAAAGGTGAAGGGTGCAAAACCCAAACCAGCTAGAATAGCAAAAGTAACAAAAAAAATGATGAAGAATGCTTATATAGCAGCAAAGGTATTAGCAGGAGGAAGAAAAAAGTCTGGATATAAAAATTTTGCAGATTATATCTCTAAAATTCCCATGGGTGTACCTGCTGGACCTGCAAGACAAAATAAACGCGTCGTATTTCCTCAGTAGTTTACAAAATGATAAAAACATAAATAATCAAAATGGTGACTACGAGATCAAAGAAAAAACAACAACTTTCTTATATGGGCATTCCTATGGATGCAATAGCAGTTGCAGGATGTCCTGCTGGAAAAAAAGAAATTACGTATTGTAGATCTATAACTAGAAAACCTAAAGGAACCAAAGTGAAATTATACAACCCTCGTTCAAAAAAAGCAATGAAATTAGCTTATTTAGCCGCAAAAGAATTAGCCGGCGGAAGAAAAAAATCAGGCTTCAAAAGTTTTTCAGATTTTGCTATCAAAAATTATTCTCCTATGTAAATCATAAGTTAACATGGAAACTGAACAATTAATTTCTTTAATTTTATTAGTATGTTTAGCAATTGAACGTATGTTAAAAAACTCGAGGCATTGTAAATCAAAATGTTGTTGCATGGAAATAGAACAAGATAATGTATCACCTAAATCAATTGAAATTGAAAAAGTTTAATAAAACGGACTATACATTCTGACCATAGGTTTCACACGTGGAACTTCTGTTATTTGAGTTGGAGCGATTTCTGGTGCTAAAGTCTGTTTTACCTGTTTAATCTTCTTTAATAAACGCTCTTGTCTCTTTATTTTTTTGTATAATTCCATATCAGTTTCTGCTCCAGTAAAGTCTTCTGTTTCAACTATAGACTCTTCAGATGTTTCGACGGGTGTTTTCTCTTTTTGTTTCTCTTTTTCTAACTCTTCTCTCTTTCTTTTGAGGAACTGGTTGGGTTTGATCACATATTTTTTAATCACGATTTCAGGTGGTTTATTTGAGTCTTTCACTTTCTCTAACTCTACTTTTGCTGATGCGATCATCTCTGCTCGTTTTTTTCTTCCTGCGGCTAAATTTTCTAACATTTTAGCTTTTACTTCGGGAGAGATTACTCTGGGTTTAGATGGTTTATTTTTTTTCATCAAATTTCTCGCGGCAGTCAAAGAGATTGGAACAGGTTCTTCTTCATTTACTTGTTCAGTAGGTTGAATGACTTCAATTATTTTTCCTGCTTTAACTACATTATTCCCGCCCGCGCCTTTTGGTCTTCCTGTAGGCTTTTTGTTAGATACAACTGTTTCGGTATTTTGAATAGATTCAGACATTTAAATAGTTAATAAGTGAAATCATTATTTACTCACAAATGAACAAAGGTCAGAATTCAACTATTCCTTATCCAGATGCTACTGAAGCGCAAAAAATTTTAGTAGACGCGAAAAGTGAATTCTTAAAAACATACGCTTCTCGTCTTGCAGATAGACAAACAGGCCTATGCTATGCTGATGTAGTAAAGAAATCTGAAAAATTTGCTCTTCCAGAAGAACAAAAGTATGTTGTATCTGAAGAAGAAATCCGCCAATTTCGAAGCGCGAATCCTCGTCTTTATAAAGAGGCTGGAATCTTCAAAGAGAGCAATCCATTACATGTACAAATGAAGAATGAGACAGCGACTACAGTAGAATTACCTCCAGTTGAATCATTATTTACAAATGAGTAGTTTTGGTTATTTGAGTGTGAGTGGCATTGATGGAGTAACAGGCTCAGGAGGAAGTGGAGGATCTACGCTACCCGGAGGAATCGATAAAAGTGTTCAATTTAATGATGGAGGCCTGGTTTTTGGAGGAGTGTCTAGTTTTTTATTCGACAAAACTACATCCACTCTTTCAGTTACAAAGACTAAACCTACTCAAATTATTGATTCTACTAATTCGGTTGGAACGGCAGGACAAGTATTGAGTTCTACAGGTTCTACTTTACAATATATAACTCCTGCGGTAACTGCTCCAGGTGGATTTTCATCATATGTTCAATTCAATCAAGGTGGAACATTTGCAGGCGATAACAATCTATTATTTGATAATACACCTGGCGTAAAACAATTGACAGTCACAAAAATCAAACCAGCAACATTAGTAGACTCTAGTAATTCAATTGGAACTGCTGGTCAGGTATTAAGTTCGACAGGATCTGCTCTACAGTATATTACTTTACCTGTCAACTATTTGAATCAAGGAGCGTCTATTGTTTCGAATCTAAATGTAGTCACAATAAATCCTGGAGACTTGTATCCATTCAATGTATTCTTTGGAGGAGTCAGTTCTCCTTATTATGACACTTCAACTTTGATAGCCACAATAACTACTCCAGGTCGTTATCAGTTTTTGATTACGGTAGATGTCATATCTGGAAGTGGTTCAGGAGGTATGAGACTAGAACGTCAATTTGATGGATTCGCACCTTGGGTTACCATTCAACAAGCTTCTATTTTAAGTATTAATACAGGAAAAAATAGAATTGAATTTGTCGTTCCTGTATTGAGTGTTCAGCGATTTCGTTTGATACATACAGGCATAGCATACTCTGTGGATATGGGTGCTCTCACTTCAAGTTATTGTATAGATCGCATTGCATGATGATTGTATGTCTTTGTATTTAGTAATAATAAATCATTATTTAAATGTTTACGCACAAGAAAGTGGGATATCGTTTAGGGGAAAGAAGTGTAGCAGTGCCTATCATTGGTCATTCTAATGAAGTGGTAATACCAGTCCCATTAGCCAAACAAATGTATCCCTTATTACAACGTCATGTTCCATTCGACAAGAAAATTTATAATCGTTTAAAATTTTTATTTGAACATACTGTCGTAAAGAAGTAATATCATTTATTATAATGAAAAAGACTAAAAGAGTAAAGCGTATTCGTGGTAGAAGGACACCTGGAATCAATATCAAAATTTCTAATCGGTTGTCAGGTATTACCCAGAGTTTGAAGTCTAGGACTCGATTAATCCCCCGAAAAGCTACTGTTTCAGTGCCTGGATATACTCCTATGACTCCATTTCCAAATCCAGGATCAAATCTTGTACTAGGAACCGCTGATTCTTTTAGTGGTTTACAATCTGGTACTCAACTTGCTCGAGATACTGCTAAAGTAATAGACTTAGTAAATCAAAATATAGACGATGCAGGAGATACTGTACCTGTTTTCAAGTTAAAGAATTCAGTCAAAGGTAGTTTGAGTGGAAATTTCCACACACCTCGAAAATCTCAACGATCTTCTGATCCAGCGTATCAAAGTCCATCGATACCTTCGTTTCTTAAGTCACAAAGTCAATTCGCCTATAGAAAAATCAAACGGTCAAACAGTGCGCCTAGAAGTATGCCCTCACTCGAGAGAAAAGTAGAAAGGAAGTTATTTCCAACAAGTCCTTCTTTGCCGCCCTCTCCTTCGCAAGCAGGAGCTATGACTGATAAGGAAATATTAAATACGTTTTATAATTAATAGAGTAAATCACAAGTTTGAAATATGTCAGAAGTAGTCAATCGTTATTTATATTATTTCAATTCTCATGCAGCAGAAAATTATAATAAAAATACCCCATTTTGTGAGTTTTTACTCAATCAACCCCTAAACCTTAGTCATCCTTTGAATGTTTTTGAAGTGAGTATACCCAGAGCTATGATTCCTTACACATTTTATCAGTTTTCAGCAGCGCGTAATAGCGTTTCTTTATTTTTTACTATTGGTGCTAGTAACCATCAAATTAGTATACCAGATGGAAATTATAACATTCTTCAATTAGCAAGCATTGTTTCTGCTACTATACAAGCGTATTTGGTCTCTTTAGGATATGGATCTGCTGTATTAATTACTTCTTATAACGATACCTCGAATCGTCTATCATTTGACCTATCAAATCCTACTTCTTTAACGTTGTCTTTTTCATACAGTCGTTTAGGAGAAGCGCTTGGATTTATAACCCCATTTACGTTGACAAGTGGTATTTTATTAGTCTCTGCGATTGATTGTAATGTCGCTCCAATTAATATGTTGTTTATATTTAGTACTTTTGCGTCAAACGGTGAGTCGTATGAACAACTTAATACGTCTAATAAAGGTACAGATTATATCTCTTCTATTCCTATTATTCATAGTTCTAAGTATTATATTCCTTTTGAACCTGCAAATCCTTTAAAAACAAGAGTTGTACGAGATACTATATCAAAGTTAGATTTTACTATTGAGGATAATAATGGAGATGAACTAGTCAATTTTCCTCTGGCTTGGACATTTGTTGTTCAAATTGAAGAATTGAATATAAAAAGTCTATTCGATCATCCAACATCTAAACAACAAGAAACCAGTAACCAGGTTCTTTCTGATAATCCTGTCCCTCAAGTTAACGAATTAGATCGTATTCACCAAAAATCACTTAATACGTTAAATCAAATACAGTCTGAACTTCTTTTGGCGCAAAACGTTCCAAAACAAACTAGTTCAACTTCTACCTCATCACAAATAAACAATCCTAAGAAAAGAAAACAATGATTAAAAGTGCGGTTCATCAACGATTATCTCAAAGAGGCTTTAAATTATCTCCGTATGACCTTTCTGAACCAATGAGTAAAGCACAACAAATCTCACAAAACAAAAGGCCATTAGAACTTCAACCTCAACCAGAACGTCGCATGAAATTTCAAAAGCAACAAAGTGATGATTAAGACAATCATAATTTAATTATTACACGTATTCACTATGTCTGCTTCTATTTTGATTGATCAACAACTTGCCGATAACATTCAAGGCGCAACACCTGGTATGCCTCGTGAAGCCATATTGGATGTCGTTCCTAAGTCTGCATTGCAAGCTACCAAGCGTATTGTGAACTTAGTTCCCATCTCTTCTAACTCCGTATCTTCCAATCAAACTGTTCAATTTTTGATTCCTCAGCGCAACTTGGCAAAAGCTCATTCTTTTTATTTAAAGTTCAGGCTTACTTTATCAGGAACTACTGCTAGTAAATCATTTTCTTTTGCAGGTTCTATGCAATCAGCAGCTGCTTTGATTAACAATATATCTGTTCAAGCAGGAGGTTCAGTCATTGAGTCATGCCAAAATTATCATTTATGGCATAACAATGTTTTATCATATACTCAACATAGAGATCAATTAGGGCTCGAATCACCTGCAGCCTCTGCAGTTTCATCCTCGCGTTCTATGGTCGATGTAAATACTACTACTGCAACTGTAGCTAATAATAGTCTTGTGAATATTTATGATGCAGCTGCTGCTTCTCAAAACTTGATCATCCCAGCTACTGGAAGTTTTACTCAAGTGTATAGTATTCCTATTGGAATGGGTTTTTTTAATCCTAAAGAAAGTCAATTTATTCCATTGTTTCAATTAAATGGCGGAGTATTGGTTACCATTCAAACTAATGCAGTATCCAAAGCGTTCTTTTCAGCAAATACTACTAACACTGCTGCAAATGCTACCACTATTGGAGACTTTACTCTCACTGATATGGAATTATGTTATACTGAAATTCAACCATCTTCTTCTTACGTCGATGCAGTAAGATCAGGATTAGCAGCAGGAAAGCTCATTCGTATCGAGGCTCAATCCTACTTAAACTATCAAGTAGCATGTGGTGCATCTGTACGTCAAACCCTTAACTTAAATTGTCAGTCTCTTGCTGCCAGTTTTTGGGGTCGTGTAGAAGGAACAGATAGATTAGACACTCCCAAATTTTTTGTGAAACAATATAACATTGATGATAATTCCACTGATACACCCTCTATTCGATATGAAATGTATTATGACAACGTATTGTTATTTAATTCTCCTAATCAGTTAAACCTTGATTCCGTTGTGTTACGTCAATTACAAGAAGCTCTTTGTAGTTCAATCAGCGATCATCCTGTTTCTCCATTCTTCCCTCGTTTAGGTAAGAATATTGGTGCATATGGAACTTTAGTGACTGATAATTCTACTAAGACTTATGGAACTTTATGCTCTCAACAATGGTTGTATGGATTATCTAATAAACTTTTTGCTTCTAACAGTACTTCTATGGATGGTACCCCAGTCGGTACCGTTCAAATTCAATTCACTACTCCTGGTGATTTAGCTACTAATTTGTATTATTTTTATTTTGTTTATGATTATATGTATATGGTCGACGCTAATGGTTCTGTTTCCAAGGTTATGTAAATGATATGTTTGTAACAATTCTGATGAAAAGTTTTATATTTTATTAGCATTAAATTGAGTTCATTTCATCAAAACGCTTATATACTTTGGGGGTATCATGTAAAAAATTAACAGTTAAAAAACTATGAGGCTCTTTGGTTCCTTCATGTATCACGTCTAAAGGTACACCAAACGTCTCTGTAAAAATCTTATCCTCTTTAGGGTTATCTTGTCGAAAATAGCTTATAATATCAGCCTGACTTCGAATCAGAGGATTGAGTTCGTTCAAACGTTGAGCTAAAATCATGACAGAACATTTAAAATGACGTTGGTTAGTCATAAACGAATTAAAAAACTGTCCTTTCTTTCTATTGGATGGAAGAAATGTTAATACATCGTCATATATTACAAGATGATGAGGTTGTTTTTTCTTTTTCTTAAATCTTTCGTTATATTTTTTAATTTTTTCCATCAATTCTTCTTGCATGACATTGTTGAATGTATTATAAAATTGACCGTCTGGAGCTAGTTCTTCTACAAGCTCCATCATTTTAGGATCATTCTCCGCGGTTGGACTGACTAAGTATATCCTATCAAACTTCTTTTTAAAACCACCAAGCTTTTCAGGTGTGTCGATTAGATTCAAGGCAAGTGTAGACTTGCCAGAGCGCTTACGACCTACCACTAGATAAAGAAAGTGATTTTTTGCAAAAATTTGATCTTTGTTGTAATTTTCTTGATTATCGCGGGGTTGAACCGCAGCGGTGAGCGGATTTGATTTAACTTCCATAATAAATGTTTCTAGTTTTTCATGGCACGTACCATAGCCATCTTTTTCTTCATTGCTGCAGAGCCTTTACGCATTTTCATACTCTTGCATCCACTACATACTTTTCCACCCTTCTTATAACGAGGAGCTCCCATGAGTCGACCACCTCTTGAAAATGGAAGTAAACCTCCTCCAAAACCACCAATTTTAGCACCTAAATCTCTATTTCCTAAAAGACCTCCTAAACCTCCGCCAACAGCTTGCCCAAGTAAATTTCCGAAAAAACCCATTATAATTAAATTGTGATTAAACCTCCTTGCTTGAATATCTTTACTCCAAAAAATTTTTGCACTAGCTTATCAGCCTTGGCTGCAAACGATGTCAACGCCTTAGCAGCAGGGGCAACATATCCAGGTATGCCTTTTGCTATAGCTGCCGAGTCTTGAGATATAAAGTTAGCAGCTGGTGGAATCAACAGACCAGATGAGCGAAGCAGTGAAGTCACAAACATTTGACAGTTATTCTTGAATGCATCATAATCATAAAATCGAGTTGCTCCTTCTTTCTTGAGAGACGCATTCATCAAAACACCTAAAGTCACCGGTTTTTTTGGTCCGCTTAATACGAAAATCTCCGTCTTTGGGTAATCACTGTATGACTTGATAGATATATTTTGATTTTTCTCAACTCGATACGACTTTCCATTATTGAGCGTAATTTTCAACGCAAGATGCCACAGCTTATCATACCCCAGCTTGTCTGTAATGGTCTTGAGCTGACCCAGAGAAATTACATTGAGTACGTTCACAATAGTAGACTTCACCGGAGACCTAACGATAGCTATCTTTGAGATAGGAACATCTTTAATTGAATTGTATGTTCTTTGATCAACTGCAGCAAGATCAGTTACTTTATCCTCTGTAGCTGGTTTTTGTTCCTCTTTTTTATCTTCTTCTTTTGGTTTAGCAGACTCGACAGGAACAGTTTTCTCCTTTTTGGGTTCTGTTGGCTTGGGTTTGGATACAGGCTCAGAAACTTTTTGTTTTTTACTTATTGGTTCAGCTGGTAGTGCAGCAGTAGCTGGGAGTATAGTCATTTTTGGTTCATCTTCTTTTGCTGGTTCAATCTGACCACCCTCTTCATATGCGTTTAGAATTTCCATACCCAAACGTGGAGGACCGGGTGAGTCTAATGGTTGAGCTAATCCATATATTTTTCTTTTACGAGTTGGAGTAAACATTTTATTTAAGTGTGTTTTTTATATAATACAGTTTCATTCATAGAATGGCCTAGCTTATAAGCCTCTTCTCGTAGGTGATCTAGAAAAGGCATTTGAGACAATAAACTATCAGATACATAAGCATGTCTTAACAAATTAACTCCAAACCCCTTTTGATTAAAGATGGCAGCAATACGCCTTGTAAACTGATCGGGTCGGAAAGCTTCGTGGTTGCTCTGAGAAATATGACACAAATACGGGGACTTAGATATTTTCACCCACTCTCTCAATACTTCAGTTAGTTTACGAGGTAATTCAATTGTCTGAGGACCATACTTCTTCTCTGTTTTGAATCGATTGAAGACAAAAAACCACTGTCCTTCAGTTTGGATTAAACAATTCTCAATTTCTGGATCGTCGCTATTAATACCCATACGACAAAAATCTAAACATCTCCTAGGCGGAATGTAAGTAAGAATACAAACAATAACATAATTTTGTAAATCAAAATATTCTGCTGAGGATAGGTTTAGTTTGGTCCAATGCGGTAAACACTTCTTTTCTAACTCAGTCCTTACTTTCAATATATCAGACCACGACTTGTAGGCCAATTTCTGCGACGCAGTCAATTCTTGTTTTTCATCTTGTAAAGCACAACGCGCTGAAGCTTCTTTGATACATTGTTGAAGCTCAGGATGGTTTGGACTATGAAACAACAGAGCAGAACAAAGCAATTTGATTCGGCTATCTGACAAACACTTGATGTAATCCAATACAACAGATTCGTGATTAACCAACAACTCCAAAGCAGTGCCTTCATACCCTTGTATGCGCATCTGCTTGACAAAAGAACTGAGAGCAGAAACATAAGTCCGGATAGAATTTCTACTTAAATGAGGTGCTGTAGCTTCAATAAAAGAATACATTAATTATGAAGTGAACATTTTGACGTTTTTTTTAGATTTTTTTCACAGAGCCCCTCCTTTTACGCGGTTGTATCGCGCAATTACAACATTCGGATCTGGAGCGCTCCTCTCATGTTTTTGCGATGATCAATCATCATTTATTATGAGTTTATCTATTCAACAAGTACAACAGAGACTAGATTCCCTGACATCACAGCAAGAATGTATGTTTACTTTCATAGAAAAGGGACTATGTCATCTTAGTAAACAGCTTGCTACAATAAGTAAAAATAACAAAGTTAACGAAGAAGTCATTGACCATCTTCAGGCAGTAGTTAGAGATTCGTTTGATAGAATAAACCAACAAGAACAAGAAATCATTGAACTTAATGATAGACAATCTCAGATAGCCGATTCTCTTTTACACGCATGTCAGACACTTGAGAACAAGACAAGAAAAATCAAAGAGCTTGAACAAGAACTATTTAATATGCGCGAACAAAAAGATACTATTGCACTTAGTAACATGTGGATTTATCCCGCAGAACCTACTCCCAACCAATTAATATTTCCCGCCAGTCCTTGTTTACAGCCATCTTTGGCGCCACAATGGGAATTTGATCCATTTTATTTGTAATTTATGAAATCATAATTAAAATGTTTTCTTTTACTGGTAGAGTCATTAAGAGCGAAGACATCAAGAAACAACTTGTGTTAACTGTAGACGCAGACAATTATAAGAAAATTTTAAGCGAATGTCAAATGATCCAGTCTCAGCAAAAGACTGATCCTGATATGCAAAATCAACCTCTTCTTCCTTGTTGGACTTATCAAGATCAATATTATGTCAAGATGTTATTAAGCAAAGCAAGAAAAGAATTATTCGACGAGCTTAAACACAAGACATATGATGATTTATACTCCGTTCGTGCTATTCCTTATTCTATCAAAAACGCTAATTCTGGGCCTGTTGATGGAACTTCATTGTATTATCAAGGAAACTACGTCGCTGCTTTAAAGAAATTTGCACCTGTGTCTAAGCCAGCTGCAGCTTCTCTGGAAACCCAAAAAGAGAGTAAGTAATTTTAATGTTATTTTATTATGTTATTAACAAACGAGTGAATAGCTCAACGGTGTTTTAAATACAACTTGAATACAATGTTTGGAATATAAATAAAATTAAATCTCAAATTGACTTAAACGTTCCCATTCGCGTCTTCTTTTTTTCATCGACTTTGACAATGGACGAACTACAATAGCAGGAACTGACTCTAAGTCTGATCCTTGTTCATTTTTTACTCTAGGACGTAACTGAGGCCCATACTGAGCACAGAGACGCTGGTAAGCATTTTTCACAGCGTTATAGTTCATTTCCACTTCTGAAATACGTTCGTGAGCTTCTTTTAGTGCACTTTCTAAGTAAGCGGCATCGCTCGCTTGTTCATCAAAACGCTGATGAAGACCTTCAATAAACACTTCCTTTTGGATCAACTCATTAGTACGCTCTTCTAAGACCATCTCATGTGCTTTAATTTGACGCCTATACTCTTTATATGCCACGCGACATCTTTCTTTACACTCTTCTACAGTGTGACCCAAGACACTGGATGGTATACTATCAAAGGACTTAACCACGTCCACTAGCATATAAATAAATCTTTCCTTGGGCGTTCTTTCTTCTTCGGGTTTTAAATGTTCCGACATTTTGCTTGTTTTGATAATGATAAACGGACCCAGCCAAGTATTTAAACAAAATACAGAATCAAAAAGTCGATGTTATGGGGGAAAAGTTTGGATTCACCCGGATTTTCAAGGGATTCAAGGGAGTCAATAAAATATGAAAGGTCTTCCACATGGCTCCCACCCAAAAAGTCAAATCAAAAAAATAACCGGGTAGCTCCCAAATTTTCCCCATAACATCGAAAAAGTCTATCGCCACGTGGTTGAAATAGACAGAAGGGTCTCTTTTTTTTATATATAGACTTGATTATCTCGCTAGCTGCTAGGTAGGTCAAAAGAGGTGGAAGCCCACGATCTCTCTATATATATATTATTATTTTCGAGATTTACGCTCACGCGTAAATTTCATTTTGTATTTAAATGCCCCCCTCACCCTACCTCCCTACTTTTTATATATTATTATTATTATTATTTAGGGGGTATACTGTATAAAGAAAAGAGCGCAAATCCGGGAAACGAGGCATTGGCGCCAAAATATTGGTCAATTCTTGCTACTTTATAGCAAAAAGTCAAACTTCATTTTTTAACAAAATCACCCTACTTTTTGCCCTACCATGTCATCTGCTAAAAAAGCCAAGACCACACACCGTGTTTTTTTGGATGAATTATACGAGGAGAAGTTTAATGTGAAGAAATTGATGTATTTACTAGAGAACGCACCACAGTTGGTACTTGATATATCTACTACTGCTGTCCAAGAATTGGTCACTTCATTGAAGAACTTGCTAGACAGCCTTCGTATACAGAAAGAAGAATTTCCATATGGAACTTTATCTCAAAGATACTGGAGAGAACCAGATGTGGAATTTGGACGGGTGTATCCAGAGAAGGTGGGTTATTGTTCTCTTTCAAAGAAGATTAGACACACTTTGTCAGATGATCTGTATTTTGACTTTGATATCCAAAACTGTCATCCTACGTTATATTTATATTTAGTGAGGAAGTACAAGATAGAGAACGCTTTGTTTTTGGCTGAATATGTAGAGAACGTTGAACGAAGCTTGGAAGATACACAGCGTCTCAATGAATGTACTAGATCAACTGCAAAGGAATGGTTTTTGGTTGCAATAAGTGGAGGAGATCCACACGGACTTGACATGACTCCATTGATGGAAGAGTTTTATACTCGATTTTCTGGTATAAGAGCTCAATTATACGTGGCTCTAAAAAGAGAAGAAAGATATCAACAGACTCCTGACAAATCAGTGGCTTCTTTTATATCGTTTGTTTTAATGGATTATGAAGATCAAATTAGAGAATGTATGGAAATGTGGTTTACTGGTCATTCTTATACATGGTCTGTGAACTGTTTTGATGGTGGTATGGTTCTAAAGGAAGATAGAGACCAATTCACTCAGTTAGAAGATCTCATCGCACATGTAATAGATAAAACAGACATTCCTGTTAACATAACAGTTAAGCTGCTTACAGAACATGTCATTCCCATTGATGCTGCTGCTTTAGAGTCATACACATATGATTTTTTTGTTGCTTTTTGCGGAAGAGATAGTCAGGTGTATGAGACTCGGCGTGCTTACTTTGAACTGAACAACTTTTTCTGTGTATCTAAAGTCAGATATTATTGTGAATATATTGATTCGTCATATTGTTATAGTCATAACGATTTTAGAGCCAAGAATGAACATTTATGGATTACTGAAGAAGGTCCAAAGGGTGATAAGCGTGTTAGCTTTATTAAGAAATGGCTTGGAGATGAAAACAAACGAAGATATCAAATAGTTGGTCTTTATCCTCCAGGCTCTGTGATGCCTACCAACCCAATTGATGCTAGCGATCAACAATACTGTTATTCTATGTGGAAAGGATTTAAAGTACAACAGATCCCATCTCTAGGCAATTCAGAACAAGAACGTGTTATGCTGCTTAGATCATTGACTCAATACTTATGGCACCCAGAGTCATCGTATGTTGGGTATATAGAACGATATTTGAAATCTATTTTGATGTATCCTGGACGGAAGACTGGAGTATGTGTGGCTTTAAAAGCAATATCTGGAGGAGAGGGCAAGAACACCTGGTTTGAAATACAAAGCAAAATGTTTGGAGTTGAACACTGTACTACGATTTGTAATCACGAAAGAGACTGGTTTGGCTCTTTTAACGAGGTTATTACTGAAAAGATTTTTATTCACTTAGAAGAGATGAATAAAGATACTATCCGAAAATATACTAAACAGTTTCTCAGTTATATTACTGGACTCTCTGATTTGATCAACGTAAAAGGTGGAGGCAAGAGTATACGTCCTTCTTTTTCGAATTATTTTATGACTTTCAACAATGCTGGTATAGAAGCTTTACCTGGTATCCAACGTCGTTTATTTGCTCATGAATTTGATAAGACCCAAGAACCTCGTCCTCCATTATATTATCAGAATCTTTATGAAGCTATGGGGAATACTCAAGTGATGAGACAATATTATGACTACATTATGTCATTAGACATGACAGGATTTGAAATATCACAATTTCCAACTACACCCTATATGATCAAGCTTTTTGGCCACAAAGAAGATGCAGTAGTACAGAATTTGACTAGAGTAGAACAGTTTTTAGTGGATAAGATTACTAGTTTATTTAATGACAGTTTTGAGACAGAAGTTAGAATCAAAGGCAGTGATTGGTATGAAGAATTGAAATCTAATACTCCTTCACAATTCGTGACTCGTATGCCTAATTTTTATAGGGAAATGTCGACGATCTTAAACGAATCTGTTACTAAATATATGAGACAAGGCTGTCAATGGTTTAAAGTTAATCTGGATGAAGCTATTCGTGTTTTTGAAGCCAAGAACTGGAAACATCGACGGGATTTTATGAATGAAGAATTTCACGAACAGTTAACATATACAATTCAAATCCCTTGTTGGAAATCATGTGAACAAAGGAGAACTAGAGACTCCATGACATTGAAAATGTCTACACTGAATTCAGCAGTCGCATACTGGAATCGATACTCCAAACTCAATCCCACTGCAACACGCTTTGAATATACTTGTGAATGTGGTGGCGTTTTTTGTATATCTAAATAATTTGTGTATCATATTTAATATTATGAATAAATACCCCTTTCTTCCTTTGCCTGTAGTCGAATCGATTCTTCCTATAATAACACAAGAACAAGTTAGCAAGAGAGCCCGAAGCAAAGGTCAATTTATTGAGCAATATAGACGATATAATACAAACCTTCCATCAAAATGGATTTCAAAACGAAATAATTTTATTAAACGGACTGTTGCTCAATACAACAAACACAAAACCAAACGAAGAAAACTAGCTTTGATAGCTTGGGCATATAATCCTGGCAATTAATCGATACACTCCCAATCTACATTTACAACTCCAGTAATAAAATGAGGCTTGGATACCCAAAATGGCTGGGTTGTGCTATCTGGAGTCATTCCTGCCGCGTATGTCGCCCAAGGAGATATAGTTGGGTATGGAGTTGTGTTTCCGTACCATGGATTGGAAACAAAAAAGTTCCACTGAATGTACCCATCTACTGTAGCAATTAGTTCTGTTTCTAAAGAATTACCTAAACCTTGTGTCGAATTAAAAGACACAGTTCCAGGCCATTGGAAGGATAAATAGTTTGTTCTAGTAGCATAACTAGAAACCTGAGGTGAAACAAACCAGAGAGTAGGAGCTAAGATTGCTTCTCCGGCAGGAGAAACTGCTGAGGCAGTTGAATAGACCGAACTCCAGTTGATATAAAACGTTTTAAACTTAAAGCGATACGTGCCTCTCAAGTTGAGATACTCAGTTACATACTTGCCGTCTACTAAAAATTCTGGATTAGGTACAGGAATATTAGGATTCGCTCCTTGGTATTGAGAAGCTCTCAATACAAAACTACCAGACTTATTAGGTTTAGACATTTTAATTTATTAGTGATTAACATGTTTAAATAGAACGACAATAACCTGGAGCTTTCACCCACCAAGATTTTCCTTGCCTGATAAACTTGAATTTTCCATTCGGATTGTTTTCACAACTTCCTTTTTTAGGCCTGTTTAATCTCCATAGTTTTAAAGGTACCCTATTTCGTTTAGAAGCAACCCTCCGCTGTTCGTGGCTCATTTTAGGACGCTGAAGAGCTAGTCTGGTACTACGTCTTTGTTGATTTTCAAACATTTTACAATATATGATTTAATTTTCATTGTAATGAATTTTTGAGTGTCTCTTCCAAATATTTTATTAATATTAATTATAAAACAATACAAATTAAACAACATAGATTTGAAACTATTTAAAACCCATAGTAAAATTCAGTTTGTTTCCTGATTCTTTTACTTCTTCTACCAGCCACCTCGGAATTATCGATAAATTCATCTTCTTGAACAGCTGGAGATGCTTCTTGAACAGCTGGAGATACTTCTTGAACAGCTGGAAATTGACGTGGAGTGTCAACATAAGTTACAAAATCCCATCCAGTCATTTTAATTGGGGTCTTCTTAGCACGCTGATACATGTGTTCTTTATCTCTGTCCATATGTACAACACAATAATCACCATAGCTTCTCCAGCAATATGCACAACAAGGACAATCTAAAATAATTAAAGGAACTTCATACATATCTTTCCAGTGTTCTTTATTATCGTCAGCAGACCAGTGCACAAACATAAAATCCCTGTGAGGAAGAACTGGTACGAGGTTATTTCCAACATTCTTGTCAAGAGTGACACGGGTATACTTGGAATCATATTCATTAAGGAAAAAATTATAAGATTTATCAGACAAAGACATGGCTAGCGATCTCTTAAGGGCGAGAATATAGACGGCGATAGAAAATTGTTGTCAATACTGAGCGACCCCTTGTTGTATTTCAACGAAAAACCCTAATACGATTTCAATGTTATGGGGGAAATCTGGGGAGCCACCCGGAATTTTAGGGAGCCATTAGGG
>Ga0214921_10006464_pt1 | contig 16040 bp, 15 predicted proteins | sample LL1505_MetaG_FD_177992 | JGI IMG/M metagenome (GOLD analysis project Ga0214921, IMG submission 177992) | Freshwater microbial communities from Lake Lanier, Atlanta, Georgia, United States - LL-1505 | ecosystem: Environmental > Aquatic > Freshwater > Lake | place: USA: Georgia | collected...
CAACTACGGGTTGTTTTCTCCTACTCCTTCAATCACGCGGAGTGACAACAACTGTAACAACTTCAATGTTAACAAAACTTTGAAATACACTGGAAGCGGATTTTTTGGTGTGGAAAATGCGTTTGTTCCGTGGGAAGGAGTTTTTGATAGCGCGGGCTCGAGGGCAACGTCGCTTAAGTGTTAAATGAACGGCTCCGTTCGTTGCGCCTCGCGTTTTGCTCTATACCAGCGTAACGGAAGCAGCGATTACCAATATCACACTTCATTCGTAGTAAGTGTGATATACAACAGTTCAATATGTGACGCTGGTATAGAGCAACGCGAGGCGGAGCGAGTGGAGCCGTAGGCGCAACGAACGGAGCCGAGCGAGTGGAGCCGACCCCTTTGGGTCAGCGCAATGCGAATCTACCGAGAAAGGGGTAATGAATCAGCGGAGGCACCGGCACCCGCAGCCCCTACTCCAAAGTAACTTCCCGCCTTCAGGTTGCTCGTAATACACATCGAGTAAAACAAGCGTGACTGGAAATACATCAGAGCATAAACCAAAATCATCAAAAAGGAATAGATTCCGCTCATAATGGAGATTTTCCCCCTAAATAAAAGGACAAGAGATGACACGAAGCCAAGACCTGCCACTGCCAATAAAATGAAATTAAAGACAGTAAGCCAATAAAAAATCAAACAAAAGTCTTTGTCGAGAGGCGCGAAGAGTTCTTGAATTGCGTTCATTTTCTGAATATACCCGGTTATAATATATAAAAAGAAAAAGTTGTCTCTCTATACCGACAACGACAACGACAACGACGACGACGCAACGACGACAACGAAATGGATATCAATTATACACAATTTCTCGGCCGTGAAGCCATCTATAACAATATTCGCGACTTCCTCGCCTCTTTTCAAAAGAGTAAATCCGACCTTACATTCAAGCGCGGGGTTTACATCTATGGCGCACCTGGCACCGGCAAAACAGAATTCGTTGTCCGTCTACTAAAAGAATTGAATTATGATATGGTGAAATACGACGCCGGTGATATCCGAAATAAATCCATCATCGACTCCATCACCCAGCACAATATCTCTGATAAAAATATTATGTCGATATTCCAGCGTAAAGTCCAGAAAATCGTCATTGTAATGGACGAGCTTGACGGAATGAATAACGGTGATAAAGGCGGCATTACATCTCTCATCAAGCTCATCCGTCCTAAAAAGACGAAGAAGCAGAAGCAGGAAGAAATCACGATGAATCCCATTATCTGTATCGGGAATTATCACATTGACAAGAAAATCAAAGAACTGATGAAAGTATGTCACGTCTATGAGTTGAAGACGCCAACACCGTCTCATATGTCGCAGATTATTGATATGACAATGGGCGCGGGTATTGATATGACAATGCGGAAAAATGTCATCGCATTCGTCCAAGGGAATCTGCGTAAACTCGTCGCCGTGGCCGAGATGAGCAAGAAGTCCAATAATATACTCGCGAATAATATCCTCCACGCGATATTCCAGCCGAAGACCTATAACGAAGACATCAAGAAAATCACCGAGAAATTAATGAATACGGAGTATCCCATATCTGATCATAACGTCCTAATAAACGAGACAGACCGCACGACAATTGGACTGTTATGGCACGAGAATATTATCGATGTCTTGGAGAAAATGCCAGTGGCTGTGTCCGCGCCGTTTTATAAGCTCGTGCTTGACAACATTTGCCAGGCGGATTATTTTGACCGCATTACATTTCAGAACCAGATTTGGCTTTTCAATGAGTTATCATCGCTGATTAAGACGTTTTACAATCACTATTTGTATCATCAATCGTTTCCGAAAAAAGCGCGGTTTCATCCGACGGAGGTGCGATTTACGAAGGTCCTTACGAAATATAGCACGGAGTATAACAATCAATTGTTCATCCAGAATCTGTGTATCCAACTGTCAATGGACCAGAAGGACTTGTTTACATTTTTCTTGACGCTGAAAAAACAGTATTCGGAGGATGAAATTCCGCGCATATTGGAAATGTATGAAATCACGAAGTTGGACGTCAATCGTATCTATCGGTATTTAGATAAATATATGGAGAAAATGGAGTCTGGAGAAAGCGTCGAAACTCCTGAGAATGAATGCGAATCTGGTGCGTTTGAATAAACTCAAAAAGATATAAGCGTTATTTAGAAACATTTTTCTTACCAACACAATGGGTGCTTCCATTTCATTAGATTCTAAATATCGTTTGTTACTCAATGTTGAAGTCGAATGTATTTCGGCAAATGAACCGTCTGATAAAAAAACGAAAGACCGCGAACCTCGCCGCGATGAACACCGAAAGCAGGACGATGACAGCGACCACAGTGACGACAGTGACGACAGTCACGATAGTGACCACAGCGACCACAGCGACCACAGCGACGACAGCGATAGCGATAGCGAAAACAAGACATATACTGTAAAAATCACGCCGGAAATCGTAGGTTATATTCGTAGTTATCTTCGCAAAAATACCTTTCTTGATGAGTTTGACCTAATCACCGAGATTGAACTTGAGAAATATGAACACGCACCTGGTTCAGCGCTTGTATTCAATTCGGATTCGGTTGTTTATATCACAAATAATCAAACGATTGAATCGGTTGGCGAGTGGGAGTATATTGAACCGGACGCACCGGCGGCAGTCTCGTCGTCGTCGTCGAGTAAGAAGCACCGTCGTCGTGGGGGAGACGACGATGACGACAGCAGTAGTAGACGTGAATACAAAACAAAAGATGATAGTCTTCCCGTCAGTGAAATCCGTAGCATTCTTACCGAGAAATTCGAAGAATATAACAAAACCCGTGAATTTATTATTCACCAAGGAAAGAACAGTTTCTTGGTATTATTGATTACATCGGTTGATATTCAAGAAGTTTGAAGCTCGCTCGCTCGCTCGCGTCGTGTCGTGTCGTGTCGTTGAATAACATAATATTTTGAATTATGTTATTGCGCTATTGCGCTAGACATAGATTGTTTCTGTGTCGGTTGATGATGCTTCGGTCGTGGTCGTAGTCTCGGGTGCGGGTGCGCTCTGAGATTGCGTCGTCTGTTCTAACCGCTCTTTCAATTGACGATTCTCCTCTTTCAGATTCGCGATTTCTTGGTTACGTTCATCCACGTCTTTCTGTAGTTGCTGAAGAATTTGGACGACTTGTTGATTATTCAGTGTCACTGGCGCCTGTCCTGGTTGCTGTAAAATAATTTGACCGCCACCTCCCGCCGCAGCCGCATTCGCAGCCATCTTTTCACGCTCCTTCTCCAATTGAAGTGTCTGAGCGATAACATCCGGTTTCATTTCGGGACGTCCTGGTGTATAATCAGTGAGAAGTTTCTCCAGTTCCACCATATAAAACCGGCGAAGTGTGGCATCTTTGATAAAATCCATCACTTTCTTGGGTGAATCGCGCACGACGTCTGGGTTTGCGTTTACTAGTAATTTGCGCTTGTCAAATGTATTATGCTCGTGAGAAAACACTAAAATCACCTTCATCGGGTCGAGTTGAACGAAGGGGACTGTGTAATCTTTCAAGAATGCGCGCTCTTCTGCTAAACACGCATCATCATTATACCGGTGCTGTTTCAAAAGTTTACGTTTGAACGCAAATGTGCCAGCAGTTGCGTGATTTGGACCGTAAGGACCGAACCGCTTCATTTGTCCGATGTGTTTGAAATAGATGTAAATCTCGCTTGAACCCGCGCAAAGTGCATCGGGGTGGGTGGTGAGCATATGGACCGCGTGAGAGACACGTTGGGGCGGGTAGTAGTCATCATCGTCCATATATACGAGGATTTCACCACGCGACTTCTCGTGAAGTAGGTTGCGCTTCTTTCCCAGTGTCATTTTTGTGTCGTATTTGAAATACTTGACCCGAGGATGTGATGCGACGAGGTCTTCTACGGGGTCGGTGCCGTCGTCAATAATAATCCACTCCATTCGGTCTTGTGGATAATCCTGGTGATTGAAACACGAGAGCATTGCTGGGATGAAGGGACGACGGTTAAAGGTGGGGGTGCAAACACTCACAAATGGGTATTTCTTAAAATACTCGGGGGTGGATTTCTCGGGGAGAGATGCACCAAGAGGCGCCGATGTTGCTTTCTTACCACTCATTGTATAAATGAATACACGCGTATAACAGATAAACGAGTATACTAGTTTATAGAATGAATCGTTTATGTTTGTTTTGCCTCACGCCCCCCAATTCTTTATCGTATCAAAAAACTCCATAATCCCCTTCCAGTAATGCGTCAAGTATAGAACCAGCAGCATCAATATCACAATCGCCGCCACATTGATATCTAAATACTCAAATGCGTAAAACATCAGTGTCAGATTAAAGAAGAAGAAGATAATCGGGACATATCGAGCGTATAACTCGCGATACTGGTCCCAGTGAAGCAGTGGATAAATAAAGAATGTCCCGATGAATTGGATGAGTTGGACAAAGTAGGACACCACCGGGAATATACCAATGCTAAATGCGGTAAACATCGACCACAGCGACCCACCAATAAACTCTTTCCGGTGTTCCGTGGGGTTCAATATCATTCCGATGATAGTAGTGAAAAATGGACCACCCATCAGCATAAACCCCATAAACAATAAGAAAACAAAGGGTATAAAAATAATAATCAACGGGGAGACTACGCTATACAATTCTCTCGGAATACTGTGCGACAACCGTGTGATATAACCAAGCACGGTGAGCAACATTGCGCGGTCGGATGAAAACGAGAAAATGAAAGAGTTATTCACCCATTGCTTGAATCGCGCCTTAATAAACTCCCAATTTAAGAGGTTGACTTTGGTTACACCTTCATCGACACTTTCTTTAATCATATCCAATTCATCTTTTGAGAGACAGAACCATTTAAAGACATATGTGTCTAGAATAATCGCGGCTTTCAAGTAGATTTTCTTGGAAGTAGATAATTTGGGGTCGTCGGCAATACCGCCGAATTTATCTTCACAATCAGCATCACACGATGTATATTCACTAGTATAACAATATGGCCAATTATGGCGGTCGGTTGGGAAGAGTTTTTCTAGATTGAGATTATTGGCGCGAATACTTTCTGGGGATGCATAGAAGAGGATGTTTACACATACGACGGATATAATGAGGGTTTCAATGAATAGCGTGAGGACACTTAAACCAAATTCTTTGAGCGCAGCAATATCGAATAATGATTTCGGCTTGACTTTGGCTTTTATGTCTTTGGCCGCGTCGGCTTCCTTGTCACCGCCATCGCCGCCACCGCCACCGAACATTCCACCCACTTTGCTAAAGGTGCTTTCTTTTTCGCCCTCGTCTCCGCCTTCTTCGTCGCCACCCTCGTCGCCACCCTCGTCGTCTATATTCTTATCTTCATCATCAGCCATTGTAGGTATAGGTATAGGTATAGGTATTGGTATAGGTATAGGTATATATAAATGTATACGGTTATATATACAATAGAAAATTAGCGCCCTTGTATCGCACAGGCGCGATTGAAGTCACCGCGCGTACATTAGGCCCGCATTCCCCGACACAAACGTCAGCACATTATATCTCTCCTCCAAAATATGTAAGTCATAGTTATACAAATAAATATTCACATTCGGTTTATTCATCCCGATAATCTCTCCCGTGTTCGGATTACAAATCACCTTCACCTCCGCAGCAGTATCCAACGGCGGATATATCGTCGTGAGTTCCAGCTCTATCTGGTTGAATTTACTCATATTGATAGCTCCACTCGGTTGTAAGTCGAGCGGGTCGGAATTCAGGCAGAAATTGTAGCAATATATCCCCGGTTTCGCACTTCCACGCGTGCGTGTATACTTTTCCACGTAGTTGTATACCCCCGCATCAAGCAGATTCTCCCGGTATTTCCCATTCAGTGAAATCCCCAACATCTGTAAAATGTCGCGTTCGTTCTCCGACTGAAAATCCCCCGTAATGTGAAGGCCGGTGAGTCGTTTATCCTTCGGATTGATACCTGGACCGATACCGTTCTTCGGGCCATTTTTATCGTAGTAGTAGCGGTCATTTGCGAAATCAGGACGTTCCTGCCACGCGGTTGTCTGGATATCACTCGCGGTAGTGACGACTTCATTAAATGTCGCAGGGCGCCAGTCATCGTCTATCGGTGCGGGGATGATATCATACGGCAGATAATTATACGGCCAATTCGTATAATTGCTCCACTCATTCCGCAAATTCACGTCGCTACGTTGGAAGAACATCGTCCATGACGACACCATCCCCATCGAGTTCTCTATCTTAAGTTTTTTATTCCCCGTCACGTCATTGAACACCCAATCATAATACGACTTAATCAAGTATTTTTGTTGGTTCGCCGCAAACACTTTGGATTCATCATCCGAGAGAAAGCAATACGTCGCCATCAGATGAACATCCGCATTCCAATCTGTGCGAATACTTGGGTAAGAATTCAGCGATAAATCAATACTGGGAGGCGGGTATAAAAACCGCCACATTTGGTGGAGGGGGTTCGTGAAGTCGGGTTGAACGACGGGCCAAAAATTGGCGGAGTCGCCTACATCGCGAATGGTGAATAACTCCTTTACAGGTCGCAGCGTGACATCAATCTGGAGTTGGTTATACTGGAGGCATACAAGGGGGAACGCCATTTTCGACGAAAGTGTGAACCACGCGTTGATGGGGATATAGATTTTGCGTCCGCGAATCGAGGGTTCCGCGCCGGCAGCACTCCCAGTTCGATACGCGTTCGGATATTGATTCAGGCGCGCACCCGAACAGCCAGGATTATATAATTCGGGGACGTGTCCGGTCATTTGGTTATACAATTCGCGCTTCGTTGCGTCGAGGTCGCGTTCTACGATTGCCATCAGATTATTGCCAGTGAAGCGTTGGAGGGTCATCCCACCGACTGAAATCACGATTTCTTTCACGAGTTGGGTGCCGAGATTTTCAATCCAGCGGAATTCATAAGGCGCCCACATATCTTCCGCGCGGGCGGGTGGGTGGATGGGACTCCAGATGGAGGGAAGTGTCACGCAAACATAGGTATCCATTAGTAATTCCGCATATCTCGGCATATAAAATGTGAACTTGGACTCCTCCGTCATACGCAGTTTCTTCTGACCGTCAAAATCAATTCTAAACTTTTGAAGGCCGAAGTTTGTATATTTAAGATAGGTGCTTTTGAAAAATGACTTCTTTGGGTTACCGTTTAGAATCACGTTTTGGTTGCCAGTGGCGATGAGATTCAATAATCCGCCTGTCATTTTCTATGTTGCGCTGCTGGATATTTTAGTATAGATACACCTTGATATAACTTTATATATAATATTATACCGTATAAAATAATATAACCGTTATATAATTATATACTATAACGCGGATACATAATGAAAGAACATCAAGTAGAATATCTCTTTATCGGGGTGATTATTTTGGTGTTCGCGTTATGGAAGATATCAGAACTCATTAAGACGCGGTGTTATGAGCGGCGATGGGCGCGTGAAGGATTCGCTGCGAGTGCGAAGAAGCGTGTGGATAATGTGGCTCCGCAGCCTACGACCGAGACCTTTATCTCAGATATCGAAAAACTGATTCCGGAGTCTATCCGTGCGTCACGAAACAGGAATGAACCCATACTATCTACTGAGAATTTTACTGTAAATACGCCGGAGGCAGAAATGACGGTTCATCAGCGTAAGAAGGCGGCGATGACTGTGGATTCGTTTACGGGAGGGACCGCGCCCACGACCGCGCCCACGCCCGCGCCCGAGAAAGAAGGAATGACGAACCCCGATGATGTCAATATGAAAGAGTTCATTGATAAAAACATTACATCCATCAGCCTAGAAGATAACCAGTCGAAATTCAAACTGCGTGATTACTATATCAAAGCCGCATATAATGCGTTCAATCCCGATAAATTCAAGAACTCAAATGTGAGTATGGATGCGTTTTTATATGTCATCGCACGCGGTTGTCGTTTCATCGATTTTGAAGTTTTCTCGGTGGAAAATCAACCTGTCATTGCGTCATCTTCTGTGAACTCGTTCAATTATAAGGAGACTTACAATCACATTCCTGTTTCAGACGCATTTGAAGTGCTTGGGAGTTATGTATTTTCGGGGTCCAAATGCCCCAACCCGAACGACCCCTTCATTATTCATATGCGAATAATGTCACAGAATATTACGATGTATGACAACCTCGCGAAGATTATTGCGGGGAGCAAGACCCTTGCGCGAAACCTGCTTGGACCGAAATACGGTCGTGAATACCAGTCGAAGGATTTAGGGAATGAAAATCTCGCGGATTTCAGAGGGAAGGTTATTTTGATGGTGGATGGCACGAACCCAGTCTACCGTAAAACGAATCTCTTTGAACTCGTGAATATGAGTTCCAAGTCGTTGTTTCTTTCCAAATATACATATTTCGGAGTGAAAAATGTGGGCGACCCGCAGGCATTTAAAGATGCGAATAAGAAAAATATGTGTTTGGTAGTGCCGGATAAAGGGGGTCGTCCTGTCAACGACGGGCACAATGCACCATTTACGTGGGGGTGTCAAATCGCGGCGATGTGCTTTCAGGAGGAGGCGCGGGATGAAAAATTAAAAGCATATGAGGATAAATTCGCGTCGGTGGGGTATGCGTTTATTTTGAAACCGGAGGACTTGCGGTATGTTCCGATTACGATTGCACCGCCCGCGCCGCCCAACCCGAAGGCGTCGATGGAGTCAAGACCGGCGGAGGCGGCGGGTGGGGTTAAACTGACCCTTTAATTTTGCGTTTCTCGTTGCGCCTTACCCTTCGGGACGGCTCCACACGATCCGCAAAATTCCTTTACAATATCGTTCGTCATACAATAACACAAGACGAGCGAATGGATAGACGACGACTGTCCGAGTGTTTGTCGCGAGTGGAGGCGGAGTCGCAACGACGCGGCAAATACGAGCCACGAGAGTATTTTCTAATCATATGATAACTAACATCATATAATTTATTATTCAGAATAAAAGTATTTGAATGTCGCGTAAACACAAGCACCGCCGCGGCAACAACGACCGTGATGACAGCAGCTTGTCTTACGACGAAAAAGAACTCGAGATTCTCCGTGCCGCCGTGGATTTAGTTGAAAAGAAGAAGGGCGCCGCTATCATCCAAGACCCCCAAGTGAAGAAAATCATCTCCATTGTTGAGGATTTCATTGCGGATAAAAAGCTCGTTTGTTATGGTGGGACGGCCATCAATAATATCCTCCCCGAAGACGCACAATTTTACAATAAAGACATCGAGCTCCCCGACTACGATTTTTACTCTGACAATGCGCTTGACGCAGCGAAAGAACTCGCGGATATCTATTACAAGGCCGGATATGAAGATGTAGAAGCCAAATCTGGTGTTCATCACGGCACCTATAAGGTCTTCGTGAACTTCACGGGAATTGCCGATATTACGCAGATGGAGCCAGCGTTATTCAAATCAATCTCTCGCGATGCGATTATTAAAAAAGGAATCCGGTATGCTCCGCCCGACTTTCTTCGGATGGCGATGTATTTAGAACTTTCGCGTCCGGATGGCGATGTTTCTCGTTGGGAGAAGGTTCAAAAACGATTGACGTTATTGAACACCCATTATCCGCTTAAGGGGTATGACTGTGATAAGATAGAGTATCAGCGTGGATTTGGGGATGGCGGAAAGACGGGAGAGGTGACTGTCTCTCGCACACGACGGACGCAGTCGGAGTCGCAGTCTCGGTCGCGGTCTGTAAAGCGTGGCGGCAGTGCGAAATCCCTCAAACGTAAAGCCATTATGACCGTGATTCGGAAATATCGTAATCTCGGCGCCTACTTAAAGCGATTGTATCACACGGTGCCATCCCACGAGGAAGATTTGGGCGATTTCAAGTATACAGTGGAAGAAGATAAACTCACGCATAAGTATCGTTTGATTGCGACCTACGAGAGATTTCTGGGGAAGGATGATACGTTCGTATTGTATTCAATGAAGGCGACCGACCTTGATAAAGACGCGGAGCCGAGTCCGAGTCCGAGTCCGAGTCCGAGTCCATCGGAACAAGGGCAGGCGAAAGGTAGCCACAGCAGCAGCCACACCAGAAGCCGCAGCCCATCACCAGAATACACCGTGCGTAAATCCAGTCTTTCGTATAAAAGCGACCGAGAGAAAGAACTTGCCGAAACCGATGTTTATAACATTGTCCGTGATGTCTTTATCAAAAACCGCGCGGTCTTCTTCGGCGGGTATGCGAATATCCTGTATTCACGATATATGCCAAAACACCAGCGCCGTATTGTCCAGAAAATACCCGATTTTGATATTCTCTCAGAAGAGCCTCGCGACCTTTGCGAAGCCGTTGTCCGCGAACTCACCGCGCATAAGTATACTGGTGTGAAATATACGAAACACGCTGGCGTCGGCGAGGTCATTTCCGAACATTACGATATTCGTATCGGTGATGAGGTCATCGCGTTTCTGTATAAGCCTCTCGCGTGTCATAGTTATAATACAATACGGATACACGAGGACAACGGCGTGGGCGCAGGCGCAGGCAAACGCGGCGGCGAGTCTATACGTATTGCGACGATTGATACAATGTTGAGTTTCTATTTGGCGTTCATTTACGCCGACCGTGTATACTACGACGTGACTCGTATTCTTTGTATGTCGCAGTTTCTCTTTGATGTCCAGCAACACAACCGCCTGAAGCAGACTGGTTTATTACGCCGTTTCAGTATCAATTGCTATGGAAAGCAACAAACGTTGGAGACGATGCGGTTTGAAAAGACGAAGAAATACGAGGAGTTGAAGGGGAAGCGTGATTCGCGTGAATATGAGGAGTGGTTTCTGCGGTATATTCCGTATGAGCACGGGAAGGCGGGGGCGAAGGCAAAGACGGGCGCGAAGAAGACGCGGAAGACGCGGAAGCGTGAACAAACACAATAATCACTCCAGTTACCGGAGTCCCTCTCCCAACTTATTGAAAACCAAGGTAATAACGAAGAACGTGCCTGCGAACATTGCGCTCGTGGCGGTGAGACCCACGATTTTGAAATTCCCGTCTTCCGCGAATAATGACGGCAGGAAGTGGAGGAGTTGTGCGCGGAAGACGGGCATCTGGAAGATGAAATAAAGGACACCGATGAGAATCGGCATTTGGAGGTCGTAATAAATCGCCTCAATGGTGTCAAGCTGGTTCGACTGGCGCGCATTGGCACGGACGATGCTTTCCATTGAAGTATGTTCTTTGATATAGTCGCGACCGCCCGCGACGCCGTCCGCGAAATGAACCGACTTTGGCTTCGGAACATAATTGGGTCGCGCCTGTTCGTCGTGTGTAAACACGGTGGGGTTCATCGGAATATCTCTCGTAGGTATCATTGTCATCCCGTTGGCGCTGGCGCGTTGGACGCCTTGAAGGACTTCATTCATAACATTGCCTGGGATGTTGGTTGGACCGTGAGAGGTCATTGATTCATTGCCGATGTTGGGAGAGTAGATGAGAGGCGCGCCGCCGCCGCCACCATTGCCTCCGTAAGGCACGTGATGATGGCCCGAACCCGGCGTTTGGCTACTTAAAGGAAGGTCGTCAATACTGGTAGTGTCGCTCATTAGAATATTACTAAATATATGTATATCAATATTGGTTGACATACATATTGGACGCGATACGCGAAACCCCCGAGCAAATGCCACCCGAATAGGCGAGAAATCTGAGCAAATGCCACCCGAATAGGCGAGAAATCTGAGCAAATGCCACCCGAATAGGCGAGAAATCTGAGCGGAGCGGAGCGAGTGGAGCCGCAGGCGCAACGAGCAAAGCGACGCGAGAACTAATTGAGCTTCACATCCTTCTTCCCTGCCTCGCACTTCACCGCCTTCGTCTTATACTCATAACACTTGTCATCCAACTTATACGTATCTTTCTCTAAATCTTTCAGAGGTGGTGCGCGAAATGTGATACACGACCGGTCTTTACAAACCTTACGAAAAAGTGATGCGATACCGAGTCCAAGAACGATGGATATAATAATACGTCCTGTCTCAGTATGAAGCAATCTTTGAAACCCCATTGTATTCTAATATAATGGAATATAATTACCCCATCATTGGCGGGAATGGCCGGGTTGTTCCTTTACCGATGCCGCCAACGCCGCCGCGACCTGGCATAGGAGGAGCCATCAGTTTCGCATCGGGTGCGGTCGCAGTCGCAGTCGCAGTCGCAGTATTGAATACATTGATTTTCCTACATACCGAACCAGAACCCGAATTCGCGTCGGATGAAGAAGACGTATTACAAACCGTAAACGAAAGAACCGGTTGAGAAGACATTGATAGTAGTCGTAATTATACATTAGATTGGGAAAATAATACATATTACTGAACGGGAATCTTCTTGACTTGCCCCTTGGCTTTCGCGCAGCTGACCTCTTTGGCGTCAAAGGAGAAGCAGTTGTCCGCGTGGTCTTTAAATTGGAAGTTGCGGATATTATCGGGGGTAGGATAGACGTAAATAATCTTCGGGTTCGGCACGGAGATGTAGACGTAGAAGAGACCCACAGCGAGGCTTACGATGAAAATCGGAAGAGAAATGTGGTTGAATAAGTTGAACATCGTATTATACTATTATATTATACTACGATAATTATACGCGGCGGTGGGTGCGACGGGTGCGGGTAGCGCGGCGGCGAGACTTCGCAGCGGCGCGTTTGAGTCTTCGTTGTCTAAAGGTGGCGCGGCGGCGGGGGTGACCTCCTTTGCTACCGATTTTTTTACCATAATACCAGAGATATTTATATTGGATTCCCGGTTGTAAAGGGGATGCGTCAGTAAAGTAAGCAATATAATTAGAATTAATATATTCACACCAAAAATCTTGTAATGGAACCCCAATCCCAAACCGGTTGCCTGAATTGCGACAAATAAGGACAATATCATCATCGCTTACATTATTAATTTTATTACGTGGAATAGTAAAACGTTTTACATTGGAGCCGAGGTCTACATATTTTTGTTCGTTATATTGAACATCCTCCGGGTTTACATAAGTAATTTGTTCCTTATCAATACCAATAATTGGAAATACATTATACGATTCTAATTTGTTTTCTTTCAACCCTTGGCTCTTGACCATATCACTACCTCTGTCTAATTTGATTTCTTGGGTTTTCATATTCGCATTTTCATCTGAAATAACATAGTTTCCGGTTAAATTCGCTAATCTACGAATAGTATCTATTGAACTCGACATTTGCGTTTTAATATACCACTAGAAAATTCTCCACTCTGCTCCTCCCGGCTTCGATGAGACTACCAACCACCGTCCCTACCTCGCCGCTCCCGCCCCCGGCTTCGGCGCAGCAACCGCCCCTACCGGCCTACTCACTATCCGATTATCCGCAATCCATTTCGGCATAATCACCGGCATATACAATTCATTGTAACTATACCGTTTCTGCGAGAGATTGAATTCGCGGTCGTTATACATTTGAACGAGCGCGCCATTTGCGTTCTCCGTCGTCTCCACCTGCGAGTAGACATACTTCGTATCTCGCATCTTCATAAATGCCGGCTCAATATCCTGTTGATAAAGCACGAGAATATCATCGATGATACTCCGGTTCTTCCATTCGGATTCGCGGAACTCCGTCATATATTCCTTAATCAGCGCCACTTTCTCGGAAATCACCCGCGTCAATGTTTCCGTGTCCGCGCGAAGGTCGTCGTTGTCTGTTACGCTTAAATAATAACTCCGAAACTCCGCATACATTTTCTGTTGTTCCTGTAATTTATGCTGGACCGCCTCAAACTGCTGAAGGAGCTCGTCCTCATTAATGAACCTGAATAAGAGGTCCAACTTCATTCGGATGATTTCGTCCTTGGTGGCGCGGACTTCTTCCAGCGATTCATTCATCAATGTTTCTAAACTTATATATTTGCCGCGGTCGACTTCAATATGAAACCCGCAAGGTTGAGAGATATTGCCGCAGATGGCCTTCAATTTGCCGTCTGCCTCTGTGAATACGGACCCGCCTTCTTGTTTACACACGATACACGCGGGTTTGATAAGTGCGAGGCGTTTGGCCTTCTGTTGCGCGGAAAGTGACTTCCAGTTCATAACGGGGTCGTTCATTAGACGCTGACGGCGTTTTTCCAGTGCGGTGTTATACTTTTCCTTAAAGGAATAATACCCGTGGATGGCGTCGTTGATTTTCGCGCGCTCTTCTTCTGGGATGAGTTGGTAGGGGTAAATCAGGCCGCGGAACTCATTGGGGTCGGCTGCGCGTTGAAGGTGCTTTTTGAGAGCGTCCTCTTGTTTGCGTGTCATATCCAAGAGGATGCGTGTGGCTTTTTTCAGGTTGTCGCGGGTTTCTTGGGCGTGTTTTTGCTCGGCGATACGAGACGCTGCTGCGCCGCCGCCGTATTGCGTCGTCGCTCGTTCTTGAATCGCCGAATGTAAATCTTGGTATACAGATGACATTGACATATACTCTTATATTACGTAACTATACTATAGTATACGCAGAAATATTGCGATGGTTACGCTCGCCGGAAATACTCTTCATCCGGACTCTTCCACAGTGGTAAATTTGTAAGCATACCCATCCCATTCCCAGCAGGGTGATTCCGGCAATCCATCGGGATACCTTTGCTTTGCGCGTAATGTGTTGCGTTTACCATTTTCAATTTCGAGAGAATGTACTCTTGTTCTCGTCGTCGCTTTGATTCCACTTCTTCAGGCGACGGTTTTCCTTTATACCGAATAAAGAGGAATATGCCTAAACATATGAAAAAGACGACACCGGCTGTAAAGTTAAATGTTTGTGTGTGATAATAATCTTTGACACGGCGACACTGTTCGAGTGATTTACTCAAGAAATATCGGACACCGGGTTCAATCAGTGTGGGGGCTGGCGCATTATCGTTCATTGTTGCTTCGCTCCGTTACTACGCTTCGCTCCGTTGCTCCGTTACTACGCTACGCTCCGTGACTCCGCAATGCTTCGGGCTTCGCTAGGCTCTGTTGTTCTGTTTTTCGGTGCTTCGGTGCTTCGGTGCTTCGCTTCTTCGGTGCTTCGCTTCTTCGGTGCTTCGGTGCTTCGCTTCGCTTCGCTTATTATAATCGGAAAAAATAAGGGGCATATAAGAACGCGACACAATTGACAGTATAATAATCCGTGTATTATGTAATTACTATGGCTGAATTAAGTTCATCAGTTGCGATATTCTTCTTCTTAGCTGTATTCGGTGCTTACGCATATTATAAATACACGAAAAATGGCGTCTTAAGCGGCGGGATAACGTTCCTCTTCTTCCTCGTGCTACTCATCGGTGAATACTTCATCAATCTAGCAATGTCGAAAGATATTTGCGGGTTCGACCAAGAGAAGACGGCACTCATCGCGACTGTATTACCGTGGTTTCTGGTATTGGGTGCGCTTAAATCCGCGCTCGTCGTGTTCCCTGGGTGGTTGATACCCTTTAGCAACACATTTGGATTTATGTTCGTGTCGACTGTCACGGACTTAAAGGATGTGTTCAATGCGATTTTGACACCGCAGTTTGATTTAGCACCGGCTTCGCAAAAGGGCGGAGGCGGCGGCACAGAGACCCTCGTCAACAGCGCGGATGTCCCTAACGATGACGTAAAAAACAAACGGGATATTGGTCGTGCTTTGGAGCAAATCTATACCGACCAGTCCATTATTCTCAATGAATTGAATTTGGATAATCTAGACCGATTCTGGGATAGTTTCAAGGAGTCGCGACTTATTCGGCCTTCGGCAAAAATGGAGGACTTGGAGAAGATACGGAAATTCTTGATGATGAAGACGATTGTAGGCGAGTTTGTGTGGCTCGTGCTGTGCGGATTGTTAGTCGTGAGTATCAGTTATAATTATCTGCTAAATGTGGGATGCACGTTTACACCCGAACAGCAGAAGATACGCGCGCAGGTGTTGAAAGAGACGCAGGATGCGGCGAAGAAGAAGG
>Ga0214921_10006465_pt1 | contig 16039 bp, 16 predicted proteins | sample LL1505_MetaG_FD_177992 | JGI IMG/M metagenome (GOLD analysis project Ga0214921, IMG submission 177992) | Freshwater microbial communities from Lake Lanier, Atlanta, Georgia, United States - LL-1505 | ecosystem: Environmental > Aquatic > Freshwater > Lake | place: USA: Georgia | collected...
AAAGGTACACCTACTCAGCATGAACTTGGTATGCAGAATAATCTAAAAATGCGTATGAAAATGCAAAATAAACAAGGCGGACTGACCGGTCCTAAAGGTCCACTACCTAAACAGCAAGGTGTGGCGGAAGAAGGTTATGGGAATCACCCCTCACAGAGAGTGGATCCGCGGACTGGAAAGAAATATGTTCCACCAAAAAGTCCATTAGGGCAAGGTGTGGCGGAAGGCGAAGATTGGACCGGGTCATTGTATGATCCCGATTTACAAAAAGGTAAGAAGAAACCTAAACTATCCGATATAAAAGTAAAATTCCCTCCCAAAAAACAAGAACCTAAACAGCAAGGTGTGGAACCTAAAAAGCAAGGTGTGGCGGAAGGCGTTGACATTGGTAAAGAGTGGATGAGCGATACTGAGTTAGATCAGTATGTACCAGACCGCTTACAACAAAAGTGGCGTGAATTGTTGGGTTATGATGATAACGGCAACCCAAGTGCATTATGGGTTAATATGACCGGCAGATATGAGCCTGACAGCGGTGACCCACAGGACCGTGCTGATATGGTTAAAGTAGCAAACAAATGGTTTGCTATGAAGCGTATACCCAATGTAAAATTCTTTGATGTCAAAGATGGCGACGATGAATTAGAATGGTTGGTACAAATTGGCCAGCAAGGTGTGGCGGAAGGCGGCCCATTTAGTTATGGTAAAAAAGCCCCACGCAAAGGCTCAGTGGCTGATTTGGCAGCACGGCGTCGTAAAGAACAGGATAGAAAAACTCCCCCTATTGAACCAAAAGATCAAATGGTTGGCACGGCTAAGGTCACGAAAGATGTGAAGGAAGACATAAGAACCAAGGCTGATTTTAGACGAGAAATCGATGACACAGTAACAGATTTTTTAAATAAAGGCGGAAAAATTAAAGAAGTCCCTCCAAATAAAGTAAGAGTAAAACCTGGGCAAAGCCTAGCCAGTAAACATATTGGCAGTAAAAGTGAAGCAGGACGAGTAGTTGGCAAAGATAGAAAAATTAATGGTAATCAACCTGTAGTCAGCACAGAACACATGGGTGAAACTCAACTAGACGAACTAGATCGTCCAAGTGGTAAATTATACATTATTATCACAGCAGATAACGCTGGCGCTCCTCATGTGTTTGGTGACTTTGGTTCATTCCCACAAGACGTTATGCACAAGATTGCTAAACGTGGTACTAGAGATAAATCAGGCGCCAAAACTAAACTAAAAATTGATTTCTTATTTGACGACTTTAGAACCACAATACAACATTTAAGAACCATATTTAGAGACTTAGACTTTATTGGTGCAGAAGCAGCAGAATTTATTATTAAAAGTTCCGCCTTACGTAGTGACCAAGGTGAAGAAGTTAAACATCTAAGGGACTATATTCAAGCAGGTGACGATCGTCGTATGAAGATGTATCAGGCACCAGGGGATGATGAAGAAGAAGGCGAGCCAACTGGTGGCAATATACTACGTATTGACCCTGAAACTGGTGCTGCACGTAGAGTTGTTGGTGTAAAACCACAAACACAGATGGGTGGACATGCTGTAGCACAACCAACTACTTTTAAATACACATTATTAAAAACTGAACTCATGCCTAAACTACGTGATATGGGATTCAAGTTCGATGGAAATCAAATCATATTAAGAGCAGATCAAAGAGACAAATTAAAGAATATGTTAGGAGCACAATTTCAAAGCGTATTTGGACAAAAAGGTACGTTCAAAGAAGGCGGCGAAAAATACAAAATTAAGAGTACGGGCAGTGACATTAATCCAGCAACTAACAAGAGAGCAGATTATTACATCAGTCCAAACACAGGCAAAAAAGTCTATAAAGACGGTGTGAAAAAAGGTGATCATGAAAGTCCAAACAGTGGCGAACACAAACCTAAAGCGGAAGGGCAAATTGCCCAAGCTATTATGAAAGAATTTGGGTTGAAATAGGAAATTAACATGCAAGTAAAAGACATATTAGATAAACTACGCAGTTTGGAAGAAGCTGATGGAAAGAAATCTGAGTGGGAACCAGATCCAACTAGCCTTGACGGTGCAGGCGGGGATAAACCAAACCCCTTAGCAGGAATGCATGCCAATGATGATGCCGGTGGGTTCTCAAATTCTAGTTCCACCGGCAACGCTAGTGATGCTGCCACTGCCGCTGCCACTAAGGCAATTGAAAAGCCAGACAGTAAAACAGGTCAAGAAGTTCAAACTGCTTTAAGCACACCTACTGATTCTAATCCAGAAATACAAACATTAGTTAAAGCCTTAGACGATATTGATAAATTTCTTAAAAAATATGGGGTCAAAGTAGAAACTATTGCAGAAAGTATATATCATTATTATCGTACAAATATTAATGATTTCCTTACACCACAACAACAAATGAAAAACTGGGCTATTCTTGCTGAGGAAAATGGCAAACAGAAATTAGATGAATTCATTTTTGCGCCACTAGCTGCAAGAATGGCTTCAAGATCCATGGCTCGACAATTAGCACGAAGAATGGCAGCAAGACAAGCAAGACAAATGGCTGCAAGGAATGCATCAAGAATGGCATCTAGAAATGCAGCAAGAAACATGGCAGCAAGAAATGCAGCTAGCCATGCAGATTTAGACATGGTTACTGGTGCTAAAAAGCCATGGTGGAGAACAGGATTAGGCATGGCCAGCATTGTTGGTGGCGGAATTATGATGGCACCCGTTATTAAGGATGTTTGGAAAGGTCTAAAAGGCATGTTTGGCGGAGAACAAGATCAACCTCAAATGACGCCACAAACGGGTCCTGAAGAAGATCCTAATAAAAAAGATCCAAATGACCCAAATACTCCTGATGTAAATAAACCTCAAGATCCAAATGCTCCTCAAACTCCTCCTACTGGAAATACAAGTGATTCCCCAATAACATCAATTCCTACAGATGAAGTTCAAAGTTTTATGAAAAATATGGACATAGTTCAAAAATTTGCCAAAGATCAATCCAAAATAGATGCATTGCCTGAAACCATAAAAATTCGTCTAACTAACACCATAAAGGCTGTTACTGAGTTCATGGAAAAAGCACCTAGTAAACAACAATAAATATATCATGCAGTTAAAATTATTATTAGAAACATTAGATAGGTTAGAGGAAGGCACTAGAATGAAAGCCGTTAAGGCTGCCGTAGAGATGGAGCCTGATGCTGGTCGAAGAGCCATGATACTAGCTAAATTAGCTAGAGAAAATGATTTACCAGGTCTATACGATCCAACTGATGGAGTATACTATAACGTTAACGGTGAAAAAGAAAGAAGTCCAGATAATGCAATTACTCAAAAATTAGGATCATTAGGTCTAGTTCCTATGAACGCACAAACAAGTATGTTTGGTCTTTGGGGAGCTGATGATGTTAAACAAAGTGCCATATCACATAGTTTTGATCTTAATTGGGCCGAAGAAGTAAATGACAATATTAAACGTCTAAATGATTTAGTTAAACAAATATCTGTAAATTTAAAAGAGTCTAAAAAAAGAAAAAAATCAATATCAAATTCATTATATGAAAGTTTCTTTGGTTTAGAGGAAGATAGTCCTCCATATTCTCCACCAACAGCTAGTGGCAATAACTTTGCCAAAGAAATTGAAGAGATGAATAAGATCATCGAAGTGCTAACTGCATTAAACGAAAAACGTCCAAATGAAGGTATTGTTGCTGCTATTCAACGAGCACAGGATGTTATAAAAAGAGTAAGTGCAGTACCCCCTCCAGTAGCAGATAAACCACCAGTTACCCCTCCAGTAGCAGATAAACCACCAGTTACCCCTCCAGTAGCAGATAAACCACCAGTTACCCCAGCAAAACCAGGAATAGATTGGTCTGGCGTCACTGAAAAAGAACCATTAACATATAAACCACCTGCTCCATCTGTTACCCCACAAATTGGTCCAAGCACAACACCTAGTACTGATCCAAGAATTGAAAAAATCAAAAAAGCTCGAGAACTTCTTAACAAAGTTAAAGTTCCACTTCCAGAGCCTGTTACTCCACAAACTAATCCTAATCAACCACCTAAACCAGGTGAAGATAAAAAATGGCCCACTACTGATGAGGAAATTAAAGCTTTCCAAAAATCTAAACCTCCTTTAGAAGTTGATGGATTAATTGGTTCCCGTACATTTAAAGCATTAGTTGCTGCTGGTTATACACCGCCCCCTGGATTTAAACCAGTTAGCGATAAACAAAAAGGTACAACGCCTAACCCACCAAAACGTTCCAATGGTCTAGGCAACGACGATGCTACAGGAACTGGTGATGCAATAGAGAGAAATCTTGCTAACAATCTAAGAGATGCAGGTGATAACGCCGAAAGAAATGCTGCTTGGAATGACAGCCATAACGCAGCAATGGCCGCGCTAGACCCTAACGCCCCTAATCCAGTAACACCACAAACAGGACCAACGTCAACCCCAGGACGTAGACCAGATCTAGCACTGGGCCCAGCATTTGATCCAAGAGCTCAATTTACTCCTGCTGATTTAGAAAGAATAAGAAAAGCACAAGCAAGATCTTTTGGCGAATTTGATCGAGGATCAGGAAATACTTGGGAAGAATCTATTGAATCATCAGAAGACAATAGAATACTTGATCAAATTAAAAATGTGAGATTTTAAAATGCAAAATAAATTTGATGAGATGTCATTAGAAGAGCAGGCGTTACTAGCTAAGATTAAAGAAATCTTAGGTGAAAATTCAGATGAAGAAGTAGATGAAAACAGAGCAAAAAACGCTATTAAATTTTTAGGAGATTTAGGCACTAAAGCTAAAGATTCGTTCAGCAGAATGAGACAAGGTTGGAATCAAACAAGAAGTGGAGCAAGTAATGTCGAGGGGCCTACGCTACCTCCGCTTGGAAGAGCTGGTAATGTCGGGCAAGCGGCGGCACAAGCTGCAACAAAAGCAGGACAGGTTGGATCTGCTGCTGTAAAAGGAACAGCGGAGTTAGGAAAAGGTGCATTTAATGCAACAAAAGGTACAGCTAAGTTAATAAAGAATAATCCAAAACTAGCAGCAACACTTGGAGCTGGCGCTATTGGTGCTTATGGCTATAACAAAGCAGGAGGTGCTGACGGTATAGGCAAATGGGCAGATGATAAGAAAAAAGGGTGGGATGACTGGTGGAATACCAAAACAAATACCGATGAACCAGAAACTGCTAATGGCGGCGCCAATGACCCTAGTGGTGCTGCTAGTGACTCTAGCGCTGGTGGCGGCCCATCCGGCGGACCAGTTGATCAACAAGCTGGTCCAGAAGACGGAAATAGCCAAGGAGGCAACTCTGCAGAGGATGAAGGTCCTGGATTACAGAGATGGCTGGATAATCAAATGAATGGACGTCAACGTCAAAGTGATTTGGCCGAATTAGAAAGTCTAATGAAAGAAATTTCTACTTATACTGACATGCCTGATGCAGTTTCTTTGAATAAAGAATACCAAGAGTTTATGAAAAAAATGCCAGCTAATACTGGAGGTGTAAGTACAGGAAGCCAAATTGGATCCACATTAGGTAAAGCTGGCAAAGCGGCAGCTGGACAAATTACTGATTTTGCCAGCTCTTTTGGTCGTGAATTATTTAAAGAGGATGTGGAAGTTACCAGAATCCTAAAAAATTCTGGTATCAAATAATTATTGGCTATGCCATTGCCCTTGGAAACAATGACGTAACTCATGTCCTAAATTATGCATGGATGCTTGTTTAGGCGTAACAATTATACATTTATTTCCATCTTGAGTGCCACAGGCTTTTATATTTGTATTGGTTATTGGCCCATAACCTCGGGCTATATTCAATTTACTACAATAATCAAGCACGTTATCAACAGCACGCCACTCTACTTGAACAATATTATGATTTCTTTTGGTAGCATCAAACTTAGCAGTGGGGTTATCCCACTCAAAATAGTCAGCAGCTTGAGCTGTAATTGAGTGCACCAAAAATACTGCAAGAACAAGCTTTTTCATGATGTATATTCAAGTAGTTCAACATGTATACATTATATGCTCTTATGGCAAAATTGTCAACTACTTTTTGTTGACTTAGGTCAACAAATAGCGTACACTAACAAAGTTAAGGAGATACTATGTCAAGTAGAATGTACGGACCAGAAGAAAAGGCCAAATTGGAAAAACTCATCAACGAAGGATCCACTGTGCTTCGTGAAATTGAAGATCTTCAGGAAGGTCTCAAAGAAACAGTTAAGGCAGTGGCCGAAGAACTCAATGTCAAAACCAGCGTGATCAATCGTGCTATTAAGATTGCACACAAAGGTGATTGGAGTGCTCATGACAGTGATTGGAAGGAAGTGGAAGCAATTCTAGACATTACCAAAAAAATCTAATGACCAAACTCAAAGACTCCATTATAGAATGGACGTTAACTGCACTACTAATTACTGGCGTGGCATTGACCAGTTTCAACATCTATCCCATGAATTTATGGGTATGTTTGGCTGGCAATATTGGCTGGATATATCTAGCATGGTGTTGGCGTAAATGGAGTTTATTTGTAGTACAATTGATAATCACAATCATTTACATTTTAGGCATAAGTAAAGTATACTTGTAAGGCAAGCAGGCCATAATCTGCTCAATCGGTATTTGTCTGCCACAAAAGACATAGGAGAATTTATGTACGTCGATGCTTATTTCGACCGTGACAATGACGTTGTCAGGGTTGTGGAACGTAACCGTGATGGTAAAAGAGAATATAAAGATATTCCTGGCCGTTACACATTATATTATGATGATCCCAAAGGCAAGTACACTAGCATTTACGGCAATACCGTAAACAAAATTACTTGCAAAACACTAAAGGATTTTCATAAAGAACTAAAGATCAATTCAAATAAAAAGATCTACGAAGCAGATATCAATCAAGTATTTGTCTGTTTGAGTGATAATTATCTCAACGCCGATGCGCCCAAACTTAATGTGGCATTTTTTGACATCGAAGTAGACTTTGATCCAGAACGTGGATATGCAAGTCCAGATGATGCATTTATGCCCATCACTGCTATCAGTGTACATTTACAATGGCTAGACACACTGATTTGTTTGGCAGTGCCGCCCAAAGGTATGAGCGTTGAAAAAGCTGAAGAGCTGGTCAAGGAGTTCCCCAATACATATATCTTCAGTAATGAAGCTGATATGTTGGATACATTCTTAAACTTAATTGAAGATGCCGACGTATTAACTGGTTGGAACAGTGAAGGTTATGATATCCCTTATACTGTTAACCGTGTGACCAAGGCATTGAGCAAAGACGATACTAGACGTCTTTGTTTATGGAATCATTATCCTAGGCGAAGAGAATATGAAAAATACGGCAAAAAAGCAGTCACTTATGATCTTGTAGGGCGTGTACACTTAGACAGTTTGGAATTATATCGACGTTATACTTATGAAGAACGTCATACTTACAGACTAGACGCCATCGGTGAAATGGAGATTGGTGAACGTAAAACAGTCTATGAAGGCACATTGGATCAACTTTATAACAATGACTTTAAAACATTCATTGAATATAATCGTCAAGACTGTGCCCTATTAGACAAGCTAGATAAAAAACTTAAATTCATTGACTTAGCCAATACATTAGCACATGAAAATACTGTGCTACTACAGACTACTATGGGCGCTGTGGCAGTTACAGAGCAGGCCATTATCAATGAGGCACATCGTAAGGGTGTGGTCGTGCCCAATAGAACTAAAATGAGCGAGCGTGAGGATACTGCGGCAGCAGGTGCTTACGTTGCTCATCCCAAAGAAGGCATTCATGACTGGATTGGCTCAGTGGACATTAACAGTCTATATCCGTCAGCCATTAGAGCACTTAACATGGGACCAGAAACTATTATAGGTCAATTGCGTCCCACTCTAACCGATCAATATATCTATGATCAAATAAACGATCATAAGAAAAGTTTTGCGGGTGCCTGGGAAGGTAAATTTGGTTCATTAGAATACGAAGCAGTAATGAACAAAGAGATCGGCACTGAAATTGTCATTGACTGGGAAAATGGCGAAACTGATGTGGTCAGTGCCGCTGAAACATATAAATTAATTTTTGACAGTAATCAACCTTGGATGTTGAGCGCTAATGGTACAATTTTTACTTATGAAAAAGAAGGAGTTATTCCTGGCCTACTAAAACGCTGGTACAGTGAACGTAAAGATATGCAGGCCAAACTAAGGGAGGCCATAAATGCTGGTAATAAAATTGATGAAGAGTATTGGGATAAACGCCAATTGGTTAAGAAAATTAACCTCAATAGTCTATATGGTGCTATTCTTAATCCTGGCTGCCGCTTTTTTGATAAGCGTATTGGTCAATCAACCACCCTTACAGGCAGACAAATTGCCAAGCACATGGCTGCTAAGGTAAATGAAATCATCACAGGAAAATATGATCATGTGGGTAAGGCCATTATATACGGTGATACTGACTCAGCGTACTTTAGTGCATATAAAACACTGAAAACTGAAATTGACAAGGGCACTGTGCCTTGGAGCAAGGACAATGTCATTTTCTTATATGATCAGATTGCCGGAGAAGTTAATGGCACTTTTGCACAATTCATGTTGGATGCTTTTCATTGTCCAAAGAGCCGTGGTGAAGTCATTAAGGCAGGCAGAGAACTGGTAGCTAGTAAAGGACTGTTCATTGCCAAAAAGCGTTATGCAGTCTTGTATTATGATAAAGAAGGCAAACGCACTGATGTCAATGACAAGCCTGGCAAGATCAAGGCCATGGGACTAGACTTGAAGCGCAGTGATACTCCAGAATTTATTCAAGACTTTTTAAGCAAAGTCTTAGAAATGGTTCTAACTGGCAGCGAAGAACGAGAAGTCATTGACTATATTAATGAATTCAGAACTGAATTTAAACTTCGTCCTGGTTGGGAGAAGGGCAGTCCTAAACGTGCCAACAATATTACTGAATATCAGATAAAAGAAAACAAGCCAGGCAAGGCCAATTTACCAGGGCACGTTCGTGCAAGCCTTAATTGGAACAACTTGAAAACTATGAACAGTGACAAATACTCCATGAGTATTACTGATGGTGCTAAAGTTGTTGTATGCAAACTAAAAAATAATCCACTAAATTATACTTCAGTGGCTTATCCAGTGGATGAATTGAGATTGCCTCAATGGTTTAAGGATTTGCCATTTGATCACGATGGCATGGAAAATTCCATCATTGATAACAAATTAGAAAACTTAATCAGTGTGCTAGGATGGAATTTCCAAAGCACTGAAGAAACGAACACATTCAATAAGTTTTTTAATTTTTAAAACTTGACAGAAGACTTTTTTCTAAATAAAATTAACAAAGGAGAATATTATGATTAAAGACATTTTAACAGATATCGTAGCACATACTCATGCATTGGGGTTTTTAACAATCATTAAAATTACCAGTGATGACAAAGAAACTGTAATTGACAGTATCTCTGAAGACAAAGGCGTGATCTTTAATGCCAAAATGAAAAATCCAGTAGCCGAATTTGAAGGCACGTTTGGCATGACTAATCTTGACAAATTAAATTTGCATTTGAAAAGTCCTGAGTACAAAGAAAACGCTACCATTGAAGTGGTAAAAAATTCTAAAGCTAAAGGTTCTGCACCAAGCAATTTATATTTTGAAAATGAAACTGGCGACTTTACCAATGAATTTAGATTCATGTCAACTCAGACAATTAATTCTGTTATTAAGCCACTTTCATTCAAAGGTGCAAAATGGGATATTTCATTTACCCCTAGCGTAATTGCTATTCAAAGATTGAAATTACAAGCCCAAGTACATTCTAGTGAAACAAAATTTACTACCACTGTGGATAATAAAAATCTTGTATGCAGCTTTGGCGATGCCAGCACTCATGCTGGTAACTTTATTTTTCAAACTAATGTTACTAAACTTAAAAATGAACTAAAGTGGCCAATTCAACAAGTTATATCAATCCTAAGTTTAAGTGGTGACTGCACTATGCACATTTCAGATGAAGGACTTATGATGATCACTATTGACAGCGGCATTGGTGAATACAACTATATTTTACCAGCACAAACAAAATAATAACCCTTCATGAACACTAACCTAACATCAACACAACTAGATTACGCTAAGTTTCTACCAGCAACTAGTACTTTTTATGCTACCTTTATAGGTAAACAACGCTATTTCAATTACGTTGACCCAGCACGTATACCTAAAAGTTTTAAAAATGGCATAGAAAGTATGAACTATTTGGATCCAATAAAAGGTCAATTTTACTATGAATGGTGCCTTTATAGTGCTGGTCATGCTAATTTAGACTTGTCTAAACCCTGTGAAAGGGAGGACATGTTCCGTAATCGTGATCGTAATACTAGTTGGGTGTTAGGTGACAGCGGCGGATTCCAAATTGGTAAGGGCAAATGGGAAGGCGATTGGAAAAACCCTAATTGCCCTAAAGCTCAAAAGAAACGCAGTCAAGTATTAAACTGGATGGACAGTTTGATGGACTATGGTATGAGTTTAGATATTCCCAGTTGGGTTGGGCGTATTCCAGAGAATGCTCAAAAAACTGGCATCAATGACTTTAACGAAGCTGTACAAGGTACGCATATCAATAATGAATACTTTATACGCAATAGAAATGGTCGTTGCAAGTTTTTAAATGTATTACAAGGTGAAGATCACGGTCAAGCAGATGACTGGTATAAAGAAATGAAAAAATATTCTGATCCCAAACAATATCCAGACTCACACTTTAATGGTTGGGGCATGGGTGGTCAGAATATGTGTGACATTGAACTAGTATTACGTCGTCTAGTTGAACTGCGATTTGACGGATTGTTGGAAAAAGGTGTGCAAGATTGGATGCACTTTTTGGGAACTAGTAAATTAGACTGGGCTGTCATGCTCACCGACATCCAACGAGCAGTGAGAAAATATCATAATCCTAACTTTACTATTAGTTTTGACTGTGCCAGTCCATTTTTGGCCACAGCAAATGGTCAAATTTATTATCAGACAGAAACTAAGGACAAATCCAAATGGACTTATAGAATGGGCGCCGGTGCTGATGATAAAAAATACAAAGCTGATCGTAGATTTTATAAAAACGCAGTGCTCCAAGATAAAATTTTGGACATATTTGAAAGCAGTCCTATTATAGACAAGATTAGACTAAATGAAATCTGTGTTTATGGCCCGGGTGATTTGAATAAATTTGGCCAAAGTAATAAAACCAGCTGGGATAGTTTTAGTTATGGCATTATGATGGGACATAATGTATGGCATCATATTAATGCTGTACAAGAAGCTAATAGACAATATGACTCAGGAATTAGTCCCAATATGCTATACCCTAAAGGGTTTGCTTCAGAATCATTTAGAGATATTGTTGACGAAATTTTTGCTACCAGTGACAAAGGCAAGGCACTTGATCTAATCAAAAAAAAATATTCATATTTTTGGAAATATGTTATTGGTACTAGAGGAGTTAGCGGAGATCGTGCAGTTAGCGCAAAGCCTAATTTTAATAAATTCTTTACAGAATTAAATTTTGAAGTTAAAGAAGAATTTGATGAGGAAGATGCACTCAAACTAGAAGCATTAGTAAATGAATTTGAACATGAGGAGAACAATGAAACCACTTAGTCTTATCATAGGTATGGGCATTGGAGAACTGTATCGAACCGTGCTAGAACAAATGGATCATACTATTGTAACAGTAGACAGTGATGCCAATAAACATGCCGACTACACCACAGTAGAACAAGCTCTAGATGACTATGAACAGTTTGATACTGTGCATATTTGTACGCCCAATTATACTCACGAAGCTATTGCATACCTAGTAGCACCAAAAGCTAAGATAGTTTTTATAGAAAAACCTGGATTGATCACTGCTGATGCTTGGGATAAACTGTTAGACACTAATCTCGACACAAGAATCATGATGGTCAAAAACAATCAATATCGTGATGAGATTGAGGAACTACAAACCCTTGCTGCTGCCAGTGTAATTGTCAACGTTAATTGGATTAATCATGATCGTGTACCCAATCCAGGTACTTGGTTCACTAATAAAGAATTGGCTTTTGGTGGCGTTAGTCGTGATCTTATGCCACATTTACTCAGTTTATGGATTGCCTTAGATTATAACTATGATCTAGCCGATCGTGTACGCAAAGATGTTAGACAGCGCTGGCAATTAAACGACATTACTAACACAAACTATGGTGTTGTCAACAAAGAAGGAGTGTATAATGTAGATGACTTCTGTAGATTAGGCTTCCTAGGTGAAGAAACTATGTGGACATTCACAGCAGATTGGCGTAGCCTAAACGGGGATGACATACAAATTGAATTTGTACTGGATGGAGATAAAAAAATATCCAAACCATTAGGGCTTTGCCCCGAAAGTGCCTACAAAAAGATGATTGAAACTGCAATTGCTAACATTGACGACGATATATTTTGGAATGACCAACATTATCAAGATCAATGGATCCATAAAAAAATCGAGAAACTATGAATAGAATACTTGTAACTACAGGACAGGGCGAATTTGTGGAAAACGAATATGATTGCCCGCCAATTAGCCCTAACGAAATCGAAGTTAAGAGCATTATGACTGGCGTTTGCCGCAGTGACATTGACATGATGCAAGGCAACTTTGGGCCACTACCTTTGAACATGCAAGGGCACGAAGGATTGGGTAAGGTCACACAGGTTGGCACAGCAATTTTTGACGTAAGAGTTGGAGATTTAGTTGCTACCAGAGGTGAACCTGCCTATGCTGATCGTTATACAGTACGACAATATGAATATGTTACGGTCCCAGAAGCACACCCACGCTATATTATTGAGCCAGTGGCCTGTGGTATTAACATAGTTAGCCAAGCACTGTCAGAATTGAAATGGAGACAAGGCCCAAATAGCAAACTACTAATACTAGGCAGCGGATTCCTAGCTTGGGTTGCCTATCATACTATTACCAAACATTATCATTTACGATTTAATATCGACGTGGTAGGCCGTTCTAATCAAGATATTTGGGGTGATAAGCTATTAGAATCCACCAATAACGAATACGATGTCATAATTGATTTGAGTAGCAGAGCAGATATTCTTGACAGTGACTTATATAAAGATTGCGCCCTAATTATTATGGCGGCTGCCAAAACACAACCAGTTAGTACTACTTTTGATAAAATGCTTTGGAAGGCCACTACTATGATGTTCCCTAGCCCACGCAATTCCAAATTTCATCAATGTATGAGGGATGCTGTTTGGATGATAGAAAATGGCAAACTTGATGTTGACAAGTTCTGGACAAGAAGCTATAATCGTAACACTGAATGGCAACAAGCATTTGCGGATGGTGTTAATCGTCCAGAGAATTATAGCAGAGGTTACATAGAATGGCAATAGATACAGAAGGTAGACAAAACGTAGACTACTTTATTGGCGTGGAAGTTGAACATACTCCAATGAAAGGTGAACGCACATTGTTCGTAGTTGGCGTTAAACCAGTAGAAGAAATTGTACTAAAGGTCAATAACCTCCGTCATATCTATCTTGGCACTAGTCAAAGCTTTAAACCACAAACTTACGAAGATTGGAAGTCGTGGGATCATATGATCAAAGGCTTGTTAGAATTGGGCTATTGGGTGACCTTAGACTTTGATGCTAGTTATGCTCGTGACTTTCACGAAGAAGGCTGGAGTGAAAATGATCGTTTCATTCCCATGATCAGTGTGAAACTGCCATACATTGGCTTGTTTAATTACAACACTACTGTTAAAATTGATGACACAACTTGGGGTGATACTAATCCCGGTGTGTGGACTCACAGTCTACATTCCTTGATGGATCGTAGTAACTTTACCAGCTGGGACAAATACACAGAGGATACACCAATATGAGTAAACCAAAAATTTGTAAAATAAAAAAAAGCTTAATTGGTACTAAGGTACCACACAGAGAATCTGGACGCACTGGTCAATTCATTGAAGATGCCCATGCAAAATTAGGAATGCCAGTTCAACCAAATGAAGGTCCTGATTATCCAGAGTTTGATTTAGAAATGAAGTCCAAATCAAAAGAATCTAAGTCAGCTTATAGTATTGGCACTATGAGTAGATACAAAATTGTAAATACGCCATATAGCCAATCGCCTATAAAACGAAAGCTTCAACAACACTATCATGTTTATCATAAAGATGAAACTATCACAGATCAAATCACATATGATTTTAGGGCAGATGATATCCAAGAAGAATTAGAACGAGCCTACGAAACTGCAAGACAAAAAATTATTAATGGGGATTCTGGCTACGTTTCTGGAACAATGTTTGGATACTTTGAAGAAAGATCTGATAGTCCTGACAATTATCAATTTAGGATTAGTGTAAAAGGAATGGAAGCACTTAAAAATTTAGAAAATCCAAAATTTAGAGAGTTTTTTGAATTCGTATGATTATTAAACAAGACGTTCGACCCAATAAAATGATTTGGGTGACCTTCCGCAAAGAAGGCATCCATTGTTATCCGGCAGCCGCCACAGATCCCACACTGGCCACAGGTGATGAATATGATGTATCGTTTCTTGCTAACCCTCACCGTCATATATTTCATTTTCGTGTTTGGCTTTCTGTAGAACACTCAGACCGAGCAATCGAATTTATTCAGTTTAAACGCTGGTTAGAAAATCTCTACAGCCAAGGAACACTTCAGTTAGACTACAAATCCTGCGAAATGATGGCAGAAGATTTATACGAACAAATTGCCGCAAAGCATCCAGGACGAGAAGTCTGGATTGAAGTATCGGAAGACGGCGAGAACGGTGCTCTAATTAAATTCTGATATGAGCAATCTTTGGTTTAACATCCGCTTTGGTACAAGACATTTTCAGTGGTCAAGAGACTGGGAAATTACATTCCGTGTGAATCCATATTTTATCGAGAATCCACCCACTCGATGGTTTGAAGTTTATTGTTTATTTGGAAAGCAGATAGGATTATGAACGAACGAATTAAACTACTTGCTCTACAGGCTGAATTTTCCAAAGTAGACCTGCAGATCCAAGGTGATAATTTCCAAAGGTTTGCTGAGTTGATTGTGAGGGACTGTATTAATAAGATTGAAACATATCGTATTCCTGTTGGCAATAGTGCCGCAGGTGAAATGGCATGTAAATGGACTTATGATGCGTTGAAAGAAATCCGGGACGAGATTAAAGAACATTTCGAAGTTGAAGAAGTTCTTCTAAAGTAATGGAACATTTATTATACTTTGTACGATTGGAATGCCGTGAAATCATTTGAAGATTTGAATAATGCCCGATCAATTCAGGCGGTACATTGCTTAGGAAACCTTGATGTTTGCTATACTTGTGATCCAGTTCATATTCAGTTCCTCTTGGCAGTCCTAAGGGATTAATCTTATCATTATGATATACCCAACTATCTCTTGTAATTCTATCAACAATGTTTTCGTATGCTTCCCAGAGAGGACGCTGTTCGATAGGAATGGTAGATTTAGCCTTGGAAATATTGTGTCCTTTTTGTCTACGCCAATTAGCATCAGTATGAAGTTCTTTAAGACTGGCATTGCCTCGTTCGCTCATAGTTTTCATATGTTTGATTCTATCCGCTTTACTCATTCGTGCTTGTCGAGTGGCTTCGGCCTTCTTGGCGTGGCCCGGACATTGGGTAATTTTTTCAACGCAACGCATCTGTTTGGAGTTCACACTTATGTAGAAGGCTTGACTTCCGCACAAAAAACAAGTATAATTAATATTAGTGGTAGGCAGTATAGGCATAACTTATCTCTCTATCATTGTTTATTTATACAAAAGTATCCTGACCGTGAAGTCTGGATTGAAGTCTCCGAAGACGGAGAGAATGGTTCGTTTGTTAAATATTAACCCTTAATTTTTAGGAAAGAAAATGGCACAACCCGCATGGCTTAACAAGTATCT
>Ga0214921_10006466_pt1 | contig 16037 bp, 13 predicted proteins | sample LL1505_MetaG_FD_177992 | JGI IMG/M metagenome (GOLD analysis project Ga0214921, IMG submission 177992) | Freshwater microbial communities from Lake Lanier, Atlanta, Georgia, United States - LL-1505 | ecosystem: Environmental > Aquatic > Freshwater > Lake | place: USA: Georgia | collected...
GGTCCCAGGTGTCGGCGGTGATGCCGGCCTGTTGCAGGCGAAATTTTTCCACCTTGTCGGTGGGCGTCTTGGGCAGGCTGTCGGTAAAGCGCAGGTAGCGCGGCACCATGAAGCGGGCCATGCGCAAGGCGCACCAGGCCGCCAGTGCCGGCGCGTCGGGTCGCTCACCGGGGCGCAGCACCATGCAGGCCATTACCTCTTCCTCGGTCAGCTCGCTGGGTACGCCGTACACAGCACAGCTCAGTACGGCGGGGTGGCTCTCGATCACCTGCTCCACCTCGGCGGCCGAGATGTTCTCGCCGCGCCGGCGCACCATGTCCTTGCGCCTGCCCACGAAGTAAAAATAACCGTCGGCGTCCTGGCGCAGCAGGTCGCCGGTGTGGAACCACAGGTTGCGAAAGGCTTGCAGGCTGGCCTCGGGCATGCCGTAGTAGCCGGCCATCAGCAGGCCCGGCTCCAGCGCGCGGATCACCAGTTCGCCAGTGGCACCTGGCCCCAGCGTGAAGCCGTCCTCGTCCTGCAGCGCTACCTCAAACGGGCCGATTGGTCGGCCACAGCTGCCCACGCGCCGGGGTTGGTCCAGTGGCGTGTAGATCATCACCCCGGCCTCGGTGGAGCCGTACAGCTCCACCAGCCGGCAGCCAAAGCGCGCCTCGAACTCGGGCGCCCAGGCCGGTAGCGGCACGCCCCAGCCCAGCCGCGCCACGTGCTCGCGGTCGCGCGGCGAGGGCGCTTGCTTCCACAGCATGGTCAGCGTGGCTCCCATGAAATCGAATACCGTGGCTTTGAAGGCGCGCATCTCGTCCCAGTAGCGCGAGACGCTGAAGCGCTCGCCGATGGCCGCCACGCCGCGCAGCAGCAGCGCAGGGGCAATAGTCATCACCGCCGCGTCCAGGTGGTACATCGGGTACGGGCAGTACAGCACATCGTCCGGGCTCAGGCCCAGCCCCGCGATCACCAGTCGGGCGTGGCCCAGCACAAAACGGTGCGGAATCATCGCCGCCTTGGAGCGGCCGGTGGTGCCCGAGGTGTACAAGAGCAGGCACAGGTCGGCAAAGCCCACCACCGGGCGCGGCAGGGTGCTGGCGTTGGGCGCGATGTGGCGCAGTGCCTCATAGGGCAGGCAGGCTACCGCACCCGTCCGCGGCGGCATAGCCATCGCGTTGCCAGCGGCGTCAGCGCCGTCTGCCAGCACCAGCTGACTGATGCGCGGCAACCCCGGCAGCACCTCGGCCAGCGCAGCGTTTAGCGAGGTGTCGGTGATCACCAGCCGGCTCTGTACCAGATCAATCGCGTCACGCAGCGCCGCGCCGCGAAATGCGGTGTTGACCGGCGCGGTCACCGCGCCCAGCTTGGCCAGCGCAAACCACAGCACGGCAAAGGTAATGCAGTTGGGCAGCAGCAGGCTCACGTTCTCGCCCTGGCGCACGCCCAGCGCGTGCAGGCCGGCGGCCACTCGGTCGGACTCGGCATCCAGCCAGCCGTAGCTCCAGTCGCCACTGGCCATGCGGATGAAAGGCTGGTCCGGCACTTCGGCGGCGGCAGCGCGAAGCGCATCCCCGAACGAGAGCGGCAGGTTGGCCAGCAGGGCGGGAACGGGTTCAGGGCGCATGCAGTGAATATACCTGCGACACCCATGGGCGGTCTGCGCGGCACACAGGTGAAAACGCTATTTAATCGATAGCTACTGAGCCAATAACCACGGTGCCTAGAGCCATATTTGGCTCATAAGATGGTGAGCCATGACAGCACCCCTTTTGCCCCCGCGCCCGGCTTTCTTGACGGGCCTGTGCGGCCCAACCCCTCAGGTTCGGTCTTTCAGTGCGGCGTAGCATGCGGCCAGCGCGTGGAAACCGAGTTTGCGGGTGGTCTTGTCTTCGGCAATGACGCCCTTGCGGTTGAAGCCTTTGTTGAAGACGGTGTGCCGGCGCTCAGAGCGAAAGTCGTAGAGTAGCCAGGGGGCAATACCGCAGACGTAGGGCGCTGAAGCACTGATCTCCACCTGCGCTGTCAGCACCCGTGCTTGGCATTCTTCGGTGAAGAGCTCGTCCGGCCCGCCGTGGTGGCCTGCCAGGGCGTCTGCGCCTGTCTCGGTGATCATCACAGGTTTATCTGGTTGCGAGTTCGCTAGCAGCCGACGCAGGCCTTCGAAGCCGGGTTCGTACCAGCCAAAGTACTCGTTGATGCCGATCACGTCGAGGTGCTCAGCCAGGCGGTCTTCAATGCGGAAGTGCTCGCGGTTGATCAGGCAGGCGGCGCTGACCAAGCGGCTCGGGTCCAGCGCCCGGGCGGTTTCGGCCAAGGTGCGCATAAAGGCCAGCCGTGCGTCGCTGTCGGCGTTTTCGTTGCCAACACCCCAGATGATCACGCTGGCGCGGTTGATATCGCGCAACACCATTTCTGACAATTGGTTGCGCGCATCTTCCAGGGTTCGGGGGTTGCTGAAGTCGATCGCCCAGTAGACCGGTACCTCTGCCCACAGCAGCATGCCTGCTTCATCCGCCAGGCGGGCCACGTGTTCATGATGCGGGTAATGAGACAGCCGCAAAAAGTTGCACCCCATGGCCCGCGCATCGGCCAAGCGGCGGCGTACGTCCGCTTCGGTGGATACCTTGCCCAGCAGCAGGTCGTCTTCATGCACGCAAATGCCGCGCAGAAACAGCGGCCTGCCGTTAAGCAGCAACTGCGTGCCCGCAGTACTGATGTGACGCAACCCGATGTGTTCAGTGAGGGAATCTTCCAGGCAGGTGAAAAGCACCTCGTACAGATGCGGGTCGTCGGGCGACCACAGGTGGGGCGAGCAGGACACATGGGCTTCGCCTTCGCCGGCATGCAGCGGCACCGCCAGGTCAATGCCGAGTTCATTGATGCGGCATTGCGCGATGGCATTGACCGGCTGGCTCAGCCGGATTCGTACTCGCAGTCCGCGGGCCGGCGACCAGTCGGCCTGCGCGCGGCTGATGTGGACGCGCGGCAGGTGCAGCAGGTCAATCTCGCGGTACAGGCCGCCATGGTTGAACCAGTCAAAATGCCGCATGGGCACGCGGTCGAGCTCGCGCCGGTTGTCCACTTGGATTTGCAGGCGGTTGGCCCCCGGTTGAAGGTGCTGGCTCAGGTCGACACAAAAGGGCGTTGAGGCCCCCAGGTGGGTGCCAATGAACTGCCCATTGACGAACAGTCGGGCCTGGTAGTTGGCCGCGCCCACACGGAGCAGGGTGAGCGGGCGCAGCGGGTCTGGACGATGCTCCAACATTCGGGTGTACCAGCCGCCGCCCTCAAAGTGGCGCCACTCGGGCGCTTGCATGGACCAGCTGGCGGGAACGTCCAGGGTCTCCCCGCTGTAAGGGTCGTAGTCTCGCGGGTGGGTCCAGTCCGTGGCGGGCACGGCCTCCAGACGATACCACTTCTGCCGCAAACCTTCGTCGAACAGGTCCCGCGTGAAGTGCCATGGCCCGCACAAACTGGTGCGGGGTCGGTCCGCGAGTGTGATCAGGCTGTCTGCACCAATGCGCGGCGTGTCGTAGCTGTCGAGGTAGTCCTCGTCGTGCAGATGGTGAAAGGGGTCGAGTGCGTCCTTGATCATGGTGTCATGGCCGGGTTTAGGGGCTCCAGATTGGCATAGCCGATGCCAACCATCCGTCGGAATTGCCAGCCGCCAGCGAAGGCTTCCCACTTTGGCCACAGGCAGCACGAGGCCATGGCGATGGCGATCCAGCGGAACCAGGTGGCAAAGGTGTTGGACAGGCCCTGGGGTTCGGTGTAACCGCCTACCCAGCCGTCCTGACGGCGCGGTGATGCGCCGGCGCCTGCGGGCTCGTCCGAAAAGCCGCCGTCTGCTTGCTGGAAATCGAGCAATTGCACCAACAGGGCACGTAGCCAACGCTCGGTGTCGGCTCGGCGATGGTCGAGGGCTCTGTGGCCATGAACCAGCAAATCGACCAAGTCCACGTCGATGCAGGCACTGTGGATCACAGGCGGGCGTGACAGTGCGTAGTCGATGGCCCGGTCTTGGAAGGGTAGCGCCCGGTCCGTGGCGTACCACAGGTGAAAGTTGTGCATCGAGCCAGCCATGGCATGCAAGAGCGCAGTGGCATCGCTGCCTTGTCCCACACCCCAAAAGCCGGTGGCGGGCTCCTGCAAGCGCTCATGCCAGGCGAACATGATGGCCATAGCTTCGCGCACCTGTTCGCTGGTCATCGGTTCTTGCGCCGCCAAGCGCAGCAAAAAACTGCCCAGGTTGACGATGTTGTTGCCTTCTTGCCAGGGGTCACGCAGATCGCGCTCGCTCAGCCAGGCCTTAAGATGCAAGGGCGCCAGCCACGGTGTGGCGAAATCAAGCACAGCGGGCCACTGTGGGCACAAGGCCTGAACCGCGCCCAGGCTGTAGTTGCTGACGTGAAAGTCGATGTACTGCCAGGTGTCTGTCAATGCTGGCTTCTTGTACACGGTCTCGTCCGTCATACCCGAAATGCGGAAGCGACCGTCGACCAAACGTTGACGCAGCAACCAGTTAGCCAAAGCCTCTCGTTGCGGTGCCTTCATTGGCGCAATGTCACCCAGCAGCTCACGCGCCATCACCGCGTTGTAGGTACCCGGCAACAGCATGCCAGGCCAGAGATCGGCATCGTGTGCATCGCTGATGCGGGTCACACCTGCTGGCTCGCCGGGTTGCTGCAGCGAACGCAGCCAAGCCAGACTTCGCACGCGCGCAGCCAGAATTCGCTCACGCAGTGCGTCATCCTGGCTTGCATAGGTCGAGAAGGATTGGGGTAACGCGGACAAGGTTCAGCCTTTCACGGCGCCGGCGGTCATGCCTGACATCACACGTCGTTGCGCCAGCAGGAAGAATAGGATTACTGGCAAGGTGGTGAGTACCGACATGGCCATGATGCCCTGAAAATTCACGCCCAACTCACCGTTGAGGTTGAGTAACGCCACCGGCAGGGTGTAGGTGGCCGGTGATTTGGAGACCACAAGAATGGGCAGCCACTGCGACCAGTTCAGCAGGAAGGTGATGATGGCGGCGGTGGCCACCACCGGCATCGCCATGGGCAGCACCACCCTGAACAGGATCTGCCACTCTGTGGCGCCGTCCACCACAGCGGCCTCCAGCACCGATTTAGGCATGGTCTGGAAAAACTGCTCGAACAAAAAGAACTGAATTGGCCCGACGGCCAGGAACAGCACGATACCGGTGTAGCTGCCTAGCAGCCCAATCTTGTACATCACGATGTAGACCGGGATCACCAGCAGCATGTAGGGGTACATGATGGTCGCCAGGAAACCCAACCGAAACGCCCTGAACAGCCAAAAGTCGGGTCGTCTCACCAGGGCGTAAGCGCCGACGGCCGTGACCAGAATACCCAAGACCGTGGAGGCGGTGGTGATCAGCACCGAGTTGCCGGCATAGACCCACAGCGGCGTACCGCCGATCTCCGCCAACTCAGACAGCACCGACAACGACAGGCTTTCTGGCCAGGGGCGCAGCGGCGACGCCAGGATGGCCTTGCTGGTGCGAAATGCGCTGACCAACATCCAGAAAAACGGGTACAGACAGACGAAAGTCACCAACAGCGCTGTCCCGTAAGCGAGCCCGCGCAGCAGCAGGTGTGCCGGCCTCATCACGGGAGCCTGCTCCTAACCTGAAAGTGCATGGCCAGTGCCGACAGCAGCAGGATCAGGGCAAACAGCACGGTGGCCATGGCGGTGGCCTCGCCGTAGCGTCCCTGGTCAAACAACTGGTAGGCGTAGTAGCTGACAAAGTTGGTCGTTTCGTTGGGCCCGCCTTTGGTCATCACCGCCACTACGGTGAACGTCTTCAGGTACTGAATCAGGGCATAGACCGAATTGACCAGGAGCGCAGGGCGCAGCTGGGGCAACAGCACGTGCCAGAAATGTTGCCAGGCATTGGCGCCATCCATCTGCGCTGCCTCGCTCTGGCCTTTGTCGCACAACGCCAGGTTGGCCCAGAAGATCACCACATAAAAGCCGACGTGGTGCCACAGCTCGGCCACCATCACGGCGCCCAAGACCGTTGAGGTGGAGGCGATGCCACCGAACAGTGGCAGCCCCAGTGCGTCCAGCGCGGTGTTGATGGCGCCAAAGCTCTGGTCGTACAGCCAGCGCCACACCACATAGCCGGCGATGTCGGGGGTGACCACCGGCAGGAACACCGCCACCTTGAAGAACAGCCGCCCACGCCCTATCCACACGGACTGCAACAGCAGCGCGTACAGCAAGGCCGCCACGATGGTGCTGAACACGGCCAAGCCGGTGTAGAGCAAGGTGCGCTGCAAGGCGTTTGCGAAGATCGGGTCGGACCAAAGCACGGCGTAGTTGGCCCAACCCACCCATTTGGCGTTGGGCTGCAGTGCTGTGGCGGAAGCAGTGAACGAGGTTTGCACCGCCAACACGATGGGCCAAACGCCAAACACCAGGGTCAGCAGGGCGAAGGGCGCAACAAACCACCAGAAAACGCCCACCGGAGGGGCTGCGGGCCTGCGGCCCGTTGGCACCACTGCCTCGCTCACCAGATGGCCCCGCTGTCCGGGTGAAAGGCGTGCAGATGTCTGGGATGGACGGAGAAGGTCAGTGTGTCCCCGGTCGTCACGGTCATGTCGGACGAAGCTCGGCAGACCAGCGTTTGCCGGCCCACTTGCAGCGTGACCAGTGTTTCCGCCCCCAATGGTTCGACCAGCGCAACCGTTGCCTGACCCGTCAGCGCATCGGCTGGTGCTGGCCCGACCATGACGTGCTCCGGCCGTACCCCCAAAACGAGCGGCACCTGTTCTGGCCAGGGCGCTGTCCACCCGGCAGGACGCAGGCAAAAGGCACCACCGCCCCATTCGACCGATTGGGGTGTCAGGGTGGCGGCCAGCCGGTTCATGGGTGGCGAGCCCATAAAGCCTGCTACAAACAGGTTGCCGGGTTGGCGGTACAGCCGTGCCGGTGTGTCGTACTGCTGCAGTTGGCCGGCATGCAGCACCGCAATGCGGCTGGCCAGGGTCATGGCCTCTACCTGGTCATGCGTGACGTAAATGATGGTGGTGCCCAAGCGTTGGTGCAAGCGCTTGATCTCGGCACGCATATCGGTGCGTAGCTGCGCGTCCAGGTTGGACAGCGGCTCGTCAAACAGGAACACCTTGGGCTGGCGCACGATGGCTCGCCCGATGGCCACACGTTGTCGCTGGCCACCGGACAGGGCGGCGGGCTTGCGATCCAGCAAGGGGCCGATTTGCAGCAGGTCTGCGGCATCACCCACACGCCGGCGGATCTCGGCTTCTGGCGTGCGGCGCAGCCGCAGGCCGAAAGCCATGTTCTCCATTACCGATTTGTGCGGGTAAAGCGCGTAGTCCTGGAACACCATTGCGATGTCGCGCTCACGTGCCGGCAGGTCATTGACCCGCATGTCACCAATCGCTATGTCCCCTTGGCTGATGGTTTCCAGCCCCGCAATCATGCGCAACAGCGTGGACTTGCCGCAGCCGGAAGGGCCCACAAACACCGCCAACTCGCCATCTGGCACCGACAGCGAGACCGCGCGAACAGCAAACTGCCGCCCGTCGTAGGTCTTGCTGACCGCCCGCAAATCAACGGCTGCCATGGCGGTGGGCTCAGTCCTTTCTACTTCTTGGCCAACTTGACGGCGAGCTCTCGCATCTCGTTGGCAGTTTCGGTGATAAAGGCTTTCCAATTGGCCGGCGGTTTGGCCAAGGCGCCCATCAGCTTACGGTGGTAAGCGGCTTCCAGCTCCGGGTAGAAAAGGTGCACTGCTTCGGGGAAATCATACGCGGCCAGCCCCCAGGTGGGCGCGGCGAACAGCTTCTGGCGCTCTGACAAGGCCGAAATGTCGAGGTCTTTACGCACGGCAGAACCGAGGTTGTCCAGCGACGCCTGTTGGGCCTGTTTGCCCAGCATGAACTTGGCGAATTCAATGGCAATGGCCTTGTTGGGGGAATTCTCGGGCACGGCCACGCCGCGCATGCCGCCAATGACCACCGAACTCTTGCGGCCATCAAAGGAAGGCCAGGGGCCGACCACGAAGTCACCACCCAGCACGGCGGGTGTGTCCCACTTCTTCACGTTCCAGTCGCCCACGCGGAACATGCCGCCCTTGCCGCCTTCGATGGTCTGGTACATCTCGCCGAAGGAGTGGTTGATGGTGTCAGGCGCCACATACCGGTACTCGGTGTAGGCCTTAAGCACTTCTTCGAGAACCTTGGCTCGCGCCGGCTCGTCGACCACAATTTTGCCCTGTGGGTCGATCAGCGTATGACGCAGCCCCGACCCGAACATGAACAGGTCAATGATGTGAATCAGGTCGCGGGGTTTGGCCGCCTCCAACGCCATGCCGAAGGTGTTGGCCTTGCCGTCACCGTCCGGGTCGTTGTCGCGGAACTTGACTGCTACGCGCTGCACATCGGCCCAGGTGGCCGGGAATTTTTCACCCACCTTATCAAGCCAGCTTTTGCGTACACCGAAGCCCATCTGCACTCGCTGTATGGGCAGGATGATCATCTTGTCTGCGTGCGTGGCCACGCGCAGATCGTCGTCGGTCAGGAATGACTTGTCGCCCACGGAAGCCAGCACCGGCTTGAGGTCCACCAGCTTGTTGGTCTGGTCGGCCACGCGGATCACCCGCTCATAGTTGTTGAAGATCAGGTCTGGGGCGGTATTTGTGTTGATCGCCGAGATCGAACGCCCAAACCACTGGTCGGTCGGGTAATTGATGGATTTGACCGTGACCCCAGGGCGGCCCTTGGCGAACTCTGCGCTCAGGCTCTGGAACCACTTGATGCCGTTGTCGCCGAGGTCGTGCCAGACAACAAGCTCCTGGGCGCGACTGGTGCCGGCCAGTGCCAGGGCGGCGCACAGGGTGGCCGCTTTGAGAACTGCGCGTAATTTCATGGGAGTCTCCTGGTTGAAATGGTGTGAATAGGCGGATAGGGAAAACGTTTACCTTATTATGGGCAAGTTGCTGGTTTATTGGCAATAATCGGAAACCCTAGGTCATTCCCTGCCGTGTCAACGCCCTCTTCCCGCCCGTCCGCCAAGCCAAGCCAAGTCAAGGGTACGGTGTCCATCGCAGAGGTGGCAGCACGTGCTGGCGTCTCGATCGCCACTGTTTCCCGTGTACTCAATGGCGTGGCCAGCAAGTTTTCCCCGGCGACTCGGCAAACGGTGATGCAGGCAGTGTCAGCGCTGGGTTACCGACCGACTGTGGCAGGGCGCTCTCTGCGCAGTGGGCAAAGCAGGTTGGTGGCCGTGCTGGCGTCCAACCTGGGCAACCCTTCCATGGCCGCCATCGCCGCTGCCGCAGAAGTGGCCCTGCGCAAGGCCGGCTATGTTATGGTGTTGTGCGATACAAATGACCAGCCCGATTTGCAGGACGAGTACCTTCTGGAGATGGGCTCCCACTATGCCCGCGGCTTAGTGTTGCTGGGTGCTGTCGACAGCCCGCAACTCGGCCGCCTGGCACAACGATCAGGCCACATGGTGTTTGTCAACCGGCGGTCGCCCGTGCCGCTGAGTGATGCACGCTATGTCGGCATAGACAATATGGCTGCGGTGAAAACGGTGGCCCAGTGGATGACTGGGCACTGTTCGGGCCGATTGGCCATGATCCACGGGGATATGCGCTCATCCGCCACCCGGGAGCGGGTCGACGGTTTTCTGCTGGCTTGTCGTGAGCTGGGTCAGCCACTGGCGCGGTCCTACGTCCGTACCAGCTCCGGGCTGTCGCACCTGGACATGGGTCTGGCCGGCATGAAGGCCTTAATGGCCCTCAAACAGCCGCCGAGCGCTGTCTTCTGTACCAGCGACTTGATTGCCTACGGTGCTCATCGTTATCTGCGTGAGCGACACCCGGCCTTGCTTGAGCGCGTGACGCTGGTCGGCTTTGACCACAGCCCGCTGAATAGCTGGATCGCACCCTGGCTGAATGGCGTGCGTGTACCTTACGGCGAGTATGGCGACGCGATCGTGCAAGCGCTGCAGTCAGAGAAGCCCCAGGATATCTTGTTGCCATTCCATTGGGTCACTGCTCCCGGTATGACCACCACAAACCACAGCGCGGCAAAAGTATCGCGATAGATCACATGGCGCCATCCCGATGCATTATCAAAGTAGACTGCCACGTTTGACCACACCGTTTGGAGCCCTTGACCCATGGACCTGTCCCGCTTTCCCCGCCGCCGCTACACGGTAGGCGCTACGCCGCTGGAGTTTTTGCCCAACTTCACCCGGGCCCTGAGCCCGGACGGGCAGGGGCCCAACATCTGGATCAAGCGTGACGACATGCTGGGCCTGTTTCCCGGCGGCAACAAGACCCGAAAGCTCGAGTTCTTGGTGGCCGATGCCCTGGCGCAGGGCGCCGACACCCTGATCACCTGCGGCGCGCCCCAGTCCAACCACTGCCGCATCACGCTGGCAGCCGCCGTCAAAGAGGGGCTGAAATGCCGCTTTGTGATCGAGGAACGGGTGCCAGGCAGCTTCCATGAGGACGCCAGCGGCAACCACTTTCTGTTCCGCCTGATGGGCGTCGAGGCGCTGACCGTGGTGCCGGCGGGCAGCAACATGGGGGCGGCCATGCAGCAGGTCGCCGATGAACTGTCGGCACAGGGCCGCAAGGGCTACATCATTGCCGGTGGCGGCTCCAATGCGCTGGGCGGCTTGGGTTATGTGGCCTGCGCGCAGGAGCTGCAGCAGCAGTTTTACGAGCAGGACGTGCGCGTCGACCGGGTGGTGGTCGGCTCGGGCAGCTCGGGCACCCACGGCGGCTTGGTGGCCGGCTTTATTGGCAACCACATCAAGATCCCGATCGTTGGTATTGGCGTCAGCCGCGACCCGGCCGACCAGGAGCCTCTGGTTTACAAGGAAGCGCAGGCCGTGGCCGACCTGCTGGGGCTGGGCCTCACCATACCGCGTGAGGCGGTGGTCAGCGTGGGCGGCTTCTGGCAGCCCAAGTACTCGATTCCCAACGAAAAAATGGTGGAAGCGGTGCAGCTGTTGGCGCGCACCGAAGCCATCCTGCTCGACCCGGTCTATACCGGCAAGATCATGGCCGGCCTGATCGGGCTCGTGCGCCAGGGCTTCTTCAAACCGGGTGAGAGCGTGCTGTTCCTGCACACCGGCGGCCTGCCCTCACTGCATGCCTATGAGGCCGTGGTGCTGGGCAAAACCCCTGTGGCGGCCTGACCAGCATCGGCTCGGCCCGGCGGCTGCCACCATTCGCCGCTGTCCGCCTGCACGCGCCGCAGTCGGTTCCACAGCCAACCGATCGCCGTTAGACAGGCCAGTACCAAACCGACCAAGGCATAAAAGACTTCTACCGGAAAGCGCTCGGCCTCTGCCTTGTTCAGTCGTGCCTGTAGCCCCGCCAGCGCAGCTTCTTGGCGCAAGGCCGCCGCCTGGGCCGCCTTGATGTCACGCTCCAGGAGGAAGATTTTTTCTTGGGTCAAAGCCTGCGCTGCTGCCGTGGGTGTTTCGGCGGCTGATGCCGACCCCAAGGGTGGCGCAGCGGTCGCCGCCAGGGTCAGGCGGGGTTTGGTCACCTTCCGCTTGGATTTGCGGTGCTGCGGCTTCAATGCCTTGGTGTGGGGCACCGTGGCAGCGGCGGTCTGCACCGGGATGGTCGCGCTGCTGCTCGAATCTGGGGCGGGTGGCGCAGCCGGCACAGCAGGCGCAGCGGACGACGCTGCCAAGATGGGCGGCGCGACCGCGTCAATGGGCGGGTCGGCCAGCAACACATAACGCCGGGTGGTTTTTTGCGCGCAGCCTGCCCGCAGCAGCAGTGTGACCACCGGCTCATCGACGCCGTTGGCCGAGCTGATGCGTACCGTTGCCGGTTGCGCCGCATCGGCCTGGACGCGCACGCTGCGCGGATCCTGGCGGGTTTCGGCGTGGTACACCTCGGCTTCCAGACACAGCGCTGACAAGTCTTCGCCTGGATCGGTCTGGATTTGAACGGTCAATGCCAGTGGACGCCCGATCTGGGCTGTCCCCTGCAGCCGCCCCAGGCTCAGGGCCTGGGTCTCGGGTGGGCCGGCGGCCAGCAGAAGCATCAAGATGAGGCCGGCGAGGCGCATTGGGTGCGTGCGTGTCATTTATGATTCTCCCGTGACAACGGGCTCCCCACCAGCCACGCCAAATGTTTGCGGCCGCACCCCTTGGTCGCAGCGTGGTTTGGTGCCGGAGCTTCCCTGATAACTTCTTTAAGGACCATTATGCCAACCTACCACATTGAGATGATGGAGGGCCGTACCATTGATCAAAAGAGGCGCTTGGTGCAGGAAATCACCCGCATCACCGTCGAAGTGCTCGGCGGCTCGCCGGAGTCGGTTGATATACTGATCACGGATGTCAAGCGCGAAAACTGGGCCACCGGCGGCAAGCTCTGGACCGAACCCCGAAGTTGACGGCCAGGGCTGAGCGTACACTCACCCCATGTGCCAACTGCTTGGAATGAACAGTCGACTGCCCGCCAGTCTGACGCTGAGTTTCACCGGTTTTTCGCAGCGCGGCGGCTGCACCGACCACCATGCCGATGGCTGGGGCATCGCATTCTTTGAGAGTGATGGCACCGACCCGGGGCGCGGCGTGCGTTATTTTGTGGACAAGGAAGGCGCGGCCACCTCGCCCATCGCGCAAATGCTGCGCAGCTACCCCATCAAGAGCCACAACGTGGTGGCCCACGTGCGCAAGGCCACCGTGGGCGCCGTGAACCTGGAGAATTGCCACCCCTTTGTGCGTGAGCTCTGGGGTCGGTACTGGGTATTCGCCCACAATGGAGACCTCAAAGACTATGCGCCGGCCTTGCATGGCCAGTTCCGACCGGTCGGCAGCACCGACAGCGAACTGGCGTTTTGCTGGCTGCTGCAGGAACTGGCCAAGTCCCACGCCGGCGTGCCCAGCGTCGAGGAGCTGACACTGACGCTGGCCGAGTTGGTGCCGCAGATTGCGCGGCACGGCACCTTCAATTTTTTGCTCAGCAACGGCCAGGCCCTGTGGGCGCACGCCAGCACCAAGCTGCACTATGTGCTGCGTCAGCACCCCTTCACGCAGGTCCACCTCAAAGACGATGACGTCAATGTTGACCTGTCCGAGCTCAACGGTCCGCAGGATCGGCTGGCGATCGTGGTGACCGAACCCCTCACCACCAATGAGGATTGGGTGGCCATGGCGCCGGGCGAACTGCGCGTGTTTACCGAAGGCGTGGCTGCCGTCGGGTAGCACGCTGCTCTGGCCTGGCGGATCAGCGCCCCAGGTCGCGCATCAAGGCTTGGATGAACAGGGCCGCTACGTCGCAGCCGGTTTGGTCAAAGATTTCCTGGAAGCAGGTCGGGCTGGTGACATTGATCTCGGTCAGGCTGTCGCCGATGATGTCCAGACCTACCAGCAACAGACCACGGCTGTGCAGTACCGGGCCGAGTGATTCGGCAATGAAGCGGTCCCGCGCGCTCAGTGGCTGCGCCACGCCCTTGCCGCCTACGGCCAGGTTACCGCGCACCTCGCCACCCTGAGGAATGCGCGCCAGGCAAAACGGCACCGGCTGCCCGCCAATCACCAGCACCCGCTTGTCGCCCAGGGCAATCTCAGGCAAGAACTTTTGCACCATCACCGTCTGCTGACCTTCGCGGTTCAGGGTTTCGGTGATGCTGCCCAGGTTCAGGCCGTCGTCTTTGACACGGAAGATGCCGGCGCCGCCCATACCGTCGAGCGGCTTGAGGATGATGTCGCGCTGCTCGGTATGAAAGCGCCGGATGTCGGCTGCATCACGCGTGACCAAGGTTGGACCGATGAATTGCGGAAACTCAAGGATGGACAGCTTCTCGGGGTGGTCACGCACGGCACGTGGTTGGTTGAAGACCCGTGCGCCCTCGCGCTCGGCCTGCTCCAGCAGGTGGGTGGCGTAAAAGTACTCGCTGTCAAACGGCGGGTCCTTGCGCATCAGCACAGCGTCAAAGTCCTTGAGCGCCTGTGGCCGCTCGTCAGGCGGCTGTTGCGCGGCGCTGTACCAGTGCACCGGGTCGCCGTTCAAGGTGATGTCTCGCACGTAGGCGGTGACCGGGCCGCCACGCTGCCACATCAGGTCACGCACCTCGCACACGCTGATGGCATGGCCGCAGCGCTGGGCCTCGCGCATCATGGCAAAGGTGGTGTCCTTGTAGATCTTGAAGGACGCGAGGGGGTCGGCAATAAAAAGAAGGTTCATCAGGGCTCAGACGCGGTTACGCCCATACTGTTGCACAAAAAGCGTCAGGGCGCCGGCCAGCACGCCCCAGAAGGCGGCACCGACACCGGCGATGACGACGCCGCTGAGTGTCACCAGAAAGGTGATCAGCGCGGCCTCGCGGTGCGGCTCCTCTGCCAGCGCCACATGCAGCGCGTTGCCGATGGTGCCCAGCAGGGCCAGGCCGGCAATGGCCGCGATCAGTTCCTTGGGGAAGGCGGTGAGTACGGCGACGATGGTGGCACCAAACAGGCCGATCAGCACATAAATGGCGCCGCAGCACACGGCTGCGGTGTAGCGTCGTTGCGGGTCGTTGTGCGCCTCCCGCCCCATGCAGATGGCGGCGGTGATGGCGCTCAGGTTCAGGGCGAAGGCGCCAAACGGTGCCAGCAGCAGCGTGGCGACGCCGGTCAGCGTGATGACCCGTGAGATCGGTATGCCGCTGCCCGGCGCCGCACCGGGCTGGCGGTCGAAGCCGGCGGCCCGGATCGCCGCGACGCCGGGCAGATTTTGCGAGGCCATGGTCACCACAAACAGCGGCAGGGCCAGACTGATGGCCGCACCGAGCGTAAAAACCGGCGCGACGAAGACCGGCCTTGTCAAGGAAAAATCGACGCTAGCACCCGTGAATCCTTGATTTACAGCTACGAAAATAATAGCAATTGCCAAGGTCAGCGGCACCGCATAGCGTGGCACCAGCCGCTTCCCGACCACGTAGCTGGCCAGCATCAGCAGCACCAGGGGCAGGGCCGTTTGCGCGGCGGTAAAGGCCTGCATCCCGAAACGGGCCAGCACGCCGGCGAGCAGGGCCGAGGCCAGCGCCAAGGGAAGCCGGTTCATGACGCGCTCGAACCAGCCCGTCAGGCCCGCCAGTGTGATGAACACGGCGCACACCAGGAAGGCGCCGACCGCCTCGGCCATGGAATAGCCGCCGGCCAGGCCGGCGGTGGCCAGCACGGCAGCGCCCGGCGTGCTCCAGGCCACCATGACGGGCTTGCGCAGCCACAGCGAGGGCACCAAGGTGCACAGGCCCATGCCCAGGCCCAGCGCCCACAGCCAGGAGCTGATCTGCGCCGGTGTGGCGCCGAACGCCAACGCCGCCTGAAACACGATCGCTACCGAACTGGTGAAGCCGACCAGCACCGCCACAAAGCCGGCGGTAAACGTGGACAGGCTCAGATCCCGGAAAAAATGCATGGACGGCCGTCAGATTTCGATCTTGGAGCCGAGCTCGACCACCGAATTGTTGGGCAGCTTGAGAAAGTCGGCCGCAGCACTGGCGTTGCGGTGCATCTGGGCGAACAGCTTCTCACGCCACTGTGCCATGCCACTGCCGATGGTTGGGATGATGGTGTCACGCGACAGAAAGTAGCTGGTGGTCATGTCGTCGAGTTCGCAGCCGCGCCCCTTGAGCTGCTGCAGGGCTTTGGGCAGGTCGGGTTCGTTCTTGAAGCCGTAGTGCACCACCACCTGCCAGCAGTCATGGCCCAGCGCCTCGATGGCCACCCGCTTGTCCATCCCAATCCAAGGCACCTCGTGGTTGCGCACAGTGACAAACAGGTTGTTCTGGTGCAGCACCTTGTTGTGCTTGAGGTTGTGCAGCAGCGCATTGGGCACGGTGCCCGGCTCGGCCGTCAGGAACACGGCTGTGCCCTCCACCCGGGCCGGCGGGCTCACAAACACGGCCTCCAAAAAGCCAGGCAGGTCAATGGCATCGTCGCGCAGGCTGGCATTGAGCAGGCGTCGCCCATCGTGCCAGGTCATCATCAGGGTGAAGATGGCGCCGCCAATCAGCAGCGGAAACCAG
>Ga0214921_10006467_pt1 | contig 16036 bp, 17 predicted proteins | sample LL1505_MetaG_FD_177992 | JGI IMG/M metagenome (GOLD analysis project Ga0214921, IMG submission 177992) | Freshwater microbial communities from Lake Lanier, Atlanta, Georgia, United States - LL-1505 | ecosystem: Environmental > Aquatic > Freshwater > Lake | place: USA: Georgia | collected...
TGAAACATCGCCACATTTAACGCCACATTCCTGGCATGAAGTTCCAACATGATATATGCACCTAGCACATCCATTTCTATTATTTGTCATGCCGGTGAGGCCACAAAAACAGTCTCTTGACTTCTTATCCGTATGAGAGTAGTATTGAGAGGATAGCATGGTGGTATTGATGTGGTGTCAGTTAATAAATCTATATAAAAGGATGATATAATAATTTTTTATCAATTTTTTAATAATCTTAAACAAAGTTTAAGATTATTAAAAGGGTAATACGCTGTTCCGTATCAATTTTTTAATTAATATTAGAGCGTTGCGATAATATTAATTAAAAAGTTAATACGCTGTTCCGTATCAATTTTTTAATTAATATTAAAGCGTTGCGATAATATTAATTAAAAAGTTAATACGCTGTTCCGTATCAATTTTTTAATTAATATTAGAGCGTTAGTGATAATATTAATTAAAAAGTTAATACGCTGTTCCGTATCAATTTTTTAATTAAATAATAAACTAATAAAAAAGTTATTATAATGTTTTATTATTATATATAATAAAATAGAAATTGTATATAGTTATAATTATATATATATATAATAAAAAATAATTTTAATAAAATATATAGAAAATATATTTTATTAAATCACTGCGGAAATATACTTAAAAATATATAGTTTATAATAATATATAAATAATAAATATGTCCGAACAAATTAACACTGTTTCAAATACATCCAAACCTGAACGATCCTCAAATTATGTAGTAAGTAGATTAAGTTATGATTGTTTAATTTCGGCTACTAAATCATTCGCACATAATTTCAATACTTTGACAGATGATGAAAAAATGGAATTTAAAAGCTTGGCTACTTACGTAAAACAACTAGAAAAATGTCTACCATCTAAACAAAATAAACAAGTTAGCAAACCAAAAAAAGTTGTTGTAGAATCTACAGAACAATCCCCAGTAGTAGAAGAAAAAGTAGTAGAACCAGTGCCATCAAAAAAGACTAAACAAACTAAAAAAGTAGAACCAGTAAAAGAGACATCACCTACCGCAGTAGCAGTGGCTGAAGTATCAGAATCAAAAGCAGTAGTTGAACCAGTAAAAGAAGAATCTAAAAAACCAGTAGCAAAAAAATCAACTCAATCTAAGACAAAATAAAATATTTTTATTAGTTATTAGATTTAATTTTTTCTTTAAACATTTTTAACAATTCAATTAAAATTGTTAATGGTTGTTTATTTTTATTTTGGATAAAATAATCAGGATTAGTCATATATGTATCTCTGATTAAATCCATTGTATAGGATTTTTTGCTAATAGATTTTGTATGACGTAGATAATATGCTGTATTTTCTTGTGCTAAACTAAGATTTTTTTTAGCAGTTTTTTGATCTGTTGGATTTCTATTACGTGTTTCTTTAATTAATGCTTTAACAAAATAGAAATTAGCAGCATATGTACGAAAATCTTTACATGAGAATTCTTTACCAATATTTGATTGTATATATTGATTTAGATCAACATCAGACACTTTTATTATATCGTTTAATGTATTTTTATATTGAAACATTTTTTCGCCGTCTAATTTATTTAGATAAATTAATTCTTGAACGATTTCTTTATTAGTTAATGTATATTGAACTTGTTTATTAGATTTAGCTTTGAAATTAAATTTAGCTATTAATTTAGATTCATCAATTTTAATATGAGATTTTTTCATAGAACTAATCCCATATGATTTATTTGTTTTTGCATAACATTCTTTCCCAACCCTTATATTGAGTTCTTTCACGATATTCAACATAATGGCAATAGTGCGGTTTTTTGAATATAATTCACCTTTGATATCTAAATCCATTGCTTCATTTAATTTATGAATAACTTTAATAAATTTATATAATCTTAAAAATTTATCAATATTCGCACCAGATACATGTGATTGAGTATAACGATATTGTTTTCTACCTTTTGCATCAATTCCAGTAGCCTGGATTTTACTATTAGGATCATCACTTACCCATACATCTTCATATGCAGGTGCTAGTCCTAGTTTATTAATCCGGATTTGTTCTTCAGCGCTAACAGGTTTATCATTAGTTAGATGAAAATATTTAAATTTAATTTTAGGTTTTTTATTTTTATCTAGATCATTTTTATCTTCATATTTTACACGATAAATTCCTTTTTTTTTCTTTTTCATTTTATCATCAAAAGCCATTATTCTCAGATATTGTTTATTTAATAAAGGAATAATATGTTTATTAGTATTATCATAAGATATATTATATCCACCAATCATATTATTATTTGGTTCTTTTGATACTATAATTTTAATAAAATTTATATAATCCATAATATTTTATATAATAAACTAATATTTTAATTATAATCTAATATTTTATAATATAATTTGCGATTAAATTATCAACATTCTTAAATATATTAATATCAGTAATATAACAACAACTAATATCTAATCTAGATAAATGGATATTTGATAAAAAACTAAAATCTCTAATTTTATGACACCGACTAATATCTAATTTTTTATTATTAATTAATGATTTAATATCAGATAAATTATGGCAATTACATAGACATAAATCATCAATATTACCTAACTCACTAACATCTACTATATTATGACAATGTGCCAAACTTAATTTTTTAACTTTACCTAATTTACTAACATTAACTATATTACATCTATCTAATATTAATGTATTTGAATTAGATAAATTATCTACATTAGAAATATTACAATTAGTTAGATTTAATATATATATATTAGTTAAACGACTAAAATCAGTAATTTTAGAATAAGATAGATCTAATGAATGTAAATTATGTATATCTATGTTTATTATATCACTTCCACTGAGATCTATAGATAATTGTTTATATGAATTAAAAATTTTACTTAATACAATATCTCTAAAATTTTCATTATTATAATAATATTTTAATGAATTATGTTTGTTTAATTTAATGTATAATACGTATTTTTTATAGATATTGTATTTTTTACAGGCATCACATAGATATTGTAAATTAGTGAATTCATTAATATACAAATATAGATTATGTATGATAAAATCCATTATGTTTTTTGATATTATATTATTATTTTGATAGAAAATAGAAGATTCAATTTTTTAATAATCTATTATTGCGATAGCAATAATCTATTATTAAAAAGTTAGGACGGGACGTTTCAATTTTTTAATAATAGATTATTGCTATCGCAATAATAGATTATTAAATGATTCGGACGAAATAAAATATTTATAACGAAGTTATAAATATTTTATGAAGTTTCAATTTTTTAATAATAGATTATTGCTATCGCAATAATAGATTATTAAATGATTCGGACGAAATAAAATATTTATTAAGATAGCATATAAAAATTAAATTGTATATTTTGTTTAATACTTCTTAGTTTTCTTTTTTATCTTAATAAGTGGTTCATCAAATATATCTTCTTGATTTTCAGTTATTGGTTTTATTACTGTATTTTTTACTACTTTTACTGATTTTATTTCTGTTGTTTGTGGTAATTTATTATTTATATCTTCTATAATTTTACCATCATTATAAGTACCGAATAATTCTCCTTTGTTTTATCTTTTTTTACTTTATACAGTTTTTCATCTATTAGATAATATTATCCCAAAATCTTTCATAAACATTTCCCATATCACCTTGTGTATCACATTTTTGTAGAATATCGTCTATATTATCATGTTTAATAATATCAATTATAAATTCTTTCAAATTCATTTTATTATATTCCATTTGACATATTAAATATATTATAATTTAATATCTAAATTTATTTATATTAATTAAAAGGTTAATGCATTGTTCTGCATCAATTTTTTAATAATCTATTATTGTGATAGCAATAATAGATTATTAAAAGGTTAATGCATTGTTCTGCATCAATTTTTTAATAAACATATATGCTGATACAATACACACTCCAAACAAATAACACCAGATATTGTAGAATATTTTTAAATATGTATCATTAATTCTACTATTACTTAATATAAAATTTATGTATTAGTTTCAATTATTTATTAATTAATATTAATTAATAAATAACTATAACAAAATAATATTATAAATCAAATCTACAATTATGATTTAAATAATATCTACTAATATGAAAATCTCTAGTATCTATTAATGATTTTAAATTTGTTTTAATAATTATACCTTCCGAATTAGAATAATAAATATTTTTTATAACATAACCTTTTTTTTGTGGCATGGTAGATAGATCAATTATACATTTTATACATGGTTTAGACATTCCTAATTTACCTGTCTTTGATGTCCGGATTACTAATAAATCAATTTTTGTTAAATGTTTTTTATATGCGGAGCGACGAACTAAATTATTAATTGCGTTTATTTCAGCATGAATAGTTGTATCGCTCCTAGTATTGTCATACATATTTATTCCATAACTTAAAACATTTAAGACATTGCCGTTCTTTAAAACATACAGCAATATGTTTTGTGGTATCACAATCACATGTATGCAATTTAATAGTGCCATTATGTAGTAAATTAATATCAGTGTTAGAAGGTAGACATAGTCTTTTTAAACATAATTTATCAATTATAGAATCCATTAAAATAATAATTATATATAATACTACTTATTTATATTATATTTTCAATAATCGGTATCTGTTCTTTATATCTATAAATAGTATTATTAATTGACATCATAAATATCTCACATGATAATGTAAAAGCATATAATAATATAATAATTTTAACTAAATTATATATTAGTAATATCAAATATATAATACTATGATAAATTAAATCATTATAGTTTGTACTAAGTATACAATTATAAGTATCATTATATGATAGATCATTACAACTCAAATTTACATACGGACATAATATATCCATACTAATACATTCATCTATCATACTTTCAATCTTTTGACACAGGATTATAAATATCATAGAAATAAAACCAATAATTATTAATATTTTTCTAAATAATACTGCATTTGTGAAAAAATTATAAAGAATATGAAAAGTTAATCCAATGATGATACTAAATTTATTATTTAATATATTATTATTTTTATGTTTGATAATATATTTAGTTCCAAAAACAGTAATAATTTTTGATTTAAAACCTTTATCTAGATCAGAATCCATTTTTGTATTATATATTAGTATTATTAAATATAGATTTATATTATTATTGATAAAAGTTATTTATTTTATTTAGTGTAAATATCTAATATAATATTATAATGTTTAAAAATTATCATGAATATAAAAAAAATAGAAAAGTTTTAGATATATTAAATGTTCCAAATGTTGATAATATTACAGATACTAGATATAATATAGCTATTATTATACCTCATCGGGATAGGATACAACATTTAATTAGATTTAAATCACATATGGAATCAATGAATAAATTATTAAATAATAATCATTATGATGTGTATGTAATAGATCAAAATAATGCTGATAAATTTAATCGTGGATTTTTATTAAATATGGGATATCTAATTGCAAAAAAACATAAATCATATGATAGATATATTTTTCATGATGTTGATTCATATCCCGATGAAGAATTATTTAAACTATATTTTAAATATATTGATTTAAATATACATTATGCATCACCTAATCTAGGCTATAAATATAATAATTATACATTCTTTGGTGGTATTATTAGTTTTAATAGTGTAGATTTTGAAAAAATTAATGGGTTTCCTAATACATTTTTTGGGTGGGGTGGAGAAGATGACGCATTATTTAATAGATGTGTTAAATATAATATACCAATATATAGACCTTCAAAAGGATCATATATATTAGCCGAACACGAATCACCAACATCAACGGAAACAAATATTAAAAAACAACAAAATATTTTAAATGATCTAGAGAATTATAAATTAGATGGTGTAAAACAGTTATTAAATTTTTTTATAAACATTAAGAAGTATCAATTTATAAATTTTGTATCAACTTATGATATGATTGATCGCAATCATACGAATAATTCAGATAGTATTCAATCATATATAGAATCTAAAATAAATACAAATACAGAGGATCAATATAATATATTTAAGGTAGATTATTTAGCATTACATTCATATAAGTTTGATAAATTTCTGGATAAAAACTATGTTAATGAAAAGATACAGAAGAAGATATCAAGTTTAAACGGTCAGAAGTATTATCAACATCCAAAACATAAAGAGATTATTTCATATATAGAGCCATTAATATATTATGAAGAGATTGTATCAAAAATATTTAATACATATAGTAAGTTAAAACCATATACACTACATAATAGTCCAACATTAATAAAAGAGAAAAAGATATTTAATATTGTTGAGAAGTTTTTTACAAAGTATCAGACACGAACAAAGGAAGATTTATTTAAAACAATTAAATTTATATTTGATACATATAATGAATTATTATATATTAGAATTCGTAATAATAAAATAGAATGCGCTTATCATTTGTATAATTTAGAGAATAAATTTGATTTTTTAAAAAATGTTAAATATATTAAAAATCAAAGTCAAAATATAGATCAGGCATTAATTAATATAATGGATTCTAGGAATAGAGATTATTATACACTACGAAAACCACATTATTTACCTACTGCAAATTGTTTAATGGGTTTTGATTCATATAATTATTATGAAGGTAATCCATTATCATATGTCAAGGAGTTTATAGAGATGATTCAATTTACTATAGATACTTTTAAAGATATCCCTGATTCTGATATATTGATTAATCGTAAAGATTTTCCTTTTTTACGCACCGACAACAAATATGCATACGACCACCTAATTGATGAAACTATTAAAGATATTGATAAATTTTATTTTCTAGCTTCACAATCAGCAAAAGATATTAATTTAGATATACCTGTACCATCAGCCGATGAATGGAATGATCTAAAAAATTTCAAATCAATACCAATAGTAAAATGGAATGATAAAAAACCAATAGCATTTTTTCGTGGTAGTGGGACAGGTTGTGGAACAAATATTAAAACAAATCCTAGATATTTATTAGCCGATATATCTACTAAATGGAAGAATATATCAGATAAATCTAATTTAATAGATGTAGCTTTATCTAAATTAGTATCTAGAATAAAAGTATATAAACAATTTATAGGAATTGAACCATTAAAAGAATATAAATATTTAGTGGGGTCTTTTGTAAATACAGAGGAACAACTCAAATATAAATATATATTTAATATACAAGGAAACGCTCAGGCATATAGATATCCAAATGAGTTTAAAAAGCGTAGTTTAATATTAAATGTTGAATCAGATTATCATATGTGGTTTGAATCACTATTAGTAGATAATAAACATATAATTAATATTAAATCAGATTACTCAGATTTATTTGAAAAACTAATCTATTTAAGATCAAATGATAATATAGCAAAGAAAATAGCTATTAATGGATATAAATTTAGTAAAAGATATATTAATAAAAAAATGATAGCTACTTATTGGCTATATTTTATGTATAAAATTAATAAGAATACAATATAATTATATTTTTATAGATAATATAAAATCTAATATCATAGACATCATATGTCTATTATCATCAATATGATCTTTGTTAATATTTGAAATGTATAATCTACGATCACAATCATCATTGATTATACGTAGATCATTTTCAACCTTATTTTGTAATTCACTTAGAATCTGAATATTAATGTATTCAGATTCTAACATTTTCTTAATTTGTTCTATATAGAATTCTGCGTATTGTTGTCCTATTAGAACAGATCCAAAATATTTTGTTTTAGATAACATCATATTCATTAATTTTATTGTTTGGTGATAATCTAATTGAGATTTGATAGAGGCAGATGTAATGACAGACATCTTTTTATTTATTTATTGTAGATTGATAATGAGTTTATTATTCAATTTTTTATTTAAATAAGAAGTTAATAAACTGTTCTTTATCCATTTATTAATTAGTTATCAATAAAAAATATATTATTATAATTATATATATATATATGAATAAATATCTAAAATACAAACAAAAATATGACTTATTAAATCAAAGTGGAGGTACTGTTACAAAAATATTGTATATATGTAATAATAATTTTGTAAACGAAGATATACAACATATTTTAAACAAATACAATGGAAAACACAATCAAGAAATAGATTTTATAATCAAATCACATATTATGAGTGGTATTAAAAGTCGCATCGAAGAGGGTAAAAAATATGATTTTATATTTTTTTCGACATGTGATAAGGGATTGTATTCAAATAATTTAGATGTAATAAAAGATATAGAACAATTATTAAAAAGTGGTTCTGTTGTTTATTTTTTAGTAAGTTCTGAAGATGAATTACGTAGTGTAAATACTTTTTTTAGAAAAACAGAATATAAACCAATTAATATATTTGACTTTTACAAAGTATCTGTTGATACCTATTATTTTAAAACAGAAGGATCATTTATGCCATATAGCAACAATGCATTATACCAATTCAATCAAGCTATAACAAAGAATAACCGTATTTTTGAAGTTGTAGTTGATAAACAAATTTATATAATCGATCTTATTAATAATTTACAAATAAGTGCAGATAAAAGTATACAAATTAAAACTATGGGCAAATTAATTTTAGATTCACGTAAATATAAATATTTAACAGAACAACAAGCTAGAAAATCAGGTAATATGACCGATACAGAACGTGCTAGTGTAATGAAAACGACTACACGTTTATTAGAAAATAGTAATATTTATGAGTATTTGCTCGGTATAGCATCACTATATATTATAGAAAAGGATGATTCTAAAAAAACACGATATGATGATAGATGTTTAATTAAAGTTGAAGCTGGCGATTGGGGAGATACTACCTCAAAATACACTAAAATATATCAAGCAAAATTTGCTGTTCTTAATATGGCAAATAGTAAAAAATTTGGTGGGGGATATGAAGCCGGTGCAGGTGCACAAGAAGAAAATTTATTTCGTAGAACTACATGTTCTTTAGACAAAACTAATGTTGAATCGAATGGTCGTTATACAACTGAAATGACTAATTTAATAAATGCTTCCAAAAGTGGTATGGTTTATTTGGATAAAAGAAAAACACATGTTTGTTTTCGCGCCAACGAAGGAAATAGATATAAAATACTAGATAGCGCTGAATATTTTCCATTTTATGAACTACGCTCGGCTGCAATCGATACACGTTCCGGCAATCAATTCTCAGATGTAGAATGTCAACGAAGAATTGACGCACAATTTAATACATTGATTAGTAATGGTATAAAACATGTTATTTTATCAGCATTTGGGTGCGGTGTTTTTGGAAATCCACCAGATAAAGTGGCACAATGTTATGCTAACGCAATAAAAAGAATATATCAACAATTTAATGTAATTATATTTGCTATATATACGCCGTCAATATCAACTATAGATGTTAATTATACACAGTTTAATAGAGTAATAACACAAAATATACAAGATTTGATTGAAAAGGGCACAGTAATTAACAATGTTGAGTAAAAATATTAATTAAAAAATTGATACGGAACATCGTATTAACTTTTTATTTAGTTTATAACGCTTACGCATTATAAACTAAATAAAAAATTGATAAAGAACAGTTTATTAACTTTTTATTTAAATGCTTTAACTTCGTTAAAGTATTTAAATAAAAAATTGATAAAATAATTATTTATATAAATACTATAATAATATAATAATTATAATAATAAAAATGAATATATTTAATATACTCCACTATATCCTAAAACTATTTATTAAACCCAAAAAATGGTATATAATTGAAGGAAATATTGGTTCAGGTAAAACTGAATTATTAAATAAATTAAATGAAAATATTAATTGTGAAATAATTACAGAACCTGTAGAAGTATGGCAAAATATAACTGGCAATGGTAAAAATATTCTACAACAATTTTATGAAGATCCATCACGTTATGCATATTTGTTTCAAACAATTGTATTTAAAACACGTCTACAATCTATAGATAAGCCACAATTAAAATTAATACGTTTTTCAGAACGTTCAATATGGACTGATAAATATGTATTTGGCAAATCATGTATAGAATCTAATAGAATGAATGAATTAGAAAAAAATGCATATTATCAGTGGTTTGAATGGTTAGAAGAAAAATTCTTTAAAACTCCCGATGGTATAATATATCTAAAATGTTCTCCTGAAAAATGTTATGAACGAATGAATAGAAGGGGTCGTAATGAAGAATCAACAGTATCAATTGAATATTTAAAAGAAATCCATTTAAATCATGAAGAATGGTTAAACTCGTGGATGAAAACAGATAAATTAATTTTAAATAATGATAATGATAATGACTGGAATAATATTATTAGACAAATTAAACATTTTATTTAAGAATTATCATTTCATCACATAATTTATTATTAAATTTAGATGTTATCTCATAATTAAAATATATTATACATATTACGTATATTACTATATTTTTGATTAGATTTTATATAATCATCAATTTTTGATATTAATACTATAAATTTATGTGATTCCGGAAATTCTGTTTTAAATAATAAAATAAATCCACATATTCTATTTATATTAGAATCATTCAATATAATTTGTGCATTAAAATTATATTGAGCTGTGGACCAAAATAGATTATTTATTAATAATAAAAGTATTTTTTTGCTTAAACGTCCATTTAGATCTTCTGCCAAAGGAAAAAAACGCTTCATATTGTCTTTCTCTTTAATTATTTGAAAATATTTTTCATAATCAGATTTATTATACGCAGATAGATCAAATGTTTTATATACATTATTTTCTGTTAATTTATTTGTAATAGATCTAAGTTGATTATTAGTCAAATTATTTATATAAATAATTCCCCCATCTTTTAGATATGATTGGTATTTATCAATATGAAGAGATTCTATATCACAGTTTATTAAATAAACTATATCATACTTATTTCCTTGAATATGATTACTTTTCATTGTTTCTTTTGTTTTTATACTTTGATTTATTTCTAACTGTGTATATTTAATATGCTCTGTGTTAAAGTCTTCTTTAGTACTGCATTCGAAATATATGTGAATAATAGTTTCCATTATAATATATTATATTATATAATTTGAAAAAATATTATCTCGTTCAACACTATAATAATTAGTTAGAATATATAATAATAGATCATTTAAATAGTTAGGAATAAATGTTGGTTCATATATATTCATAAAATTTATAAAATAACACATACGGTCTATATCATCTGTTGGAAATAATTTAATCTGTTTAATGATTTGCGCATGTATTAAATTATGTGTATTTATCCAATCGCTATTATTTATTAATAATTTAGCAGTTATAGGATCAATATTTGTTTTTATTTTTTTATCATTCTCTCCTATTTTTGTTGTCGGATATACGTACCAAATCCAATGTTCTTTTTTTAACCCTTTATTAATTTCTGTATCTATAATATATTTCATACTATAATAATTTTGTATAAGATTTATATAATTTTGATAACTATTTTTAGGATATACCATATTAAAATAAGTAAAATTATTAGATTTTAATATAGTATATAGACTATCATATTTTGATTTAGTTAGATTATTTATATATAAAATACTATTTATTTTCAAAAATGGTATATATTTTAATATTTGTTGATTGTCAATACAATTAATTAAATATATTATATCATATTTTTTGCCTCTGTCTATTTGTTGATCTATATTTATCTTACTATTTGGGTTTTTTTTTAATTGATAATGTTTAATATATTCTATATCAGTGTTTGTATTATATTGATTTTCACATACATATAATATATTTATATTCTCCATTTTATAATATTATATTATAAAATAATTATCTAGTATTATAATATAATATAGTATAAAATGAGGATGGATCAATGGACTAGATTAATTATAGTATTATCAATTTTAGCATTTATATATGCAAAAAATAGAAGAAATGATGCTGGCTCTAAAACTGCAAAAAGTGGCAAATATTCATTTATAAATAGTTATAAAAATATATCACCTTTAAAACACGATGTATTTAAACAAATGTCAGTGGATATTGTTCCTGTATTAATTATTGGTTTTTTAACAACAGATCAATTATTTAGTATAGAAAATTTTCATAATTCTGCTATAGGTAAATCTATGTTATCAGGTGTTGGTTATATATCATATTATGAATTTATCCAGCCATATATCGTAAATAGATTTTTTAACTTTTAATTATATATTAGTAAAGATATCATCATCATTAAATCTAAATCGTTTCTCTAATATATAGTCATTATTTTTGATTCCAACAGCTAATAAAACACATGGGACTAAATTATCATCTAAATTTAATACTTTACTAATTTCAACAGGATTAAAACCTTCCATCGGACAACTAGCAATATTTAATTCCATAGCGGCAACCATACCGAATCCTAATGCTATATATGCTTGACGTTTCGCCCATTCTATCTTGCTTGGTAGATTATCAATATATTTTATCATAGATTCTTTTTTATCTACAAAACCTGATTGAGATATATATTCATCAATTCTTTTATACAGATCATTAATCGCACAGAATATAAATAAACAATATGACTCTATAATTTGTGGTTGGTTATAACATGCACTATCTAATTTTTGTTTGATTATAGGATCAGTGATAACTATAATATGATAAGGTTGGATACCATATGAAGAAGGAGAATTAATTATTGCCATCTTAATATTATTAATATCAACAACGCCATTTGTAAAATGTTTTTCAGCTCGGCGCCATTGTAATTTTTTAATAAATGAACCATTTTCTTTTTCAAAAAGGTATTTTTGTTTATATTTAATATATTTATTATAGATATTCATTATAATAAATATAAAATATTTTTATTTTATACACTAATTAAAATATCATCATTAATATTCTTAATTTCTTTATCTTTTATGCGACCAATTGGTCTAGATATAATTGTAATAAATTGACCGAATAATACCATAATAACTGCATAATAATAATAATAATTATTTACAATAATAGCAAAACCAGTTAGGATATGTCCGCTGTACCATAAATAATCAGATAATCGTAAATAATTCATTATATAATATTAGTTTATAAATTAAATTGAAGTTTCAATTTTTACACCTTTTCTGAAGAAATTTACTCAAATTTATAAAATGAGGTTTTAAATAAAAGATATAATAATTAAATAAATGAATTCAGATGAAATAAAAAATCTAATTATAGAAATGAATCATCTAATATAGGATACACATCCAAATTGAATAATTTAAATATATCTTGTGCTTTTTTATTATCTGGATGATCTTTTAAAATTTCATTAATGATTTGTCTTCCTTCTGCAAATTTCCCGCGCATAGATAATTCAATAAAATATGAAATTCGTTTATCAACCATAGATTTATCCAATTCCACAGCTAGTTTGTAATATGTATTTGCTTTTTCATAATCCGGCTTATCGTAATCTTTTGAAATTAAAATAGTAGCAATCATATAATGTGATAATGGCGATCTGTTAATATCATTATCAATCGCTTTTAAATATAAATGCATTTGTTCGTCCTTATTCAGTGTAAATAATGTTTTCATAATTAATGCTTTAGGATAATTTGGATCTATTTCTAAAGCCTGATTAATCAAACTTAATGCAAGATCTTTATCTTCTTGATTAATGTCATCACAAAAATTATCCTTACGAAATTTAATAGATCGTTCACATATCTGAACTTTGTCATAAATAGTTTTTGCATTAACTAGATCACTAATATTATGTTCTGGTTTTTGTGGCGGTTCAATTAAAAATATAGCATAATTTAGGAAAACGACTAGTGCAAGATCGGTTTTACTGAATTCAGTTGATGAACTCAATAATTTTAAACATTGTTTATAATATTTTCCAGCAAGGTGCTTTTGACAAATTTTTGTATAAATCTTTGCCAGATTTAACTTTGTCTGAATATCAGATGGATTTATTTTTTCAGCACTTTTAAATAATTTTTCTGCATTTGATAAATCTTCTTTTATCATGTGCAAATCGCCCAACATATTTAATTGATATATTTTCTTATCTTTATCAAATTTAGTTGATTCTATAGATTTTATAATCTGATTTACAGAATCAATTGTTGGATTTTTCATTACCGTTACATTAAACTTGATATTTCTTTATAAAAAGATCTAAATATTAATAGACTATATTCATAAAATCCATATGAATAAATTCATATAAATGATATATACAGACACTATTAAGTCAAGTTTTGTTGATGTGTAACTCACCATTTACAAAAAGAATAATTTATAAAAAGAAAATTAAATAGTAAAAAAATCTTCTATTGCTTTTTCTAAATATGTATTAATATATTTTAAAAATTGTTTCCGAGTATTAATATTAATTAATATATTACTATTAATATATTCAGATGAATAATTATTTTTCTTAGATGTATTTAATTGTATACACATATCATAAAAACAGTATAAAATATATAATGGTATAGTATCAAAATTATTATATGATTTAATCATTTCATATGTATATATTAGGCTATTATTGTTATCAGTTTTTTTATTATTACAATATTCATATAAATCATATATTAGATTATGTTTATTAGAGTATTCATCAATTAAAAATGATCTAATACATTCTTTAAATATCAAATCATCTTTTTTAATATTTAGGTTTATAAATATTGGTTCAACTGAATCTAATGTTAATATACATGTATAAATCTCCTTATTATCAAATCTATCAATATCTTTTTCAGTAGAATTCATTATTAAATATTTTGTAAATATACCATTAAATATATGATCGTTAAAATTTAATTTATTAAACGTAGCACATATTATAAAATGTATTACATATTTATTAGAGTATCCTATAATTGGTAATTTACTCCAAAATTTAAAATTATCTTCATCATTATTTAATCTAATTACATGATTAATATTATATGTAAAATTTATACTAGGTTCTAAATTTTCTGTTAAATATTCTTTATAATTATTATATAATTGTTTAATAATTTTTGTTTTCTCATAATGATTTTTAATAGAATTATGTATATCATTTGATCCAATATCATAAATTGTTTTTGTTGTAAATGATTCTTTACATATACATGAATAAATATTATGTTCTTCATTTAATATATTAGAACATTCATCATAGTAATATAATATAGAATATATATCCATTATAGTAATATCAGCATGAACTCCATCATTATATAAATATATTAAATGATATAATATAATTGTTTCTAAGGGACATAAAAATGGTAATTTATATTTGATTAATGAATTTTGTATTTTTTTCTGAATATTAATACAAAAATCAAATAATATATTGGTATATCTGCTATAAATATTATTACTAAACTCTAATATTGGTAATTCAGTAATTTTATTAATATTACATAATTTTTTTTCAATATATTCATAATAGTCATCATATTTTTTTATAATAATACTTAATTTAGAAACCTTATTAATTATTGTAATAAACTGATTAGAATATATACTATCATCCTCTAACGTATTTTCATTATAAATATTATACATTAAATTATACATAAATACATAATAACGGATTAAATGATGTCCCCATTCAATAATTGTTGAATCATTATTATTTTGTAAATATTTTTCAATATTATATGGTTTTATGTATAAATCATCTATCTGTGTAAATATATGATCTATAGAATAATTTATTAATCTACTAAATTTATTATTGCGCTGAATATCATTAATTCTAGGTTTAATTTCCTTATCCATAATAATACCAAAATCTCTAAATCTATTATTAATATCATCACCATTACATTTTATTCCAACATATAATGATTTCTTCTGTCTAGTTAATGCTACATGTAAT
>Ga0214921_10006468_pt1 | contig 16035 bp, 22 predicted proteins | sample LL1505_MetaG_FD_177992 | JGI IMG/M metagenome (GOLD analysis project Ga0214921, IMG submission 177992) | Freshwater microbial communities from Lake Lanier, Atlanta, Georgia, United States - LL-1505 | ecosystem: Environmental > Aquatic > Freshwater > Lake | place: USA: Georgia | collected...
GTTGCCACGGGCGTAGACAAAGGGGTAGTCACAGGCGTACGAGCTGGCGTCAATGCCGGAGTGGGATATACGGAAGCCTGTGTACCATTGCGAGGCGCAGGTGTCACAGATATAGAAGCCTGTGTAACATTGCGAGGCGCAGGTGTCACAGACATAGAAGCCTGTGTACCATTGCGAGGAGCAGGTGTCACAGACATAGAAGCCTGTGTAACATTGCGAGGAGCAGGTGTCACAGACATGGAATACATGGTTACATTTGTGGTATTGTAAGAAGGTGTTGGATTAAAGGTAGGTGTGGGACAGGGAACGCCCGTTGTTCCACCACACTGGGTGCCAGTTTGTGCAAGGCTGCCAGCCACGACAGCAAGGATAGATAGAATGCGAAACATACTGGCTCTGATACATATATAGAAAACCATTTAAATAGCTCAATTTTTAGACCAATGGGCATTTCAAACATGCAGTTTGCGAAGGCTTTGCCGAGCAAATCTGCCGTGGTTTTATTTGACCCATTGGCGAGTTGTGCCGGTCTGAAATGACCGGCGGTCTATAGCGCAACCGGGTCTAGCCTTGGCGCTCCCAACAAACAAAATTGAAGCCACATCCCTGTAGGAAATTCAAGGTACCTTGCTTCAATCAAATAAAGTATGAATCCTATTCTTGTAACACTTGATGGTAATATTGGTGCTGGGAAGAGCACGCTGCTGAATCTGCTCCACGAGAAGCTGCCGCATATCACCGTCATCCCTGAGCCTGTGGGCGAGTGGCTGAAGATGAAGAACGAAAAAGGCGAGTCTCTGCTGGAACTCTTTTACAAGGACACGGATCGGTGGGCGTATACCTTTCAGAACGCTGCTATTCTTACACGACTCCTTGATACGCTCAAGATTCTGAAAGAGTGGAAGCCGACGCCGGGTAAAGTTCCCGTCATTATTACGGAGCGATCTGTTCTTACGGATCGTCATGTCTTTGCCGACATGCTTCATAACAAAGGGAAACTGGATGATCTGGAGTGGAATCTGTATCTGCGGTGGTTCAATGCATTTGCGACGGAACTACCTATCAAGGGGATTCTTCATCTGACCACATCGGCAGTAACATCAAAGGATCGCATTGCGACTCGCGGTCGTCAGGGGGAGGAGGGAATTCTGCTCGAGTATCTGGCAGATCTGGAGGCACAGCATGCAAAATGGGTTTCAGAATCGGATCTGCCTTGCCTTCAGGTGAGTTCGGAACCAGGAATGGATATGGATGCCGTTGTAAAGAAGATTGATGAATGGATTACTAGCACGTTCCTCCTAAGCACCAGTGATTGATTTGTTTGTGAACAACCTGTAGGATATTCAGATGTACATTTTTTCCTTGTCAATATCGGAAAATAGCACGGGCTAATAGAAAAATTGAAGATATTTTTATAGATATTTGTTGGAAGTCGCGAGTGTATTCATCTTACACCAACTTACTGATCAACCTTCCTTCCTTTCTTCCTTCCTTCTTCCGATATGGCCACTCTTTCCTTTGAGCCTATCATGCTGCCTGCGCTCTATGCGCAGATGAACGACCCCTCGTTCCTGTGGGGCGATTACCTGGTGGACGATGTGGCACCCGTCTATACAAACACCTCTGCTGCTGCTGCTTCTGCTGTTGTTGCTGCTCTGCCTGAGGTTGTAGAGGTTATTGCTGCTGCCCCTGCGCTGGTGATGCGCAAGGATATTTGGGAGCGCTTCCCTGTTCACGTTGAGTACATCAATACTGATGTGAACGGGTTCGAGTGCTGGAGCGTTGCATGGCATCGCAAGCGCTGTGCGACGGAGATCTGCGATGTGGAGACGCTGATGGAGGCTCTCTACACCTCGCCTTCTTGGGTTGTCCATGAGGCGCGCCATTCCAACGAGATCTGCGTTCTCCAGATGATGAACCGCAGTCGGCGCTCTCCTGCTGCATCGCCGAAGGCATCGCCGAAGGCAGAGGACGGCTGGACGCAGGTTGTCTCGGCGGCCAAGCCGGTGCAGCGGACGATCTACCTGGAGCGTGTCAATGACATAGTTCGCGAGTTCTCCGCCGTGTCATGGAACAACCTGACGCGCCCTGGCATGTCTGCTCGCCGCGGTGATGTTCTGGCAATCATTGGCAACGGCAAGATGCGCGACCAGGCAAATCCGGCTGGCTATGTGCAGCGTCTGCTGGCTGCACTGCACGAGAGCACTTCGTGGCGTGTGCTGCGCCCTGAGGGTCGTGAGATCTGCTGTCTGGAGATGGCATAATAATCAATAATCAACAAAAACATACAGAAAATGAACAACCAAAAACCAAAAGCAAAAAAAACAAAAAACAAACAAAAATTTTTGATTTGTTTTTTGGTTTTCTGTGTCTTTGGCCTAAAAAACAAACATCATGAATGATTAAGCTATGGCACTTCGTCGCATTCAAAAGGAACTCACGGATATTCAGAAAGATCCGCCGGCAGGTTGTAGCGCGGGTCCCGTCGACAATGATCTGTTCAATTGGGAAGGCGTGATTTTTGCGCCATCCGACAGCCCTTATGCAGGTGGTGTCTTCAAACTCCACATTCGGTTTCCTACAGAGTATCCGTTCAAGCAGCCTCATGTGACCTTTCATACGAAGATTTATCATCCCAACATAAACAGCGCTGGTGGAATTTGTTTGGATATTCTGAAATCACAATGGAGCCCTGCACTCACGATTAGCAAAGTTCTTCTCAGCATCCAGAGTCTTCTTACAGATCCAAATCCGGATGACCCGCTTGTGCCTGAAATCGCAAACATTTATAAGACCAATCGCGCCGAATATGAAATGCGGGCACGCGAATGGACGATGACGTATGCTATGGGCGAGAGTGATAATGATTAATCATCTAACATACTATGAAAGAGACGAATTGGTAAAACCAGTTTGGCTCTTTTTTACCCAGATAGAAGCCAGTCCTTGTTGATTAAGTGTAGGTAAACCCGCAAAGCGGTTTTACTCGATACTTAATCAACAAGAACCCGTATAACCAGTACGAACCGAAAAAGAACCTACTAAATTGCGAAGGCAATTTAGTAGGTTCTTTTTCAGTCGCTACTGGCGAACCCTATACTTTCCACCAGCGTCCGCCACCCAACGTGCTCAGCCACACAAAATTGTAAGAATTTGTGCTTGCTGCCACCACACCTTCGCCTTGGTAGCACCTGTAGCCTCGTGTAGGGTTTAATGTACTGATACAAAAATCAGCGCCAGGATCCAATGCAACATTTGCGATCGTTAATTTGCCGCCATCCAATCCATATGTTGGCAGGGTCATCGTGTATGTATTCTGAACATTTTGCGGCGAACCAATATATTCACTGGTAAATGCACCGACAATTCCAGTGCTATAAGGTATCATATAGTTTCCACTTCCATTCGTTAAAGTACTCAAACTGAGTGTATAGTTATTGGCAATGAAATTGGTCGCATGTACATTTCCAACAACATCAAGATCGTATACAGGACTTGCGCCACCAATACCCACATAGCCACCGCTGTAAGAAATGTTGGATCCGCTCACGTTCCATGGATTGGGTCCTGTTGGACCCGTTGCGCCTTTCGGACCTGTGGGTCCCGTGTAGCAAATATCGGGTGCTTGGTTATCGCCGCAAATAGAGCTATAATTCGCAAAATTGCTAGTGAAAATTGTTTGATTCATATAGGCATCTTGTGCGACAAAGTATTTCCATTGATGAACAAATCCACATGAATCAATCGTATTCGAATACGGCTGCGATACATAATCGTTCAAATTATTGGTGATGATGATCGTTGAAAAGATTCCCTGTCGTGTAGACATAGTAGACCAAGAAATGGGGTTTTTCTGGCAATCATAGTTGCTCACTGAATTGCTGAAATTTGAATAATTTGGCGTTTCGTGAAGTGTGCCAAAAACACCTACGGCCGCTACCAAAGTGCTGTAGCGCAAGCAATTTGTTGTACAACTTGTACAGGATCCACAAGAGCAAGAGCCACAGGGTCCATTTTCCAAATTTGTTTGGAGTGCAAGTTGTATTTGTGCATTAACAGAACTCATTCCCTAGAAAGTCCAGAGAAGAAGAATTTAGACATTTTCCGCCGCTGAGGCAGTAAGCGCCCCCCAACTTACAGGAAATGAGGGCATCAGGAGTGCCTCCAGGGCACGTGCATAGGTCTGAATCTCACGCTGGGCACCTGGATCGGTACGCAGACTCCAAATGCGTGCATAGGCTGCAAGGGAGCCCGTTTCAATGAATTCTGTGTACATGCCCTGTGGCAGCACTGAACGTGCGATTTCGGGAGCCACACCACGTGCCAGAAGAGATTCGTAGAAGGCAACGGCCTGTTGACCCGATGCCTTGATCTCATCGACGAGTCCTTCAGCGCCCTCTACAGGCGTCTCCTTACTGCCCTGTTTGAGTTTCGGGTCACGCTCCCGCAGCCCCTCCACTGAGGGAAACCAAACTTCAGGCGTGGAATCCACATAGCGACGAGATACTTCATTGCGCGCCAGACCAATCGTATGACGAAACCACTCACGTGCGACAAAGATAGGCATCTTGATACGTAGACGCACCTGAGGATGGAAAAAAGGGCTAATGTGATCGTGCTTTGCCAGGAACTGAACAAGTTTGCCGTCACGCTCTGTCATTTCAGACACTTCTTTCGCAAACGACACACGTGCAGCGTTGACCACCGTCAGGTCGGAGCCAAACACTTCCAGTACCTCAATGCTTCCAATACCATCTGCAGCACTCCATTTGTTCTGTGTTGCCGTTGCTACCGCTGCCGTTGCCATACTACTAAAAAAGAATAGGAGTGTAGTCTTTATATACCACAGGCAACAGCAACGACCGAAAGAACTACTCGTCGCTCAACTTCGGTGCAAGGAAGGCAACAAAGCGGCTTTCCGTTCCAAACGAGAACCCAGCGCGCAACGGCTGTGCACCATTGTCAAACTGGATGTGAACCTTGTTGGAAAGCGAAGCACCACCCTTGAAGATCTGATTAATATATTTCACTGCAAGCATAATTTTTACATCATCATCACCTGATAGATCCATTTCACGATCCCCCGTATTCTCCAGCGTCTGCGTGACAGACCCCTTGTCGCCGCTGGAGGAAATATGAAAGCCGTCTTCATTAAGGACAAAGTGGACAACGTCGCCAAATACAGAGACTTCCTTTAGTGCGCCATACACATCGTTTGTCTTCATTTGAATGGATGCATCAAATGAAAGTTCTGGAATCTGAATCGTATCCTCGTCAATCATCAGCGTTGAAAGTTCATAGACCGCCTTTTTCGCAATTTTCTCATTGACATAGGATACGATGAGTTTAGCACCATCTTTGCTGAGACTCAGTGTTACCTTGTCGCCGCTTCCGACGTTGCTGAGTACACAGGCCAGATCTGCCGTAACAATACCAATCGTCTTTTGCACCCCACCGGCAACTTTTAGCATAGAACAATCGCTTGCCGATAGAAAATAGTCCACAAAACCAACATGGGCAGCGTCCATTCCAAAGACGGCCACGCCACGCGAAGATACGCGAAGTTGCGCCTGAGGGAGGAATTCCTTCAGGGCTTCAATAGCGCAGCGAAAGAGCGAAGAATCGTTCGGTGTAATTTCCATTTGAAAGAAAGGCTGTTCTGCTCTCTGCTACAAATTTGAACATCAATTTTGTCGCAGGAGTATACATCAACATCGCCGCTATGCCAAATCTTCGCACAACCCGCGTTAGCTTCTCCGTTCCAGGAACCTTCAAAGTACCGGACTGGTATTCAGTGGCAAATCCACAGGAAATCGCAGATGCGCTCGTAACAGGCGCAAACCTGTATGAAACTATGCGAACCATTAAATCCACGACGGAAGTTCAAGCACTCGAGGCACAAAAGGCCGCCGAAATGGCGATCCTGAAAGAACACCATGCCGTCCAACTTGCCGCTCATCAGGCCGAATTGGACAAAACGCTTGCAGAGAAAACGTCAGCCGCGCAACGAATGCAAGAACTTCTGGAATCCCAACGCGTTTCCCTAACTAAACACGCCGCCGAACAAATCGCAACACTTCAAGCAGAACTTGATAAGGCGCAGGCAGAAAAGACCGCTTCCTCGCAACGAATGCAGGAACTTCTGGAATCCCAACGCATTGCTATGGAATCGGCCGCGGCCAAAGACAAGGAACGCCTTGCGACACAGCATACTCAGCGCCTGTCAGAAGTTCAGAGCGAACTTATGCTTCAGCAGGAACGTTATGCTGCGCTACTGGAACGTCGGCAGCAATTGGAATCAGGACGCGATGCCGACATTCGCCTGGCAGAGGAACGCACCAAAGTCTTACTCCAGCATGCACTTGATGAGAAGGAAAAGGCGATTCTGCGCTCCGAAAAAATGTTTCAAACGTTACGCGATTCGTATGAAAGGCAGAGCGAGGAACTCAAAGCGCTCAGTGATCTGCTAAGGAAGAAGCCATCTGCATCTGCAAAGACGAAAGGCAACGATTATGAAGAAGAGTTTCGTGCCAAACTGGTTGCTACGTTTGGCGTAGGTGAAGGTTTCGCGCTGTCCGATACGTCAAAGGGTGTTGGGCACGCCGGTGATTCCGTCATGAAATGGGGCGAACACTACGTGCTGTGGGAAGTTAAGAATTATGATAAGCCTGTTCCAGGCACGGAAGTGGATAAATTCAAGCGCGATATGCGCGAGAATGCACAAGTACGCATTGGTGTCATGATCAGTCGGTGTACGTCCATAGTTGGCAAGAATACGTCGGGTGATAGGGATATTGAGTTTATTGATGGCAAGATGCTGCTTTATTTCAGCAATTTTGAATCCATGTCGGATGACACTCTACCAAATCTGCTAACGCTCTTCCGTCTTTGGTGGAAGATTGATCAAACGACAGCAACGTCGGTGGAAGATGAAAGCAAGGAGCAGACGATTCGGCAGATCAACAAACTTCATCAAGATGCATGCCGTGCCAAGAACGAATGGCGTGTCCATAAATCGCGAATGGAAGAAGCTTTGCGGTGGATGGCGACGCAAGTGGACGAAACGGAGTCGCGTCTCAAGTCTGCGTTGAATATCATACAGGGATGTGTGGTTTCGAATGTTGCGCTTCCTGAGACGATCTTTCGCGACGTTCATGGCGATCCGGTCTTGATGAAGGATGCACAGACGATCTTGAAGTTTGCGGTGGCAGAAGAGGGAAAAAGTCTTGTGTTGAACGATCTGGCAGAACTTTTCAGCAAGGAACGTGCGTTGTCTCGCGAAGCCGCCAAGTCTCATATTCGTGCAGTTCTCTTGGACAAGGTGCTGGAAACGCCAAAAGGGCGATCCACGCGCGTGCTGGGGCTGGTGATCAAGACGGAGGAAGCGCCTGCTCTAGGCGGCGCAGGTACGGATTAGTTGTCTGTTTCTACTTCCATTTCTACTGCATTCCACGGAAACGTAGACGTCGCAAAGAATACACTTAATCCCGCCGCAATCAGACTGGCATAGGAATGACTTGAATACACAATAGTATTCAGAAGACCTGTACAAATTGGGCTGGATGTCGTAAGGATGGACAGAAAGAAGCCTTCAATGCTCCAAGGAACACAGATACGTGTATATAGATGCGTACTCGTATAATGTAGGCAGAATACCACAATGACTGGAAGAAGTGACAATAGAATCTTTTTCATTACGATTCTGCTAGTTATTATATACAAGTGGCGCCCATAAAACCATCAAATTTTTGTCTAGATCCTGTCTAAACGAATCACAATTTTGGGATTAATAGATCATGCTTCTTCCCAAAGAAGATATTCAACAATTGTTGGAAGTGTATGGCATCAAGGTGCGTGGCGTGCTCCATGTTGGAGCACACGAGTGCGAAGAAATGCCTTTTTATTCGACCCTGGGTGTTTCGCCGCCCCAAGTTTATTGGATTGATGCACTTGAAGAAAAGGTGAACCAGGCAAAACATGCCGGTACTCCCAATATGTACCAAGCTGTTGTAAGTGATAATGATGACCAAGAAGTGGAATTCAAAATAACTGATTTTCAGCAATCTTCTAGTTTTCTAGATTTGGGCACGCATGAAAAACATTATGATTGGGTTCATGTCGCTAAAAAAGTCCTGTTAAAAACAACGACCTTGGATAGTTGGGTGCACAAAAATGCGATTCCTATTGAAACCTTAAATTTTTGGAATTTTGATATTCAGGGTGCAGAACTTCATGCCCTTAGAGGTGCACTAAAATCCCTACAGCATCCTGATATCCTTTATCTTGAAGTAAATACTGAGGAAGTATACAAGGGATGTGGTTTGCTCCACGAAATTGATGCATTTTTGAAAGTTCATGGATTTACTCGGATTCGCATTCAAATGACAAATGCAGGATGGGGTGATGCACTCTATATTAAGCGGGTAATTCCTAAGGTAAGCCTTTGTATTCCAACTATGCGCCGCTGGTCTTTCTTGAAAGAAAGCATTCCCAAGTATCTTGAAAACCCCTACATTGACGAAATCGTCATTTCGGATGAGGATGGCGCAGACAATCGCGAAATCTTTCGTGAGTTTGGGGCATCGTGTGCCAAACTGCGTTTGTTTTCCAATACACAGAAATTAGGTGTTTTTTTGAATAAACAGGCTGCTGCAGAACGCGCTTCGCACGATTGGGTTTGCTTAATCGATTCGGATAACTATGCTCCACCTAGTTATTTTGATGCTTGGGCTGCACAATACGAAGTCAATAATGATTTAATTGTTTATGCACCAAGTAGAACTTTTTCAAGTAAAACGCATGGTGGGTTTGACTACCGACATTTGACAGGAATTGATATTAATTCAAAAAATTACAAAGAATTCTTTAAAATGCCATCCGCTGAGTGCTGTTTGAATACCGCCAATTACATTTTTAACAAGCATACGTTTATGAAAGCAAAATGTTTTGCAGGTGATAATGATTGTATAACAAGTGATACTATGTACAAGAATTATTTACTATTTCATTTAGCAAATGCTACTATGCGAATTATTCCAAAAATGGAGTATGATCATGCTGTTCATGACGGAAGTCATTATATAAACTACAATAAATATACAAATTCTGAATATTTTAATGGGCTTTATCGCGATCACCCGCAACTTCAATTAACATTGTCAGAATGGCAGCGTACGTTAAAAGGCCAAGATCAGATTCTTTACAATTCTTCTGAGCATAGTAAAATAAATGACGAATGGGTACGATTTCCGATTGGTATGAATTTTACATTTTTTCATTATAAAAATAAAGATTTAGTGTCTGTTCAAATCGGCGCTCATGAACAATTGGTCTTGTGTGCAATTTCTGATTGGACGGATGAACGCCGCCGTCCTTGTGCACCGAATCGTCGTTCCTACCTTCAAACACTCAAAGATAATAATATTCAAAACATATCTTTGCCACAAAATGTCTATTTTGAAGCGCTGCCTCATTTTAAGTTTGTCATTAGTCCTGAAGGAAATGGTGTTGATTGTCATCGGCATTATGAAGCGCTGATGGCGGGGGCGATTCCAATTGTGGAAGATCATCCAGGAATTCGTGAAAAGTATGTGGGATGCCCTGTGCTGTTTACGAAAGATTATAGCGAAATCAATGGTGCTTACCTGGAAACCAAATATGCAGAAATGCTTACTACAAAATATGATTTTAGTCGACTTTTCATAGGATGCTATGATTCAAAGACACAAGAAGAAATCCGCGATAATGGTAATTATTGGAGTATGCGTCACTTAGGAAAAAAATGGTACAACTAGAGTTTCAATGCATTAACACTTTTCAACAGATCCAACCAATATTTCTCTTTTTCTCTTTCAAAAAGTTCTATCAAGATAGGATCCTTCCAATCATAGGATTTTCTTTCCCATTCATCAAAGGATATAGACGTCCATTCAGGGTAATGCGTCGCTATCCAAGGTAATAATGAATCTTTGTTGATGTCCATAATTATACCAAAATCAACAACATATTTTCCCAAATTTTCACGTTCATAAATTCCTCGTAAAAAAGGACCAAACCGAACCTTGCACATCGGTCGTTTATAATCGTGAAAACTGGAAAAATACCAGTGAATACCAGATAGATCATTTATTTCTGGCTGAACACCATTTCTTGGTTGCTCGCCTACATCTTGATATACATAAAAGTCATCTCCTTCTAATGGAATATGTTTATACCAACTATGTAATCGTGAAAATCGCAAAAAATCATTACGTAATGTATCCATTTATGCTAATCTATATACAAATACATATTTAGGCCACAAACATGCCAGTAGCGACTGACAAAGAACCGACTTAATCAACAAGAACCGGATAACCAGTACGGCAAGTATTCAGCTTAGCCACGAAAAGAAACCGCCGCGCCGTCTTCCACCTTCACCACGAAGTCGTTCATCTGGATCCATCGACAGATCAGGTAGTGTATAGGTCATTTCGTCAGGTTCCTGGCGCCATGTTTGAAAGATAAGACATACGGAATGATTGGGTAGTCGAAGTTCAATTTCAGAATAAATATCCAATTTATCGACACCAATTTTTTTTAAATGCGTTGCCAGGTCAGGCATAAAGGACTCGTGGCTATAATCGCGTTCCAAAAGTCGTACGATCGCATCACGCACACCGGTGGCTTGTGTTCCCATATGATACGTCTTGCTAATCGGTTTCAAGCGAATGCTTTTCATGGGTGTGACAATATCACTCGTATCCTTTTCTTTTGACGTCGTCGGCGGTGCAGACGTGAGTTTCTTCATACCAAATCACTATGTGGTGTGGTAGAAAAAAGTAAGAAGGTCAATTTTTTATCTAAACAGAGCGCGTTGCAGAAGCCGTTCGCCAATTGCTGGGTGTAGCAGTCATTGATGCTGCTGCTGCTGTCATGGTCGTAGAAGGTGTCGCGCCCTGTGACATTGTCATGGTTGCCGTTTTCGTAGGTGTTCCACTGCCGGTTTGCGTCACACTGGATGTAGTCGTTGCCACGGCAGTATTTGAACCAGTGGCAGTGATGGTACCGCTGCGTGTTCCTGTAGCAGTTGCTGTGATGGAGGGCGTCACACTCGAAGTTCCGCTTGGCGATTCAGATGTTGTAGGAAGCGCAGTAGAGGATGGCGATACAGACCCTGTGCCCGTCAACGTCGCACTTCGTGTTTCAGAGGAGGATAGCGTTCCTGTTTGAGAAGCCGTGCCTGTCAATGTTCCACTGGATGTGCCGCTGCTGGAAGGCGTTCCGCTTGCAGTGCCACTCCAAGTTCCGCTCTTTGTCCCGCTTCGCGTCACATCCCCTGTACCGCTTACAGATGCCGTAGCCGATCCGCTCCATGTCCATGTTCCACTGCCGCTCAGCGTACTAGTCGATGTTCCACTCATCGTCTGCGACGGCGTCGGTGTTTGCGTGGCAGTTCCAGTTGGTGTGGTAGAATAACTGCGAGTTGATGTACCGCTAGTTGTTAGCGTACTTGTTGCACTTGCTGTCCAGGTCGCTGTAAAGGACGGCGTACTGGTCGTACTTGGCGACGTTGTCGGACGGCTGGTCGCAGTGTTTGTTTGGGTTGGCGGCGCCGTGAAAGACGGCGTCCCACTTCCTGTACCACTGGGCGAATTAGTCGCAGATGCCGTCGTCGTGAGAGAAGGTGTTGGATGTGCACTAATGCTGGATGTTACACTCGCTGTCTGCGTTCCGCTGCCCGTTTCACTCGTTGTAACAGAAGGTGTTGGAAGTCCAGGTGTTCCAGATAACGTAGGTGTAAAGGAAGCGCTTCCTGTTCCACTTCCCGTGGAAGTCCCTGTCTGCGTGGAAGATGCAGTCAACGAGCCAGTTCCTGTCACACTGAATGTAGCAGTTCCACTCGGCGTTGACGTCACCAAGGCCGTTTGACTCATTGATGGCGTCCCTGACTGCGTCCCTGATTGCGTTCCAGTATTTGTGGGTGATCCAGACGGCGTGAATGTCGCAGTGCGTGACGTTGTCGCAGTGTACGTCGTAGTTGCCGTAGGTGTTGGAAGTTGGCTGCCTGTGATTGTCACAGAGGGGGTTGGCGTTCCAACAGACGATCCCGTTGTAGAGGGTGTTGTTGTGATGCTGGCTGTCCTGGAGGGCGTTCGTGTTTGTGTTAGGGTCGCAGTCTGCGTTCGTGTTGCAGAAGAACTCGCGGTTTCTGTGACAGAAGCAGTGTTACTGGCGGTTTGTGTGGGCGTCAACGTTCCAGACAAGCTCGCAGATGCAGAGGCAGAGGAAGAGAGCGTTGCTGCTGGTGTCGTGCTCTGAGAAGCCGTCCATGAACCGGTTATCGTGCCGCTGCCACTGGGTGTCGTTGTGCTTGTGGCAGTCAAGGTAGCGCTTTCTGTAGATACAGCGGTTCCACTCGTTGTCATGGCGGCACTCGCCGTTCCACTGACAGAAGGCGTTCCTGTTCCACTTTGTGTCGTTGTTCCTGATCCGCTCCCTGTCGCACCTGTGCTTTTGGAAGGTGTCCAAGACGATGTTTGTGTACCACTGAATGTTGGAGAGCCGGTACTGGTGCCAGTTCCGCTGCTTGATAATGTTCCTGTTGCTGTCTGCGTTTCTGTTTGACTCGGGGTCGCTGCTCCAGTACCTGCACTGGTCGCCGTTCCACTTATACTGGGTGTCATAGTCCCTGTTGCCGTAATAGTGCGGGTACCACTACTGCTCGTAGTTTCTGAAGGTGTGCGGCTCGTCGCACCACTTGCAGCTGCCGTTCCACTTACACTAGCAGTCGTCGTTTTTGTTGGAGTACGTGTCCCACTCGTCGTGCCACTCGCCGTTCCACTGGACAAACCAGTTATCGTCGCGCTGCCGCTTGCCGTCGCAGTCGCGCTTCCTGAGGAGGAAGGAGACTCTGCAGGTGTTGCCAACGCCGAACCACTCATAGAGGCTGTTGGAGTCCAGGATGCCGTTGTGCTTGTCGTGCTGGTACGCGAGGGAGTCTTTGTTCCTGTGAGCGAAGGCGTAGCAGTCTTGGACGGCGTTCCGCTAGTCGTTGCGATAGTTGTTCCGCTTCCAGACGGCGTTGCACCCGTCGACAAAGAGGCCGTCGCAGTCCAAGTTGCACTCTGTGTCTGCATACCACTTTGTGACGCGGTCTGTGTAGCACTTCCTGTTGTCGTTTCAGACAAAGTCGGTGTCTGTGTCTGTGTGACCTGTGCTGTTCCAGATAACGTGGGGGAGCGCGATGCTGTTTTCGTCACTGAACCCGTGGCCGTTGTTGTCATAGAAGAGGATGGCGATGCAGCACTTGTGAAAGATGGCGTCTGTGTCCCAGATCCGGTCGCAGAAGCAGACGCGGTGTTCGTTTGCGAATTAGAAGCAGTTTGTGAAGGTGTTCCAGACGCGCTAAAGGTAGCAGAAGGCGTAATGCTGCCAGTTTGTGAAGCAGTGGCAGATTGGGGTGAAGCTGATGCCGTTATACTTGCCGTCATGCTTCCACTCGATGTAAGAGTTCCGCTGACACTTGCTGTTGCTGAAGCAGTCGTTGAAGCAGTCATAGTGGGAAAGGCTGTTATGCTCGCAGTTTGAGTAGCGCTTCCTGTTGTCGTCGAAGACCGCGTCTGCGAAGCTGTTATGCTCGGTGTCGCTGTCCACGTCGGCGTTCCTGATCCAGTGAGCGTTCCTGTCAGACTTCCTGTCACTGAAGGCGATGCCGTTCTAGATGCACTCAAGGTAATATCCGATGTAGCAATTCCTGTGGATGTCCAGGTTCCGCTTGGAGTCGCGGAGCGTGTTTGCATAGCACTCATAGTTTGAGAGGCGCTAGAAGAACTGCTGGAAGAGGCGCTCCAGGTGGACGAGGAAGAGGGTGTGGCGCTATTGCTAAGGGAGGCCGTTACAGAGGAAGATGCCGTTGCTGTTCCTGTTGAAGTCGCCACAGCAGAACTTGATCCTGTCTTAGTTGGAGTTCCACTCATTGTTGCTGTCGCCGTGGATGATGAGGTTATACTGCCTGTCGACGAAGTACTTGTAGAAAGAGTAGCCATAGCAGATCCTGTGGGGGATGTCGTTGCCGTCCAACTCAACGATGTTGTTCCAGTCGTAGAGGGTGTTGTGGAGCCACTCTGTGTTCCAGACAGAGTTGGTGTTGCCGCGGCGCTGCGTGTTTGTGTAGCCGTTCCGGTTCCTGTCCACGTCGACATAGCCGTGGATGTCACAGAACCTGACCCAGAAACACTGGCCGTTCCACTAAGGCTGCGTGTTGTGGAAACCGAGGCTCCCAGTGTCGCAGTCGCAGTCGCAGTCGCTGTTTGGGTTGCAGAGGAGGTTGAGCTGCCTGACAGAGTGGCAGAATTCGATTGAGAACTTGTCCTCGTACTTGTCTGCGTTGAAGACGCGCTCTGCGTATTGGATAGTGTTGTACTCGACGACGGACTGAATGTCGCAGTTTGACTGCTGGAAAGACTGGGCGTTTGCATGCTAGACAAAGAGGGAATGATCGTTGAAATGCTTGTTTGAGTCGCAGAAGGCGAAGCACCGATGGAAATAGAGGGAGTTGCTGTCATAGTCTGTGTACCACTCTTTGTGAACGTAGTAGTCCCTGTTCGAGATCCAGAGGCTGTTTGGCTAGGCGTGTCAGTACTTGCAGCAGTAGTTGTTGGCGTCATAGTGAGCGTCTGTGTTCCAGATCCTGTTGTAGTGATGAAAGCGGATGGACTTTGTGTAGCAGTGCCTGTTTTTGTGGATGTCTGCGACCCTGTGCTGCTTACAGAAGGAGTTTGTGTCCCGCTTCCCGTTGTTGAGCCAGTTTGTGTAGTAGAAGCCGTCTGCGAAGCCGTTGTTGAGCCAGTTCCGCTTGAGGTGGCAGTATTGCTGGCGCTGATAGACGGCGAAGCTGTTTTTGAAGCCGTTTGTGTTGCAGTGCCTGTCATTGACGCACTCGGTGTAACACTTGCTGTGATGGACGGCGTCTGTGTTCCCGTACTGCTTGTAGAACTTGTTTGACTCGGCGTAGACGCTGTAGAAGGTGTGCGCGATGATGTTCCTGTCATAGTAAATGTCGCACTAGAGGTTAACGTAGCAGTGCCTGTTTGACTTGGAGTGGGCGGTGCACTTTCACTTGGTGAGGCGGTTGCCGTGGATGTGAGCGTCTGCGTACCCGTATTTGTTTGGCTGGCCGTCTGGGATTTAGTTGGTGTCTGAGTGGATGTGCGCGATCCAGTTTGAGTTCCACTGGCCGTGAAGGAGGGCGTACCACTTTGTGTCATGGATCCCGTTTGTGTGGCTGTTAGACTTCCACTTGAAGTGCCTGTGAAAGATCCAGATTGTGTCGCAGTACCAGTTTGTGTGATGGTTTGACTGGGTGTGAACGTCTGCGATGGTGTGCCGGATGGTGTAGGAGGGGCACTTGGTGAAAGGCTTGCACTCTGTGTGGCCGTCTGTGTACCTGTCAGCGTTTGTGTCCGTGAAGCAGTCTGCGTCGCGGTTTTTGAAGATGTTTGCGAAGGCGTTGTCGTCATCGTAGCAGTTCCACTCCCCGTCTGCGTCTTTGTTGCTGTGTTAGAAGGAGTCTGCGTGGGTGTCACAGAGGCTGTGTTGGATGCAGTGTTTGAAGCACTTGATGTCGCAGTGGCCGTTTGTGATGCAGTGTTTGATGCAGTTTTAGAAGAAGTGGATGTTGCCGTTCCAGATACGCTAGGAGTTTGTGACGCCGTATTCGTCGCCGTCTGTGTGGCAGTCATAGTATTCGAAGCCGTTTGTGATGCAGATTGTGATGCAGTTTGTGAGGCGGTTCCAGTCCCTGTTCCAGTCACACTTGGGGTTTGTGAAGCTGTTTGAGAGGTAGTTTGTGTCGCGGTTATAGTGTTAGAGGCTGTATTGGACGGCGTCCCGCTTCCAGTTGCAGTTTGCGTCGCGGTACTGGAAGCCGTTTTAGAAGCCGTTGTCGTCGCAGTACCTGTTGCGCTAGACGTTTGAGAGGCAGTCTGTGTTGCAGATACAGAGGCTGTAATAGAAGCCGTCTTGGAGGCCGTTGTCGTCGCAGTACCTGTTGCG
>Ga0214921_10006469_pt1 | contig 16034 bp, 14 predicted proteins | sample LL1505_MetaG_FD_177992 | JGI IMG/M metagenome (GOLD analysis project Ga0214921, IMG submission 177992) | Freshwater microbial communities from Lake Lanier, Atlanta, Georgia, United States - LL-1505 | ecosystem: Environmental > Aquatic > Freshwater > Lake | place: USA: Georgia | collected...
ATTATCCAAATACTGACCAAGATCATGCGGATGGATTTCACCCAATGTGAATGAGACCGCTGCTCCACGCATCTGCGTTGTCGTAGGACCGACAACCTTCAGATTCTTAATTTCTGCAAGTTTATTGAGCAAGATTGAAGTGAGTTTATTTTCGTGGTCATGAATATTTTTCATGCCAATCTTTGTGAGGTATGAAAGTGCGGCACCTAAGCCAACAGCCTGTGCCATATTGGGAACACCAGCTTCAAATTTCTTCGGTGCTTGTGCCCAAGTAGCTGTCGTCATGGTGACGTTCTCAATCATTGAACCACCAGTAAGAAATGGAGGTAACTCAGCTAAGAGCTCAGCACGGCCCCAAAATATTCCGACTCCAGTTGGACCGACAGCCTTATGTCCTGAAAATGTAAGAAAGTCGACACCCAGAGTCTTTACATCAATAGGCATGTGCGGGGCCGATTGGCAGGCGTCGAGGACAACAACTGCTCCAACATCGTGCGCACGCTTGTTGATCTCATCCAATGGATTAATTGTTCCCAAAACATTTGATTGATGAGTCAGCGCAACAACTTTGGTCTTCTCTGAAATGACCTGGTTGAGGTTAGATAAATCTAATCTGCCCTCAGGTGTGACAGATAACCATGTCAGTGTTGCACCTGTTCGAGCGGCTAACTGCTGCCACGGAATGAGATTTGCATGGTGTTCCATCTCTGTAACAACGATGTTATCCCCTGTAGTGAGGTGGAATCTATTACCAGCCGCGGCGTTGCCCATTGCGTATGCAACAAGGTTGAGCGATTCAGTTGCACCCTTTGTGAAGATGACTTCATCAACATCTGCATTGATGAAATTAGCTGCAATTGCGCGAGCTCCTTCATATGCATCGGTCGCTTCTTCGGCTAATTGATGAGCACCCCGATGAACGGCAGCGTTATGCATTCTATAGAAATTGCTTTCGGCTTCAATTACTACCTCAGGTTTCTGGCTGGTTGCACCAGAATCCAAATAGACAAGGCGTTTGCCATCGCGAATAGTCCGAGACAGAATCGGAAAATCTTTAGCAACTTCGATGGCGTTAAATGGCATTGTTAGGCGCTTGCGTACTCCGCATAACCATTAGCTTCCAACTTATCTGCAAGCTCTGGTCCGCCTTCTTCAACAATGCGGCCATTAGCAAAGACGTGTACAAAGTCGGGCTTGATGTAACGAAGAATGCGTGTGTAGTGAGTAATCAGAAGTACTCCGTGGTTATTGGATGCCTTTGAACGAACAACTCCTTCGGAGACGATACGAAGTGCATCAACGTCTAGTCCAGAATCTGTCTCATCAAGGATGGCAAACTTTGGCTTGAGAAGTTCAAGTTGCATGATTTCGTGACGCTTCTTCTCGCCGCCTGAGAAACCTTCATTAACATTACGCTGAGCAAAAGATGGATCCATGCTCAGAGATTCCATAGCAGCTTTCACTTCTCCAACCCATTCACGAAGCTTCGGTGCTTCGCCGCGCAGAGCTGTCGCTGCGGTACGAAGGAAGTTAGACACTGAAACGCCGGGAACCTCCACTGGGTATTGCATCGCTAAGAAGAGTCCTGCCTTAGCGCGTTCATCGACTGTCATCGCAAGTACATCTTCGCCATCAAGAGTTACAGTGCCTGAAGTGATTGTGTATTTAGGATGGCCGGCAATTGAGTAGGCAAGAGTTGATTTACCAGAACCATTAGGACCCATGATTGCGTGAGTCTCGCCTGACTTAATTGTGAGATCGACTCCCTTAAGGATTTCGATTGCTCCCTGCTCTGTCTCGACAGATACCTTTAATCCGCGAATTTCTAAAGTGCTCATATCTATCTCCGTTACATCTCAACCGTGACGGAGTCTCCGTCGATGGATACTAAATAACTCTTTACTGGCGCTACCGCTGGAGGTGTAAGCGCTACTCCTGTGCGTAAATCAAACTCAGCTCCATGTAGCCAACATTCAATCTTAAAACCTGTGACATCTCCTTCAGATAAAGATGCATCTGAGTGACTGCAAATATCGTCTATAGCAAAGACTTCGTTGCCTACTCTTGCTACGCAGATGGCTTCACCATTTTTTTCGATGCGCACAGGCTTTCCTTCAACCAAAGTTGCTAATGAAATATCTGACATCTATTTGCCAGCTTTCGCAAGCTCATCATCGATGCGAGCCATGATGCGATTTTGGATATCTTCTATACCAATTTCAGCAACAATTTCATTAAAGAATCCACGGACGACAAGGCGTCGCGCATCATCCATATTGATTCCGCGTGACATTAAGTAGAAAAGTTGTTCGTCATCAAAGCGACCTGTAGTTGAAGCATGTCCTGCACCAACAATTTCGCCCGTTTCAATTTCTAGGTTAGGAACGGAATCTGCACGAGCACCATCTGAGAGTAGAAGATTACGATTAAGTTCGTAGGTATCTGTACCTTCTGCTGCTGCGCGAATAAAGACATCACCAATCCACACTGTATGAGCCTTATCGCCAGCCAGTGCGCCTTTGTAATTCACGCGTGACTTCGCATTGGGAACTTTATGGTCAACGAACATGCGATGCTCAAAGAATTGTCCAGCTGTTGCAAAATAGACCCCTGAGAGATCACATGAAGCACCAGGTGCGATGAAATCAACTGTGGGCAGAATACGAACAACATCTCCCCCGACGGTTACGACAATCGATTTAAATGTTGCATCACGATCAACAATTGCATGATGGCGAGCCGCATAGATTGTCTTGGATCCCCACTCCTGAAGAGAGATGAGAGTCAGATGAGCACCTGGCTCAACCACAATCTCTAAATCCTCAGCCAAATGTGTATCTCCGGTATTTTCTAGAACAACTACAGATTTTGAGTGATTGCCAGCTTTAATGAGAACTCGAGCGAATTCAGCGCTATCTGTTCCAAAAGATGTGCGGTTAAGGAAGATAGGTTCTGTTATCTCAGCGCTCGGTGCGATTGTAAGAACCGCACCTTGGCTTGTGAATTCACGGATACGGTTGACGATTGCATCATCAGTCTCAGTTACAGCCACGATCTCTTGATGGGTAAAGGTTGCACCCGCAGGAAGTGCGCCATTCACAGCGAGTGAGTTGCGAGCCTCCGGCTTTGCACTCCCATCATGCATCCCACCAAGTCGCTTGAGCGGTGTGAAACGCCAAGCTTCCTCGCGCCCTGTCGGCGTGTGGTTTTCAAGAATATTTGATTGCAGGGTTGTCATTATCCGACTGAACCTTCCATCTGAAGTTCAATCAAACGGTTGAGTTCGAGTGCATATTCCATTGGAAGTTCGCGTGCGATTGGTTCGATAAATCCACGAACAATCATCGCCATCGCTTCATCTTCATTGAGACCACGTGACATCAAGTAGAAGAGTTGATCATCAGAGATCTTAGAAACTGTCGCTTCATGGCCCATAGAGACATCGTCTTCACGGATATCAACGTATGGATATGTGTCAGAGCGCGAAATTGTGTCAACAAGGAGCGCATCGCACTTGACGGTGCTCTTTGAGTGATGAGCTCCTTCTTGTACCTGGACTAATCCACGGTAAGAAGTACGTCCGCCACCGCGAGCAACAGATTTAGAAATTACTGAAGATGATGTGTAAGGAGCTGCGTGAACCATCTTTGCTCCAGAATCCTGGTGTTGTCCTGGACCTGCAAACGCAAGTGAAAGAGTTTCACCCTTTGCATGTGGACCCATCAACATAACAGCTGGGTACTTCATGGTGACCTTGGAACCGATATTTCCATCGACCCATTCCATGGTTGCACCTTCTGCGCATGTTGCACGCTTAGTTACCAAGTTATATACATTGTTAGACCAGTTTTGAATTGTTGTGTAACGAACGCGTGCGCCCTTTTTCACAATGATTTCTACGACAGCTGAGTGCAAAGAATCTGACTTGTAAATTGGAGCAGTACAGCCTTCAACATAATGAATATATGAATCTTCATCAGCGATAATCAATGTGCGCTCGAATTGACCCATATTCTCAGTGTTAATACGGAAATAAGCCTGTAAAGGAATATCAACATGGACACCCTTAGGTACATAAATAAATGAACCACCAGACCATACAGATGTATTAAGTGCCGCAAACTTATTATCGCCAACAGGAATGACTGAACCGAAATACTCTTTGAAGAGCTCTGGGTGCTGCTTGAGACCACTATCGGTATCTAGGAAGATGACGCCTTGCTTTTCAAGATCTTCACGGATTGAGTGATAAACAACTTCTGATTCATACTGCGCAGCAACGCCAGATACTAAGCGTTGCTTTTCAGCCTCTGGAATCCCAAGGCGGTCATATGTATTCTTAATATCATCTGGAAGGTCATCCCATGTCGCAGCTTGCTTTTCAGTAGAGCGCACAAAGTATTTGATGGTGTCAAAGAAAATACCTGAGAGATCTGATCCCCATGATGGCATTGGCTTCTTATAGAAAAGGTCTAAGCCCTTGAGGCGAAGATCTAACATCCACTGCGGCTCGCTCTTTTTAGAGCTGATGTCACGAACAACTTCTTCACTCAGTCCGCGCTTGGCATTTGAGCCAGCGTCGTTACTGTCCGACCAGCCGTACTCATAATTTCCGAGACCTTCGAGTTCTGGGTGTGCTGTTGTCATTTGATCGCCTTTCCAGCGGTTACTTTCTCTTTTTTGTGTGTGGAAGTTGTTGGAATAAATGTTGTACAAACACCATCGCCGTGAGCGATAGTGGCAAGTCGTTGAACGTGGGAGCCAAGAATGCGCGAAAGCGCTGCTGTTTCGGCTTCGCACAATTGTGGAAATTCAGCTGCAACGTGCGCGATTGGGCAGTGATGCTGACAGAGTTCTTCCCCGTTTGCACGCTCTTCAATACTCGCTGCATAACCTTGTTCAGTGAGAAACGTTGCAAGCGCTTCGGTCTTATGTGAACTCTTGGCCAGCGCAACAGTTGCTTTACGTTCGATATCATCGGCTCTGCTCTGCGCGAATGCTTGTACTAAATGCTCGCCAGATTGTGCCGACATAAATTTAAGAGCCGCGACAGCTAAGTCATCGTAAGAATGTTCAAATTGTTCGCGACCAGAATCGGTCATCACGAAAACTTTGGAAGGACGACCGCGTCCGCGTGAGAGCGCAATGTGAGGCTCGCGCGCTTCTAGAATTCCATCGGCAATCAAGAGATCAAGATGGCGACGAATTCCGGGTGGAGTTAATCCCAGGCGCTCACCGAGCACTACCGCCGTGGATGGCCCATTTTCGAGCACCGAGCGGGCAACCGCATCGCGGGTGCTGACTTCATCGAATTTCACAACACTATTGTGTCGTAATTCCCTAAGCCCCGCCATTCGTAGAAGGCGCGGCTTCGACCGTCTTAGTCATAGGCTACGGAGCGTGAATAAATCCCTCTCTCTGGCAAAGAGAGTCCTGCCTGCCTTGACTGGGCTGCTGCTCTTTCTGCAGAGCGCACTCGTTGTCACGGGTGGGGCGGTTCGGCTCACCGGCTCGGGCTTGGGTTGCCCGACATGGCCAGAATGTACGCCAGGTTCGTATATCCCCATCGAGAACCAGGCTGAAGGTCAATTGCATGCGTGGATTGAATTTGGAAATCGACTCTTAACCTTTGCCCTCTTCTTCGCAGCAATTGCAACCCTGGTTGCAGTATTTCGATCTCAACGCCGTGATCTGAGATTTCTCGCTACAACTCAAATCTTAGGAATTCTTGCTCAAGGTGCGCTCGGTGGAATTACCGTACTCACAAACTTGAATCCACTCAGCGTTGCTTCTCATTTCATTCTCTCTACCATCCTGATTGCAGCTGCTACCTCATTACATTCAAGAAGACGTCATCCCTTTGTTCGAACCTCCTCCCCTCATGTTTCAATTTCAAGATTCTCATCCATACATATCTTCCTAGCATTTGCAGTTATTGTTGCTGGAACTCTTGTCACTGGTAGCGGTCCCCATGCGGGCGATCTCAACGCCCCACGATTACACCTACGAATCACCAATATAACTTTGATTCACGGTTTGCTAGTTCTCCTTCTGCTCTTGCTCACAATCGCATTCAATTTAAAAACTGATTTGCGATATGAAACTAAGCGATGGTTGCTAATCTTTTTTATCGTTTCACTTGCCCAGGGAGCAATCGGATATATTCAATATATTCAGGGTGTACCTGAGCTATTAGTTGCTTCTCACCTGCTTGGTTCCACTCTCGTATGGATTGCAGCATGGCGCATCCGTCTTTCCGTTGTACGTAAACCCGCTTAAGGAGAAGAAATGTCACAGATCGCTGGATGGACCGAACTCGATGACCGTGCAGTAGCACTTGCGCGAGCACTTGCTATGGATGCTGTTCAAAAAGCAGGTAACGGTCACCCGGGAACAGCCATGGCACTCGCCCCAGTTGCCTACAACCTTTTTCAACGCCACTTGATTCATGATCCTTCAGATCCACAATGGATTGGCCGTGATCGTTTCATCCTCTCTTGTGGTCACTCTTCCATGACTCTCTACACCCAACTTTTCTATAGCGGTTACGGTCTGGAAATGAAGGACCTTCAAGAATTTCGAACTTGGGGTTCTCTCACTCCTGGGCATCCAGAGTATGGACATACTGCTGGAGTTGAAATGACGACGGGTCCACTAGGAGCCGGTGTTGCAACATCTGTTGGCTTTGCGATGGCCGCTCGATATGAACGCGGATTACTTGATCCAGATGCAGCAGCAGGAACATCAATCTTCGACCATGCAATTTGGGTGATTTGTTCTGATGGAGATTTGCAAGAGGGAGTATCTGGTGAAGCCTCATCACTTGCTGGTACTCAAGAATTGGGAAATCTCAATATTATTTATGACGACAACAGAATTTCCATTGAAGGCGATACCCATGTTGCATTCACTGAAGATGTAGCAGCGCGTTACCGTGCATATGGATGGCATGTTCAGGATGTACCAGCTCAGGCAGATGGCAATATAGATTTATTCGCATTAGATAAAGCGATGACTGCGGCAAAAGCTGAGACCTCAAAACCTTCCCTCATCCGTACCCACTCCGTAATCGCATGGCCAGCTCCAAAATTGCGCGGAACAGCTAAGTCTCATGGCTCGGCACTTGGCGATGAAGAGATTGCAGCAACTAAAAAAGAGCTAGGTCTTAATCCGGATGAAAAGTTTGCGATGCCGGCAGAGGTTCTTGCCCATGTGCGAGCTGTGAAGACACGGGCCGCAACGCATCGTAAAGAATGGGATCTTCATTTTTCAACCTGGCAGAAAGCTCATCCGGATCGCGCCGAACTTCTCAAAAGACTTGTAGATCGCACGCTACCTGCTGATTTTGATGCCGCTCTTCCAGTATTCGAAGCTGGCAAAGATTTGGCGACTCGCTCAGCTTCAGGCCATGTCATTAATGCGATAGCAAAAGTACTACCTGAATTCTGGGGAGGATCGTCAGATCTGGCCGACTCCAATATGACAACTATCGAAGGTGGAAAATCATTCTTGCCGGCAACTAGTGTGATGAAGGATGCAAACCCATACGGACGAATTATTCACTTTGGTATCCGTGAACATGCCATGGGCTCAATCCTCAACGGAATAACATTGCACGGATTATCACGTTCATTCGGTGGAACTTTTGCAGTCTTTAGTGACTACATGCGCCCATCGGTTCGACTTGCCGCAATTATGGATATCCCATCTATCTTTGTATGGACTCATGATTCAATAGGTGTTGGTGAAGATGGTCCAACTCACCAACCAATCGAACACTTTGCTGCGCTGCGCGCCATCCCGAATTTCTCACTCCTTCGTCCGGCCGATGCCAATGAAGTTTCGGAGGCGTGGAAGGCGGTATTGCAGAGAAATAAACCTGCTGGGTTCTTACTCTCTCGTCAAAACTTGCGCACTATTGACCGCACATCACATGGCGCTGCATCTGGGGTTAATCGCGGTGCCTATATTTTGAAGGAATCCTCACGTGAACCAAAAGTTGTCATCATTGCAACCGGGTCAGAAATTCCTTTGGCACTTGATGCACAAATAGCGTTAGAGGCAGATGGTATTTCTACCCGAGTTGTGAGTGCTCCTTGCTTAGATTGGTTTAACGAAGAGCCAGTTTCCTATCGTGATTCCGTGCTTCCAAAAAGCGCGTTACGCGTCAGCATCGAAGCAGGAATCGCACTTGGATGGCGTGAGTACGTAGGAGATTCAGGAGTCATAATTTCACTCGATCACTATGGTGCATCGGCTGCAGGCCCTAAGTTATTTGCTGAATTCGGCTTCACTGTCGAGCGAGTTGTGGGAGATGTCAAGGAAGCGCTTTTGTAATGCAACTTTCTGGACCATCACTTGCACATATCGATAGAAGCAGTGAGCTCTACTCAAATTTGAGTCAAGCTCATCTTCGTATCGCCGCGAAAGATTCGGGCATGTGGGGAGCAAAAGCAGCAGCCGAAGCTGCCATACGACTGAACTGGGTTGATCTGCCAGCGCATTCCCTAGATACAGTCCAAGAGATATATGCAGTGATTGAGAGATTCAAAGGACTTCACCGTGTTGTTCTCTGCGGAATGGGTGGCTCGTCTCTAGGCCCTGAAGTAATCGCACGAACTTTTCAAAAAGAGTTATTTATATTTGATTCAACGGATCCAAATTATGCTGCGCACGCAATTGGTGATGACCTAGCGAAGACACTGATCGTGGTCAGCTCAAAATCTGGTTCTACAATTGAAACTGCCTCACAACGCGCACTCTTTGAGAGTCAACTCCTTGCTCTCGGATTGGATCCCATCAATCACATGATTTTTGTGACCGACCCGGGCTCTCCGCTTGATTCAGATGTTCGCGCGCAAGGTTTTGCAGTGATCAATGCGGATCCCAACGTAGGCGGTCGTTTTAGCGTACTTGGCGCATTCGGATTAGTACCTTGCGCACTTGCCGGAGTCCCTATCGAAACGGTTCTACAGGATGCGCAAAATGAGCGAACAGCCTTTTTAAATGATCCTGCAAATCTCCTTGACGCCGCCTATCTTTTAACAACACAAACGCGGCAATACATCACATTCTCAGATGTAGCATCCAAAGTCCCCGGCCTTTCGGATTGGATAGAGCAACTCATTGCAGAGTCCACTGGAAAAGATTCAAAAGGCAGACTACCGATTGCGACCGAGAGCGTTGAGAAAATTGGTGGTGCATTTACCGTTGCCTATGCCAAATCAGAAGCAGACCTCATAGTCGAGGGCGCCCTCGGTGCCCACTTTATATTTTGGGAGTGGGTCACTGCGTTGTTGGGTGTTGCGCTACATATCGATCCATTTAATCAGCCGAATGTAACCGAGGCAAAAGAACAGACTTCTGCATGCCTGACCGAATGGAGCAATGAAGTTCCCACAATGCAGGCGTTGTGTACTGAGAAATCTGTTGAAATATTTGGCGATGGTCAATCACTGATAGATGCTCTCGCTACATTTATTGAGAATGTACAAGATGACGGTTACATAGCAATCATGGCCTACCTTGATCGCAAGGATGATGCGAAGATTAGTGAACTGCGTGCAATCCTTGCGCAGAAATCCGGGCGACCTACCTCATTTGGCTGGGGTCCACGCTTCTTGCATTCAACTGGGCAATTTCATAAGGGTGGCCAGAAAAATGGATCCTTCCTACAGATAACTGGCGAAACAAGTACTGATTACGAAATTCCAGGGCGTGACTTCACACTGCGCACCCTGCTCTTCGCGCAAGCCATCGGTGATAACCGCGCACTGAGTACAAGAAAATACCCGCTCCTTCGACTGCATCTGCAGAACCGAAGTGCGGGTATTGAGCAACTCATTGCAGCTGCAAAGAGTTTGTAGACAATTCTTACTCGATATCATCTCCGCGTAATTTGCGAAGTGCATCTTCTAAAATCTTTTCACCTTCTTTATCTGTGCGACGTTCCTTCACATAAGCAAGGTGTGTCTTATAAGGAACGTTGACAACTGCGCTAGGAGGATTGTTCTTATCGCGTCCAGCAGGAAGGCCGCACTTAGGGCAATCCCATTCGGCTGGAATTACGACAGTCTCTTCCACTGCAAATGAGGGACGTACTTCATGTTGATTGGCACACCAATAAGAAACTGTTGCGCGCTCAATTTGATCACCGCGTTCTGCCTCGCCCATTGGGCCGGCGCCAACACGACTTCCGCGAATTGCACTTGCCATGACTTAACCCTTCAACACGAGTGAGAGAGCGACGACGCCTGCGAACCAGAGTCCACCTGCAACAATGGTGATGCGATCAAGATTTCGCTCGACGACAGATGAGCCACCGTAATTTGAGGAAATACCGCCACCGAATAGATCTGAAAGCCCTGACCCTTTTCCTTTATGAAGAAGGACAAGCAGCACCATCAGAACACTGGTGATGATGAGAAAGATTGAAAGCGCTAAAGCCACGTTAAAACTCCTCTAGAGGTAGGGGAACAGGATACCTGACCCAATGGAAAACCTTTGAATTATGCCTGAGCGTGGAACTTAGCAATTTTTGCAAGTTCTTCGGGATCAAGGCTCGCTCCCCCGATAAGTGCCCCATCAACATCTTCCTGCTTCATGATCTCTGCGATGTTTGCAGATTTCACAGAACCACCATAAAGAATGCGCATATTCGCGGCAATTTCAGCTGAACCAATTTGCGCAACTTCCTCCCGGATTGCAGCACACACTTCTTGAGCATCTTCAGGAGTAGCAGTCTTTCCTGTACCGATTGCCCATACCGGCTCATATGCAATAACAATCTTCTTGAGTTCTGGCTTATGGAAACCTTCTAGTCCGGCGCGAACTTGACGCACAACATGAGACACATGTGTACCTGATTCACGAATAGCCAACTCTTCACCGACACAGAAAATGGGCGTCAATTCATTTGCTAGAGCCGCTTTAATCTTGCGATTTATAAGAGCATCATCTTCCTTATGAATAGCACGACGCTCTGAATGGCCAATCACAACAAAGGTGCACCCTAGTTTTGCCAACATCGAGCCAGAGATATCACCAGTAAAGGCACCTGATGCCTCGGGTGATAAATCTTGAGCTCCATATTGAATACGTAAGCGATCGCCATCAACCATGGTCTGGATGGATCGAATATCGGTGAAAGGAGGAATGATTGCTACGTCTACCGCGTCGTAATCCTTATCATCTAGTGAGTAGACAAGCTTCTGCGCAACTGCAATCGCCTCGAGGTGATTGAGGTTCATCTTCCAATTGCCAGCCATCAGCGGTTTACGCATCACATGCTCCTTTAAATATTGTTGTGAAAATTAGAGATCAAGTGCTCTCAGGCCAGGAAGTTCCTTGCCCTCAAGATACTCAAGTGATGCTCCACCACCTGTTGAAATATATCCAAATTGATCATCTGCAAAACCTAGTGCGCGGACAGCTGCTGCCGAATCTCCCCCGCCGACAACTGAGATTCCAGAGACTTCGGTAAGTGATTGCGCCACCACTTTGGTGCCATGAGCAAAATTAGGAAATTCAAATACGCCCATAGGCCCATTCCAAAAGACAGTTTTACATTTCTTGATAGCTGCAGCAAAGGCTGCTGCACTTTCGGGTCCGATATCGAGGCCAATTTGATCTGCCGGGATCGCATCTGCACTGACAATTGTTGCAGGCGCATCTGCTGCGAAAGTTGGAGCGACGACGATATCTGTTGGAAGTAAAAGTGTGACCCCGGAATCTTCTGCCTTCTTAATTAACTTCTTTACTGTATCGATGAGATCTGGTTCAACGAGTGACTTTCCAATTTCTTTTCCTTGCGCAGCCAGGAAGGTAAAGAGCATTCCCCCACCGATTGCCATGACGTCAACTTTGCCGAGGAGATTGGCTATCACGCCAATTTTGTCGGAAACTTTTGAGCCACCTAGAACTACTCCATATGGGCGCACAGGATCAATCGTTAGTTTCTTAAGTACTTCAACTTCTGCGGCGACCAGAGTGCCTGCAGCATGAGGTAATAACTTTGGAAGATCAAAAACAGATGCATGCTTGCGATGAACTGCCCCAAATCCATCGCCCACATAAAGGTCAGCTAACTGTGCTAATTCATTAGCGAATGCAGCGCGCTCGGCTTCATCTTTCGAAGTTTCAGATGCACTAAAGCGAATATTTTCAAGGAGCAAAATTTGACCTGAAGTCAGTGCGGCCGCTTTCGAAGTGACATCCGCACCAACGATTGCGCCAGCAAACTGCACCGGCTTGCCAAGTAACTCAGCAAGACGCACTGCAATCGGTGCAAGAGATAGCTCGGCTTTTACTTCACCTTTTGGACGACCTAGATGTGCTGCGATAACAATGCTCGCACCTTTTGCAAGAAGTGCGTTGATTGTTGGAAGTGATGCACGAATACGACCATCGTCTGTAATCTTTCCATCCTTTAAGGGGACGTTGAGATCGCAACGAAGAAATACTCGCTTACCTGCTACATCTAGGTCAGCCAATGAAGACATTAGAGAGATTTACCAACAAATCCAACTAGATCAACGAGACGGTTTGAGTAACCCCATTCATTGTCATACCAACCAATAACTTTCACAGTAGTTCCAATTGCCTTAGTTAACTGTGAGTCGAAGATACAAGAAGATGGATCTGTCACGATATCTGAAGAAACGATTGGATCTTCTGTGTATGAAAGGAATCCCTTAAGCGAGCCATTTGCTGCTTCCTTCATCGCGGCATTGATTTCTGCAGCAGTTGCTTCCTTAGTAAGTTCAACTGTGAGATCTGTAGCTGAACCTGTTGGAACAGGAACGCGCATTGCGAAGCCATCGAGCTTGCCCTTGAGCTGCGGAAGTACCAAAGAGATTGCCTTTGCTGCTCCTGTCGAACTTGGGATGATATTTGTTGCCGCAGCACGCGCACGACGGAGATCTTTATGTGGGAAATCTAGAATTACCTGATCATTTGTATATGCGTGAATTGTCGTCATAAGTCCACGAACGATTCCGAACTTCTCATCCAAAACCTTAGCCATTGGAGCCAGGCAGTTAGTTGTACATGACGCGTTAGAAATAACATGGTGGTTTGCTGGGTCGTACTTCTCGTGGTTTACGCCCATAACGATTGTGATGTCTTCATCAGTTGCAGGAGCTGAAATAATGACTTTCTTCGCACCAGCTGTGATGTGCTTTTGAGCATCTGAAGCCTTGGTGAAGTGACCAGTTGATTCGATAACGATATCTGCCTTCACCGATGCCCATGGAAGATTTGCTGGGTCGCGATCAGCGAATACCTTGATTGTCTTTCCACCGACTGTGATGCTGTCATCAGTGTGAGTAACTTCTAGTCCAAGACGTCCCAGGATTGAGTCGTACTTGAGCAGATGGGCAAGTGTTGCGTTATCTGTTAGGTCGTTGATACCTACGATATTGATATTTGGGTTGGTGAGCGCTGCGCGAAAGAAGTTGCGGCCAATACGTCCAAAACCATTAATTCCAACATTAATCATCTAAAAACCTCTTCTACATAATAAATTGCCCCAGATAAAGGTGGCTTACTTTTACACCACAACGTTGGGGGCTTGGGCGGAAGTCTATCAGTCAGTAATTGGTTACTCGCCGGTCAGATTGGCGAGGCCAGGCTCTCTTAACCTGCTATTCACCTAATAAATCGGGTGAGAGTCCGGCTTCTGTATCAGGAATACCAAGTTCTCCGGCACGCTTATCTGCCATCGCTAATAATCTACGTATGCGGCCTGCAATTGCATCTTTCGTCATTGGTGGATTTGCAAGTGAACCCAGCTCTTCCAAACTTGCTTGGCCATGCGAAATTCGCAGCTCTCCTGCCTCCTTTAAATGATCAGGAATTTCAGGACCAAGAATCTCCATCGCTCGCTGAACTCGGGCCGCGGCGGCAACAGCGGCGCGAGCAGAGCGACGTAAATTCGCATCATCGAAATTAGCCAAACGATTTGCAGTTGCTCGCACTTCACGACGCATGCGACGTTCTTCCCAAGCCAAGACGCTCTCATGAGCACCCAATCTCGTAAGTAGAACTCCAATTGCATCGCCATCGCGAATCACAACACGATCTACTCCACGAACTTCGCGCGCCTTGGCAACAATGCTTAAGCGGCGGGCAGCGCCAACAAGTGCCAGTGCCGCTTCTGGTCCGGGACAGGTAATTTCAAGTGAAGAAGAGCGACCTGGTTCTGTCAATGATCCATGCGCGATAAAAGCGCCACGCCATGCCGCCTCGGCATCACACACATTTGCAGCGACTACTTGTGGTGGAAGTCCACGAACAGGGCGGCCATTTGCATCAATTAATCCGGTCTGGCGAGCAAGTGCATCGCCTGCTTCGATTACACGAACAACGTAGCGAGAACCTTTACGCAATCCACTTGATGTAAGAACCGCCAAATCACTGTCATGACCATAGATATCGGCGATATCTTTCTTAAGACGCCGAGCGCTCTGCGATGTATCAAGTTCAACCTCTATCACTACCTTGCCGGCAGCGATATGTAGACCGCCAGCAAAGCGCAGAAGTGAGGAGACTTCGGCTTTTCGACAACAAGGCTTGGTAATGGAGAGCCTGCTCAACTCATCCTTTACCGCTGCTGTCATCGCCATGGGGTTATCCAACCAGTATTTCTTTCTCGATGTGTGCGAAAAGGTGACCCAATTTTTTTGCATCATGATGCATAGCTGATGCCGAACTACGTAAATCTGCATCTAAAAACTCTGAACCTAAGGTTGAAAGATGGTCTTTCAACTCATTTCGGCCCGCAGCAGATGAATCAACTACTACTAAATCAAAGTGAAGTTCAGGGGCATATTGATGAAGTATCTGAAAATGTTCTAATGGCGAGTAACCCGCGTACTCCCCTGCACCGCTATCTGCTGTATCAAGATTGAGCAGAAGAATCTTCTTCGCCTTGGAATTAATAATTGCTTCACGTTGCGCCGGAACTAAGAGATGCGGAATCACACTGGAGAACCACGACCCCGGCCCCATCGTTATCCACTCTGCATCCGCGATTGCTTGTAGAGATTCACTTCTTGCCTGCGGATTTGCGGGAATTATTCTCAGAGATTGCAATCGTCCCGAAGCGGTAGCTACTTCAACTTGTCCTCGAACATTTCGTACACCATGTGAATCTTCAAAGGTGGCTTCAATATCAAGTGGTTCACTGGCCATCGGCAATACTCGACCTACAACTTTAAGAAGTTCACCCACGCGATCTAGACCAGCAACTGAATCTTCATCTCGATCCCACAACGCCGCTAATAATAAATTTCCTACCGCGTGACCATTGAGTTCACCTTGACCAGTGAATCTATATTGCAATATCTCTGCCCAACTACGGCCCCATTCATCGTCACTACATAAAGCTGCAAGTGCCATCCGTAAATCACCCGGTGGCATGATGGGAAACTCAGCGCGCAAACGCCCACTTGAGCCACCATTATCTGCAACTGTAACTATCGCTGTAATAGCTGATGTGAAATTACGCAGACCTGTCAGCGTTGCCGCCAGACCATGTCCCCCACCTAAAGCGACAACTTTTTTGCGAGAAATCATTCACGTCCTACATCGCGATGGGTTGCATGGGCAGATATTTCCAAGTCGGAGGATGAATTATTAAGTTGTCGTGCAATTTCTTCTGAAACCGCAACTGAGCGATGCTTACCACCAGTGCAACCAATTGCGATTGTCACATATTTCTTACCTTCACGGAAATATCCAGGAATCATCTTTTGAACAACTTCCACATAACTCTTCACAAAATCTGCAACACCCTCGCTTGTGAGAACTTTCGCTGAGACCGCGGCATCTAATCCAGTAAGTGGACGAAGCTCGGGAATCCAATGCGGATTGGGAATGAAACGACAATCGAGTACAAGATCTGCATCTACTGGAATTCCATATTTATATCCAAATGAGAGAACATTTACTCGAAGAGTTGGAAGCATGCCTGCTGCAAATATCTCGCCAGTTCGCTTCTCGAGTTGATGCACATTGAGATTACTTGTATCAAT
>Ga0214921_10006470_pt1 | contig 16033 bp, 11 predicted proteins | sample LL1505_MetaG_FD_177992 | JGI IMG/M metagenome (GOLD analysis project Ga0214921, IMG submission 177992) | Freshwater microbial communities from Lake Lanier, Atlanta, Georgia, United States - LL-1505 | ecosystem: Environmental > Aquatic > Freshwater > Lake | place: USA: Georgia | collected...
TTGCTGAATCGATTGATGTCTTGTTGTTGATTCTCGAAAGTGAATGCAATTAGACCGTCAGCAGTCCATTCGCCAGGAGTCACTCTCCAAATGGTCACACGACTTGTATAAAAGTACCATTCCCGCAATGGCTCTACTGGCTGCCAATTGACTTTGACAAATCTTCCGTCATTAAGATTTTCAGTGATCGTTCCAATTGCCTTTATTGCCATCACCGAAACGCGATTACCTCTGTTGTCAAAAGGCAAGTCATGGAGTCTTGTGTAAGCAGCTTTAATTGCAATTCGATCACCAACTCGCATAGACCGAACAAGATCGAGATGTCGATCCTCATATCCATTTTCCCAAATACCCTCCTCTAAGAAACGTGGAATTTGATCAACAGTATCAAATGTGGCACCTACGAACCAGTAAACATTGTTTGAATTTTCAATAGATTCTGTTGCCATATTTGTCTTCCGTATTGTTTAAGGAGAGATAAACTTTCACTTATCCTTCAAGTTCACTAATTGAGCCGTGATAGGGTCATACCTAAAATTAACAATTGATCCTTCACGAATGTGTGAAACAACTTCATTGATGATGTGTAGCGGAACCATGAACCATTCAGTCGGTTTAACTGGATTCCCAAATCGATCTTCTATAGTCAGATCTAATTTTGCTGCTCCAAAAATTTTATGAAACAACCCTTCAAGTTTTGTTCTGTTTAAGTTGTGCAGCTTATAAGTAGCTACCACTTCAACACCAGCCAATAGATAAGTAGCGTCTTTCTCTGCATTGGAAATTCGCGTCTCCACTTTGCCACCTGTGACACCTATTTTATGAATCAATTCTTGATGTTCACTCACAAAGGGATGCTTGGACAGACTGCGTAGAACATAAATAGTCCCACTCTCAATATCATCTGGTTCAACAGCGTCACCAAAAAGAGGACCATCATCTTTCTTGATGAGGCGCTGCCCAACAGGTGCGTCTCCGTCTGGATAAAGTGAACGTGTTAGCGATCGTAGTAGCAAATCACCTTCAGTTTTATTATCGAAAATTACTCTCAATCGGGGATTATCGCGTCCATCCTTTGTTATTTTTTCTTCATGCATTTCAGCAACATAGGCGATTTGACCTCCAACTATGAATAAATCATTTATTTGGATTCCTGCATTTTTCGCAAAAGGTTTTGTGATCCAGGCGCCAGAATTCAGACCATTTTTTGCTTCTTCAAATGTATTTTTGAATTTAGCAAAATCAGAACAAGGCTTTCGGTTAGCAATTTCTTCAGCAGCCTTAATTTCTAAGTATGGTCGGACATTTTTCAAAATACGTATGTCATCAAGTTCTGGGCTCACCTCTACTACGCCTAATTCAGCAAGGAGTTCATCTTCATCTATGGCATCAACATCTATGGCAGGAATTGCCCCCGCCAAGAGTCCTGGCAGATCCATCGAAGTAAGTAAGGTCTGCGCTTCAGGTAGCTTTCGTATTTGATCTAAGCGAACTGCATATAAACGCTCAAAAATATCGCCGCCCTGAGCAAGATGTTGCGGCGCACGGCCGTGTTCATCATGAAAACGAAGGATATCTTCAAACCCAGCAATGATGCGCTCTTCACTAGGGGTTCGACTAGATGTATTGAGTGGTGCAGTTTCTACACCCAGAGCATCAAGCAGTTCGTCATCATCTAAATCTGCCATGGACTATTCTCCCTTGGCCTGTTGTGCTTTGGCCTGTGCACGGTAGCGAGCAAATGCAGCAACACCTTCAGCCATGCGCTTTTCCCACGCATCAGCCGAATTGATATCAGGCACTCGACCACGCTCTTGCTTAAACAGCAAGGCCCGCTTAGCTAAATCTCTGGCTTCTTCTTCAGAAATACTGATGCGCTTTGCAGCAATGCTGGCCTGTACTTGGCGCAAAGACTTCTCGTCCATCGATTTAGCCAGCACTGAGTAAGCAGCTTCAAAGGGGTTTATTCGATCGATCAAATCAATGTCTAGATCTCGAACATTGAGAAACTTTTTAACACCATCAAGAAAAGCCGTATTCAACTTGGGCTGGGTGCCATCATCCGCAGGCATTTCGATCAAGGCCTGTTTAGCCTGCTGTGTAATATTCATGGCTGCAATCGCGTGTTGCCTGACTGCTTCTTGGTCTGCTTCTGACAAGTCAGGGTATTTTTCACTGACAATTTTTCCCATACGCAACTGAGTCAATTCCTCGGGCAGCGTATTTTCTTTGTCGAACAAACCCCGCTCTAGCGATGATTTGTCTTGCAAGAAGCTGGTCACTACCTCATTCAAGTCTTCTTTGCATATCCTTGTGGCCTCTGGCGAGCTGGGTGTCGTGAGTCCTTTGATTTCCACATGGATTTCACCCGTTTCTTTATTGACCCCTACGTTTTGGCCACCTTCTTCATAGCCAGTCTCCCCGTAATCGAATCCTTGCTTTGGTCCTGAATCTTTGGGCGTGAACTCATACCTTGGTGCCAGCACCTGTTCCATCAGCAAACTAGCCGCAATGGCTTTCAGCATGTCATTGACAGCTTCGGTTACAGCGCCTTGTTCTGCGGTTGGTTCTGCTATCAAGTTGGTAAAACGAGAGCGTTCCTTACCCTCTGCATCTCTGGTGGCTCGGCCAATGATCTGGACAATTTCAGTCAAGCTGCTTCTGTAGCCAATGGTCAGGGCGTATTCGCACCAAATCCAATCGAATCCTTCTTTGGCCATGCCCAAAGCAATGATGATGTCAACATGATCGCGGTTGTTCTTTTGCGCAGGGTCTTTCAATGAATTCAGTACCCTTGAGCGTTCAGCAGGGTTGCTATCATCAACCAAATCAGCAACTTTGAGCGTCCTGCCATCCTTGGTTGCAATCAAATGAAACCCTGTGGCTGGGTCAACACCCTTCCATTCACCAAGGCTGTGCATGATGTCATTGACTTCCCGCTGCTTGTCTTTCAAGCTTTCACGAGCATTGACATTAGGAATATGAACAATGGTTTTGAGCGTTGGATCTAAAACCTTGGCGACTGCATCGACATAGGGGCCAGAGTAAAAGAAATAACCAATGTCCAAAGACTTCAGCCACTGGTAACCATTCAGTTGCTCGTAATAGGTATAAGTGACTGTTTCAAACTTGGCTTCATCTGTTGGCGATAGTACTGCTTCACTGTCACCACGGAAATAAGAACCCGTCATGGCCACCATGTGGATTTTGTCGCGGGCGATGAATTCGCCCAGCTGCTTGCCCAGCACGTTGTCTGGGTTGCTGCTGACATGGTGGAATTCGTCTACAGCAATCAAGCGGTTATCAAACGCCTCAAAGCCCAATTCTTCAACTGCAAACCGGAAAGTGGCGTGGGTGCAAACTAGCACCTTGTCTGAGCTGTTCAGGAACTCAGCAACAGCCTTCACCTTGGACTTGGCCACCTTGACATCATCTTGTCCGGGCGCATTGCAAAGGTTCCACTTAGGGACGACCATCCAATCCCAATAGAACCCATACTTGGTCAAAGGCTCATCGGCAAAGCTGCCACCAATAGATCGCTCGGGCACCACCACAATGGCTTGTTGAATGCCCTGGTTGTTCAGCTTGTCTAACGCAATGAACATCAAGGCACGCGACTTGCCTGAGGCTGGGGGCGACTTGATCAGTAGGTATTGCTCACCTCGCTTGGCATAAGCACGTTCTTGCATGGTCCGCATGCCCAACACATTAGCCGTACTGGATGCACCAGTTCGTGCTGTGGCGATGGATACCGAGGGGATGGTGTAAGCCTTGTTAGGTTGGTTCGGTTGCTCGCTCACGCTTTGTCCTTTTTGGTTTTCTTGACGGCAGGTTTGATTGATGTTGCTGTCATCTTGGTATAAAGCTCAAAAAGTTTTTCCAAACGCTCGGTGTCATTTTTGAAGCGACGACCAATGTAAATGCGCTCCAAGACCTCGTCATTCCGATCATGGGCAAGACGCAGGTTTTCAGGCATCTTGTTTTCGCCATCTTTGACCTCGTACAAGTCAGCAATGGTTGCAGGAAAATGGGCTTCACGTGTTAACAAAATATCTTCGGCGCAGCGGTTCAGATCTGCTTTATTTTGCTCAGTGAGTGTTGGCACAGGGAAAGTGTTCCAGCCGAGGGTATTGGAGTAGGAGAAGTCGGTTCGCATACGAGCGCAAACGGTTCCAATCCATACCCAGTGAAGACGCGAGGCGATGATGGCCATGTTCCATAGTGGGGCATCAAAAATCCCAAAAGTTTTGTTCGAAATGATGGTGTCTGAGCCCATCAAGGCGACTGGTAAATATTCCCTATTTTCAGAAGAAACAGACGCAATCACTATGCAATTACTTTTGGGTCTGCCTGCGATTTGCACAAATCGATGAGGTTGAGCTGCGAATTTTCTAGTGGATTCCGCATCTGATTCCAATCGGTTCTCTGCAACCAACTTCAAGCGTTTTGCAATGAAGTTACTTTTTTTTGCTGTTTCAGCATCCTCGTCTTCGATCCAAAGGCAATACCTTTGCTTGCCGTTAATCATTTCCTCTGAACCAACAAATTGTTTGATGAAAGGGCGCGCGATTGGGTCTTTTATTTTAAGTTTTTCGACTGTTTCGTAATCTAAAAACAGATTCCCACCATCTCTTGGCATGTTTCCAAACACCATCGGTGCTTGCGCTCCGATAGGCTCACTTGTTTTTTGAACATAGGCCTGACTATTGGGCACCAAATACGGACTAATCGCCGAACACAGTTTGAGTAAATCGTCTTGATAAAGCCTTTTGGGCTTGGCAGTTTTTTTGCCTAAGCCGACAATTACGACAGTCACGCCAGCGTTGTGACTTGCTAAGTTTGCCCATTTGAATGATGTGTGCGCAAATCGGATTTCACACTCACGCTGAAATGCCACAGGCCAAACATCAATTGCTTGCTGACCTTGGCAAATGCTATTTGTAGCTACAAACGCTCCGATTGCGTTTGGTTCGTAATCTGAATAGTCCAAATACTTGGCAATCCAACCTGTTACATAGTCAGTAGTCTTGGCTAATTTTGAGTGCTTAATCCAAGCGCTGGCCATATCTCTCTTCTGCTCATCTGACTGCCATTTACTGCCCTTGTATGGCGGATTCCCGCAAATATAGGTCTCACCACCTTCATTCTCAAAATCAATCTCAGTTTGATCAAGTGGTGTATTAAATAGATCATCTGAAACCACTTTCACGCCTGTGCCTGTAGGCGGGCAAATACTCAACCAATCAAGCCTCAGCGCATTGCCACAAATGATCCAGTTTTGAGCATCTAGAGGTAAAAACTCAGCCACTGCATCCTTTTGACCTCGGTACAAAACATCACACTGATATTCAGCAATGATGAGTGCAAGTCGAGCAATCTCCGCAGGAAAATCTCTCAGTTCAATGCCTCGGAAATTGTTGACTGGTATTTCACTTCCTAAGTGAGATTCATCACGCCGACGATTGATCTCAGCCTCAATCTCTCGCATTTGCTTGTAAGCAATGACGAGGAAATTACCAGAACCGCATGCTGGGTCAAAGACCCGAATACGCGCCATGCGTTTACGAAGGTTCAACAACTTAGCTTTGTTATCCCCTGCTGTTTCCAATTGTTCACGCAAGTCATCCAAAAAAAGTGGATTTAGAACCTTGAGAATGTTTGGAACACTTGTGTAGTGCATACCTAGGGCACCACGCTCTTCATCGTCAGCCACTGCTTGAATCATGCTCCCGAAAATGTCTGGGTTGATTTGCCGCCAATTCAAGCTGCCAGCATGTATCAAGTAGGTGCGTGCCATGCGGGTAAAGCGCGGAACATCGGTACTGCCTGAAAACAAACCGCCATTGACGTAGGGAAACTGGTCAGCCCAGGGTCTAAGTTTTGCAGCTAAACGGTGTCTGTTGTCAAACTGTCCATCGTGACGTGTGTTGACATTCATAGCGCGAAAGATCTCGCCCAACACTTCATGAACATTAGAGCCATCACGCTCGCTCATCTGCTCTACAGTTTTTGTGAAAAGACCTTGGCCACTAAAAATATCTGTATCTTCTGCAAAGAAGCAAAAGATCAACCGAGCCATGAAGTGATTCATGTCTGCGCGACGGTCAGCCGTGGCCCAATCTTGGTTCTCTCGAAGCAGCTCTACATAAAGCTTGTTCAAGCGCCCTGTAGCGCGAATGTCTACAGGGTTGTCCTTGATCTCCGTGATCGTAGAGATGCCAGCCAATGGCAACAAAAAACCAAAATGATTGGGGAAATCTTCAAAACTACAGGTGATGGTCTCCCCATTGATCAGCTCTTCTGCCTCAAGTGTTTTTCCATCTGTAGCCAATATGAACTTGGCTTTGGCCTTAACGGTAGACGGGCTTTCACGTAGGTTCTTTAGAGCTTGATCGACACCACCATCTGAACAAATGGCAAGATGAATGTTGTTCCGCAGCAATACGCCACCTGCGATATCCGAAGCATTGTTATTCCCAGTACGCAGACGCTTAAGCGCTGTGTCCTTATGTCCAAAGGCAGCTAGAAACGCATAGGGAAATTCGCCCGCATCAAATGGGGCTTGTGCAAGGTCAGAGATGGCTGCTTCAATTTCGACAGCGTTCATTAGATATCTCTTCGTTTAATTTCTAAAACTTGAAAAGTCTTGGAGACACTACCAGCAAGATGCAGCGCAACTTCATCGCCAACAACAGCTCCAAGTAAGGCCTGAGCAAGGGGGCGGCTTTCATTAACGATGCCGTTTGCAAAATCATCTTTCCCGTACGTAATTTGCACGGTCAATATATCGTTCAGATTAGCCAAGTCAACGTAGCGAATTAAATCCCCAACTTCAACTTCTAAGTCGTCCTCTGTCTGGATAAGAACGGAACTAACTGCCTCACGATCAATCTCTGCTTGTGCAGTTTTTTCAATCTTTTCAACTTCTTTAATTGCACTCGTTATCGACAGACCTGCCCCTTGACCTTCTTCAATCCAAGCTTCTCCAGACGTGTGTTCTGGCTTACAGCTTTTCCGCAAATCATCAAGGAAGCTGATGAGCTTTTCAGTTTCTTGCCTAGGAGTTCTAAACCAATCAGTAGACCAAATGCGCCAAATACGACCACGCCAGCCAAGGGACTCAAGGACCTCTTGGCGGATGCGATCTCGATCACGAACAGACATTGCGGAGTGATAAGAAGCTCCATCACATTCGATAGCAGCCAAATAAGATCCAGGTGCATCTGGATGTTTTACGGCAATGTCGATACGGTAACCCGCTACACCTAGCTGAGGTGTAACTTCGTAGCCGCGCAACTTGAGCATATCCATGACTGAAATCTCAAAATCGCTGTCAGGTTCTCGGTCTGTTTCTTCATAGGTGGTGAGTGATCCTGTCCGTGCGTATTCAAGGTAGTTGCGCAGAGCCTTGGTACCGTCTGGTGTTGTCCCATCCATCACAATGTCTTCGGGACGCAGGGATGTATAGAGCGCAATAGATTTTTTAGCGCGGGTAAATAAAACGTTAAGCCGTCGCCAACCACCTTGGCGGCTTATTGGACCAAAGTTTTGACGTACGGCACTTGAACCAGCAGGTTTACCGAAAGTCGTTGAGATAATGATGGCGTCTCGTTCATCCCCCTGAACGTTCTCTAGATTCTTGATGAAGAGAGGCTGCCCCTCTACTGCCCAATGCTCTCGGTAAGAATCAACTCCGCGCACTGACTTGAGACGCTCTTCCATAAGCTCGGCAATTAAGTCACGCTGCTTGATGTTAAGCGTCACAATGCCAAGAGATTCAGTTGGTCGCGTAGCAATATGCTCCACTACTGCATCCACGACACGCTTAGCTTCTCGCAGGTTTGTCTGGTTCTCATAGATAGCATCGGCCAAGTAAACCGCCCTTACACCCAGCTTTCCACCTTGGCCATAAGGAGATGGGAAAATAATTAGGTTTCCACGATAGAAACTGTGATTTGAAAATGCGATTAAGGAATGATGCTGCGATCGGTAATGCCAGCGCAGTGAACGAGTTGGTCGAAAGTGAGATGAGCAAACATCCAAAATGCTTTCAGCATCAGTGGTAGTGAATTGGTCTTCACCACTGTCTCCATCCTGAGACATTCGAGAGAAGAACGAAGTTGGAGGTAGCTGCTTCGGATCGCCAACAACCACCAATTGGCCGCCGCGAGCAATTGAACCGATAGCCTCCTCTGGCTTCAATTGGGATGCTTCATCCATGATCACGAGATCAAACTTAATTACACCTGGTGCTAGGTATTGAGCTACTGCTTGTGGCCCCATCATGAAACAAGGTTTTAGCTCTTGGATCGATTGACCTGCACGGGTAAGAATTTTGCGAACAGGCATGCGTGGGCGCTGCTGGGGCATAAGATAGTTCAGAAGAACCATCTCAGTTCGGTCATCTACACGTGCTCCACTCCTGCCAGCGGGCGGTGAAGCTTTACTAGCGGATTCATAAGCAATTGCCTTGCCGCGCAATGAAATAATTTCACGGTCTACGCGCTTGAATTCGTCCCGAATTTGGTTGTGCTTGAGCCCAGTAAATCGACCTAGTTCAGGAATATTTCTGAAAGCTTCGCGTGTGATTGAGCTATATGTGCAATAGGCATAAGCATCTGTCAACTCATCTGGCTTGATGCGTCTTTGCTCCAGTGGCTCCACAAAATCGTTTAAGTTGAGATCACTTGCTTCCTTGCGACGAGTGAGATAAAGCGACCAAGGAATAAGTAAGTCCTGATCATCAACTGCATTTTGAATAGCCTCATGCAAAGCGCTTACAAAAAATTCTAAATCTTCGTCTGCATCTACCCCAGTCCAAATTTTCAAATCAAATTTGCCTACTTGTGAAAGAGACTTGGTAAATTTATCAGCGTGATTCAGTCCAATAAACACATCTTGAAGGGCTTCAACTAAAGCGCGGCACGTCTCCATTGGATGATCTGAGCGCAGCTTGTACTTTATTTGAGGTGACAAGTTGAGGCCATCTATGCTTTGCCCAAAATACAGCGCTTCAGTGGCACTTGAGCAATCTGTGTCGACTCCCACGTAGAGGTCTCCAAGGAGCTCTCTTATGCGAGTGTTTGCATGAATTTGTGATTTCAATGCAGCTCGCTCCAGTGCAGCGTCACAACCAGCTATTACCTGATTGAGGGTGGCTTGGCTTTTAGCCTCTAAGCCAAGCCATTCAAACTGGTCATGAAGAACTCTGGAAAATTCTTTTGTTTTCTCAATTACTATTCCAATTTGACTGCTACCGCTGACCTCAGAGAGACGTCTTAACTTTTCGTTAATGAAATTAAATGATGAGATTACTGCGGTGATTTCTAGCTTGACGGTTGAAAATTCACGGCGCATAAGTCGTGCTTGATCGGCGGTGAAGCTGATTGGATCTATCAGCTCGGCTTGAATATCTTCTGATGCAACGATCATTCCTCGATTCCACTTTGCCAGTGCCCGATAACCATCTAGCGGTACCGTTATAGCTTGCGGGGAAGAACCAATGAATTGTCTCCAAATGGGTGATGATTTCCATTGATCGTTAAGACCAAGGAATTTAATGATTTGTTCGAGCTGTTCCAGTCGCTTTTGCCCAGGAATTTTTTGTTTAGACCGCTGCAAACCCTTGTGTAGTTTTATTGCCGTGCGCCATTTCCCTTGAAATATTCGATACCAAGCATCACCTTCTCTTAGGGTATTGATGGCTTGCTTGATTTCTTCCTCTTTGGGCAAGGTATCCAGATACAGGGAGTCTCCCAGTTCCTTCTCCATACCAGTCCATTTAGTTTGTAGTGCAATCAATTGATCAATAGCTTGAACCACTCCATAGCTGGTTAGGCTAGGAGTCTGCAGATGGAGGTGCTCTTCAGGAGTCTCCAATACAAGGTTGGTGAAACTGAATAATTGATCTAGTTTCTGCTTTGAACCGTCGTAGGGGATATTTTTTCCGTTGAAAAAACTTATGACAGCAGCATTAGACGTGGAGAGCTTATCCGCTGACCCAATGAGTTGTTGATGAAGACTTTGCAAATCCTTAAGAGATCCAAGCTCAATTCCTAGGCCATCGGCCTGTTGTTTCAGATTTTTTAGATCATCTGTGACCAAGTTAGTAATGCTTGGTTCCGACTTGAGCGCTGTACTTACAACAACTTCTAAGCTTTGAAACTGCTTAACTTGCTTAGCAAAAGCTTCAATAATTTGAGCGGCTATTGTGCCTGTTTCATCATTCTTGAAAAAACCAGGAATGAGATGTAAAGGTAGTTTTTGATTCGCACTTTTAATTAAACGCTTGAGCACAGTCAACTGCGCTCCACAGAAATCCAATGAAAGGTTATGAACGCGACCGCCAAGAATTTCTGATAGTTGCTTTGAGGCATCTACTAAAGACTGACCCCATGCATCAGCGTCCTTAAATAATTGTGTAAGCTTTACTTCATCACCAGGAATAAGTCGCTCAGGATAAAAGCCCCAAAAGGTGCAACTTTCATCGAACCCACCAACTGATTTGTATTGAGAGCTCAGATATCCTAGACAGTCCATCCGGCGACCAAACTCAAATTCAGATATTTGAGTAGCGTCATTGATGTTGATCTGATTAAGCATCATTTCTTCATTACTTAACCCCTGACGATGCTTTTCAGCACGCCACATGATTTGGTGAAGCGTAAAGCCAAATGAGTTATGAGCGATTGAGTTGATTAGGTCTGAATACCCTTTGAGATCCTTGCGATGAGCTTCCAATTGCTGTTGTAAACGCGGAAGATCATTCGGATGGTTTGGTCTAAAGTTAGCTCGCTTTGCGATTTCCTCCAAGACGCGCTTCTTGTTTGTCTTATTGCTATGTAGCTCAAGCACGAAAGGATCTAGCCCAGCAAGAGAAAGACGATTTTTCACTACCTCCAGAGCAGCAAGTTTCTCAGCTACAAACAGTACCTTCTTGCCCTCTGCAAGACAAGCAGCAATAAGGTTTGTGATGGTTTGTGATTTGCCTGTTCCGGGAGGGCCTTCGATGACCAGATTTTTCTTAAGCGACAAAACGTCTATGAGCGCACTATGCTGTGAGCTATCAGCGTCATAAACCAGCGGAATACTCGCTCCTGGACCTTCTTCTACCAGATGTTCTTCCGCGAGGCTGATACCTACTCCACCTTGATCGGCTCTGCCTTCAAAAACTTCACGAACAATCGGATGATCGATTAAAAAGTTTTCATCACCGTTGGTAGGCCATTTGGTAGGGTCCAAATCTCGAACCAAAAGCATATTGCTAAAACTAAGTAAACATAAAGAAACTCTGCGCTTGATTGCAAATCCTGGTTGTTTTTTTATGATGCTTTGGATTTCGGCGTAATAACCGTTTACATCAATCTGTTCGTCGGGCAACTCAGGCAAGACCATTCCAAAGTCGTTACGCAACTTCTCTCTTAATGAAAGGTTCTCAGATATGTCATCACCTGTGTATTGAAGCGAGAATTGCTGGATGCCTGCAACCTCCTTTTTATGCAAGGAAACAGGCACGCTAATTAGCGGAGCTGTAAAGGTCTTGTCACTGTCTCTTTGGTCAGGAAACTCTAGGAATCCAAGCACCATAAACAACATATTGGCGCCAGTTTCCTCTATCGCCAATGTTGCTTCACGTTCAATTTTCCGACAATGCTTGGCCAGATCATCTGGATACATCAGTGCCCGAATATTTGAGACTTCTTCACTTGATTCATTGCTAGGAATGTCATAAACGACAGAGACACCTTTAATTCGCGCCCAATCTCTTGGCTCAGGGCGTTGTAAACGGCCATTGATCTCAATCCAATCAGACCTTAAGGGCTCGGGCAGTCCGAGAATACTCACATTAGATTTGCTAACAGCTTCAACTAACCTTTGAAAAATTCCATGAGGATCGCCTTCAACAAATTGCAACGATTTGCCAGCAGTATGTTTGAAATTAAGCAACCGATTACGACCAGTTAGATCTAAAAGCTTGAGCCTTAATTGCTCAAGTGCAGTTCTAAGAAGTGAGGATCTGTTGTTCATAAGATTGTCAATTTCCTTTGTATCCAGGTGCCAGCGCTGCACTTTCAACGCCGTACAAGGTTTGAGGATTCTTGAGATAAAGATGGTGTTGCTTGGGATCCAGTCCATGCTTGGGTGTGCAATCAACTGCCCATCGCCTCAATGCATACCCGACCAGGGGTGCTCGCATGTCTAGGACTAGCACACCATTCGTCATTTGGTAGTCGGCTTCAATAGCCTCCGGATGTTCGACTCCTGGATGGGGCACCAACTCCAAGTGAACCACCCTCGCCCACTGCACATCTGCTTCAATTCGCTGATTCAATGGAATGTCAATATCAAGTGGTTTAGCTTTGACAATTCGTGTGATTGAGAAATCTGCAAAGCGCTCTCGTTCACAGTCATAGGCTCGCAAGTGCCAGCGTTGTCCTGTATCGGCCAATGCCAAGGGTGAAAGAGTTTTATTGGATGCACCTGAAGTTAGAGAGAGGTAGCTGACCTTGACTTGCTTTCGTCCAGCTATTGCTCGTGTGAGCACGGCCAAGGTCTCCAAGTCAGGTTTGACCAGATCTGATGCAGCCTCGCAAGGAACAGTTCGCTGTATCTTGAGATCCAAGCTGTCCCCGAAGCCATCACGGAACCAAGCCAATACCCGCTCTGCACTATGCTCAAAAAGAGGGTCAAAACGCTCTGTAGGCGTGTAATTACGCAAAGCAGCGTTGTAGACCAAGTTATAGGGCGACAAGCGCTTGTAGCTGGCCAAATCACGGGCAGACGCAGCAGGTCTCACGCCAAATCGGCGTTCAATATCAGTACGGGTCAAATCGCCACAGAAGAAAGCTTTGACTTCAATATAGAAAAGCCGCTCTCGCTGGGCTTGAGAGAGGCTATTGAGTTGCTCAGTGACATTCCTACTGACCAAGATCTACCCCATTCTTTATTTGTGATCACTTTAGCATAATAATCGACTTTGATTGATCAAAATGATGCACCAATGTCCAATTCAGGCTAACATGTGACCTAGCATAGCTGTAAATGTCCGAAAAGGAGTCACATATGTCGTTTTGGCAAATATTAGGCAGACTAGCAGTCTCTGACAGCGGTGAAACCATCCATCGAGTCTGCGACACCACATGCGTGAGCAGTGACGGCACCACCTACACACGCATGGGATCAATAACAGTTGGTTCGGATGGATCAACATTTACGCAAATGGGCAGCTTCAGCTCGGACGGCAGCACAAGGATGGGCAGTTCAGCTACCGGCTTAGGTGCTGTGTTTAACAAGCCTGATTGGGATTAGTTCGGATGCAAATACTCTATGTGGATATGGATAACGTGCTGGTGGACTTCCCTTCTGGGATTGCCAGAGTCCCTGCGGCTATTCAAGCTGAATACGACGACCAACTAGATGAAGTGCCTGGCATTTTCAGCCTCATGGATCCAATGCCAAACGCAATAGAAAGCTATAACTATCTTGCCAGCCACTTTGACACCTACATTCTTTCTACAGCCCCGTGGCATAACCCAAGCGCTTGGTCTGACAAATTGTTATGGGTACAAAAATATCTTGGTGAGTCAGCCTACAAGCGGCTAATCCTGTCTCATCATAAGAACCTAAATGATGGTCACTACCTAATTGATGATCGAACCAAAAATGGTGCAGATAGATTCCCTGGCGAGCACATTCATTTTGGGACAGAGCAATTTCCCGATTGGAACTCAGTAGTGAGTTATTTGAAAGAAAAATGACTACCTACAGTTACAAGCTGGTTCTTGATGATGGTGAAGCAATCATGATGAATGCCGCACTTGAAATGATGATCAAGCATTGCGAGGACAGATTGATTGAGAAATCAGAAGCTCCATTCCACGCATGGCTTACTTCTGCAAAGGCTGTGAAGTCAAGGATGCATCTAAATACCGAGATGATGAGTAGTAATAATTTTTGGAACACCAAAGATCAATAAAATTTATCGAAAGATCAGCAATGACTAAGTTTTCACAAGAAGACGGCATCGAAGATAAGTTAACTGACACTATTGGTGTGTTGGCTAAAAAAATTCGTACAAGTAAAAGTAGAAATCTAGTCTACTTAGATCTTAGGAGCCAGCTTGACCGAGCTATTAAGACAAGCAAATACCTAGTCTTTACCGCCAACGTTACTAACTACGGTACTTGGTCAGTAGGTCAATCAAAATTATTCTATGTTCCTGAAAATAGACGAGGTGCACTAAGCATTTTTCAAAACAAAACAATCAGATTGGTGTGTATTGGCTCTGGAAGATTCACTCGAATACTGGCAGCAGCAGCTGTAAAACTAGAACCAAAAATTCATTCGAAAGTGATCAAACAATTTGAATTGAATCAGGAATACCTAAGTCAAAAGAAATCTGCGAATGAGTCCACCTTAAAAAAGTACTTGCGTGAAATGCGAATTCGTGGATCAAGTAGATCTGATGGAATGACATTCATAGCAGCAAAAGAAGTCTCATCGACGGCATCATCATGGACTGAAATTCTTGCCTTAGAAAAGCATATTGATGGCAGATGGAAACTCCATCAAGGAAGACTAGAAATTCTTGGGAGTATCTATGATTTAGAGGAGGACAAAATATACGATGAAGAAGGCAATATAGTTATTCCTAAATCATATTGCGGTCAACGAATAGTGGGCTTGGCTGATGGCGAATATCTTGTGACAAATAAATTCGAATCAGAATTTGAATCAAATGTATTCTTACCAAAAGAATTTGGAATTTATAGACCTTTTTTAGTTGAGCATGAATGGATGGAAGTTGCCATCTTTCGACAAATTTCAAATATTATTGGATATTAGGATAAATTTCTCTGTCAGTCTCACGAATACAAACCGAAAATCAATGAAACTAAATCTATATGGACACTACACAAGAAAACCCCAACAGCCCAGACAACTTACTTGGCAACTGGTTGAGAAGCAACATTTCCAACATGCGAGATCGTGGACATGGTCCGATGGAAGAAGTTGCTGATCTACTACTTTCGCACATATTAGATTTTGCTGATGACCATAACAAGCTCGATGAAATGTTCAGTTGGCTGTGTTCGGTAGAAGGCGATAAGTTTTTATCACAGAAAGAATTTTCTCCATTTGGATCCGAGCTGAACTACGCTTTAGAACGACTAGATACCGCTTTTTCAGACCATTGTTACGAGCTCCAGGCAAGTGGCGTTACAAAAGAAATAATTGATCAAGATGAGACTTGGGTTTCTTTTATATACGACTTTATTAACCAGCACGATGAGCCTTTGAGATACAGCCTACATCTCAAGTAAAGTCATTAAAAGCATTGATCAATACTGTCTACTACCTCACAGGTATGGGAGGTCAACTTGACTCTGGACTAGGCCAAGCCCTGCTCAGTCGAAGACTTGGTGTGGCTGGTCGCGAGTTGGTCGGCGAATTCAGACAGCTTGGATTTCAAGAACAAGTTGATGCAGTTGCCAGCGATTTGCAAGACAGCTTTTGGAGTCCAGAGGCGCGAGTCATAGCCAACTCATTTGGTGCATATCTATTCCTTCATGCACAAGCGAAACTCCCGCCTTACCCTGGCAAAGTTATCCTGCTTTCACCCATTGTGGGTGAATTTGCCAATCAAGAGACTGAGATGAACTTTATTCCGCCACGTTCAGAGCAATTACTCGAGCTGGCCACGACTGGCCTCTACCCTGCTCCATTGACTTGTGAAATCCACGTTGGATCTGAAGATTGGCAGAGCAATCCAAGAAACGTTGAAACGTTTGGCTCTCTTACAGGTCTGGTAGTCACTGTTGTACCTGAAGCTGGGCACATGTTGCCCAAGGAATACGTTAACAAGTTGTTAGATCGATGGCTTACGTGAACTCAATTCCAGCGCCTTAGACTAAAAGTCACCACACCCCAAACTGACATCTCATCGGACTCAACAAACGTGATGTCTTGAAATTGTGGGTTGGCAGCTTGTAGCTTTACCTCGCCTGCCTGCTTGTACAAGCGCTTGACCGTC
>Ga0214921_10006471_pt1 | contig 16032 bp, 9 predicted proteins | sample LL1505_MetaG_FD_177992 | JGI IMG/M metagenome (GOLD analysis project Ga0214921, IMG submission 177992) | Freshwater microbial communities from Lake Lanier, Atlanta, Georgia, United States - LL-1505 | ecosystem: Environmental > Aquatic > Freshwater > Lake | place: USA: Georgia | collected 2015-05-28
GGGGCTACAAGTGCTGCTCAGGTTGTGGTGCTAACCCGTTGGCATCAGGATGATTTGATCGGTTGGTTGCTGGAGCAAGAAAATGGTGATGCTCCTCAGTATTGGCATGTTTTTAACCTGCCAGCTATTTGTGAACCGCAGCCAGTATTCCCTGCAACAGTCACTGTTATTCCTGATTGGCGCACGTTTGGAGAAGCGTTATGCCCTGAACGTTTTCCATTAACTGAACTAAATCAAATACGTATTCGAGCTGGCCTTTACTGGTGGAACGCTTTATATCAACAACGACCATCACCAGCTGATGGTCTCCTATTTCAACGTCAATGGATAAATTACGCGCCTAGTAAGTTCGCAACTACCAAGACCAATGGGGGCAACCCCAGAGGAGCACGACCCAGTTGGGCCATGCTCCAAAAACCATATTCACCATTAGTGCTTAGTTGTGATTTGAGCTTTAAAGGCGCAGATACAAATGACTACTGCGCTTTTGTATTACTTGGCCTCGTACCTGAAACCAATCCACTTCATCCGGCACAAGCAGCAAAAGCACAAGGCTTGCAGCTGCATCCTTCCGCTGCATCTGTTGCCAGTCCCCCTGCTGCCCCTTCTGGTGTAACCCCTGGTTTTTGCCCCTCTGGGGTACATCGAATTGAGGTTTTATCAAGTGTTCACCACCACCTTGATCTTCCAGGGGTTTTAAAACATCTCACCCAAACTTTGCAGGTACTTACAGAGCAAGGTTTAAGCCCTGATGCAGTCTTAATAGAAGATGCCGCTAATGGTCCGGCTGTATGTCAATTACTAAAACGCCAAATCCCTGGTTTGATTGCAATCAGGCCCGTAGGTAGCAAATCAAGTCGCGCTCATGCTGCAGCACCATTAATGGAAGCAGGGCAGCTTGCTTTTAATCCTGGTAATGATGAATTAATAAATGAATTACTTGGTTTTCCTAATGCTGCAAATGACGATTTAGTAGATGCTTTTTGCCAAGGGGTGATCTGGCTGCAAAACAAATACTGGCGCGCAAATAGCAGAGGCACGCCCTTGCCACTGCTGTTTTCTCGCTAACACCCACCTGAACTGCATAACCAATGACTAGGCATCTACCAAGACCCCATGATTCTTCTGAGGTTCAGATTGCTGGTAGGGTCTGCACCCCTCGTTTGTCTGTTAGGCCCTGCGAGACACGTCAACGCTCGGCCCTGCAGGTTTGTGATGCGTTAGTTGTTGAACATTTACCATTTGCTGCAAAAGTAGCTGCTAATTTTGCGCGCCGTACTGGTCATCCAAGAGAAGATCTTGAACAATTAGCAGCTATAGGATTGATAAAAGCATCAAGAAGATATGATGATAAAAGAATAAATAATAGCAAATCCAATTTTATTGCTTATGCCAGACCGTTTGTAAATGGAGAAATCACCCATTACCTGCGTGATAAAGGATTTTTGATATCAGTGCCAGGCCGCTGGCGTGAATTACATGCAAGGGGCCAAAAGCTACTGCGCAATGGCATTCCCGCCGGCGAGATCCCAGGGCGATTGGGGCTCAGCCTTGAACGTTGGGATGAGATATGCGAAGCATGTGCTGTGCGGGTGGTTGCTATGCCTCTTTGTAGTGAGGAGCTATTACTGCAAAGTGAATGGCGCTTAAATGCAGGTGATGAAGCAGGTTAAGAGTGGGGCGCTTCTAACGAGTTTGAAGAAACCCTGAGTTGCAATACTGCGCGCTAATCAGATTTAAAATGAACTTAGTTAAGAAGTATTAACTTTTCTTGCAGGGGTGCCCCATCCGGCAAGGCATTAGTTACTGTTTTTAGGCTAAAGTGTTTATCGAATAGGCGGATTTACAGATTCCTTGATCCCCTAGAAAGGCAATAGCATGGATGTCTACGAGCTTTTAAAGTGGTATGAGCTGCATGCTCATCCATTTTTATCCAGACATGCTCCTGAAAAGATTGAAGCAGTTGAAGCAGATCACCAACGACTAAATCTTCTTTTAAATTCAAAAAATGAGGTGACTGTTTGTTTCCTGGGAAACTCAGGCGTTGGCAAGAGCACACTTTTAAATGTAATTGCTGCAGGTTCGAGTCAAATTCTTCCCGCCGGTGGTATCGGCCCTTTAACTGCGCAGGCTACAGAAGTCCGCTATAGCGAGGAAAAGCGTTTTCAAGTCATCTACCACCCTAAGAAGAACTTATGGAAACTCGCTTTTGCGCTAGAAACTCGGCTTCAGTATGAGCGTCGTGCTGCTAAAAAGAAATCTGATTCGGTAGGCATTGATGTTCTAGAGATAGAAGCAGATAGTTCATTTGCCGAGTTAGCGAGTCAACTTGCTCAGGACGAAACCGCTGAAATTCTTCAACAAGCTCAGGTAAACAATCAAAATTCAAGCGAAGCAGGAGACACTCCAATTGAAGATGCAATGGAAGGGAATATTAAACAAGCAAAAAATATCGTCTGTGGAAATCAATTCGTTGAACAGCCACTGGAATACTTGGTTGATGCATTAAGGGAAGCTTGTGGATATACGCCCAAATGGGGTTCAGAAATTGACTCCGCGGACCAGAAACGCATTCAAAGAGTTAGTCAGATTCTAGATGCGTCCAAGGGTGATCGAACTTACGAACGACGAGAGGGCAATGATCCAAGGGGTTTTCATGAAGATATGAGAGAACATGCAGCAGGGTTTCTCTCACCTTTAATTGAAAGAATTGAGGTTGGTTGGCCATCAGATTTACTTAAGTCAGGCGTGGTCTTGGTTGACTTGCCTGGCATCGGCATTGCCCAGGACTCTTATCGAGACGTAACTAAAAGTTATGTACGTGATAAGGCTCGCGCCGTAATTGTCACAGTGGATCGCGCCGGGCCTACGGAATCCACAATGGACCTACTTCGCACAAGCGGATATTGGGAAAGGCTGGTTGGCGCTGCAGATGATCCGGCAAGTGATGCCTGTTCGATGCTTATTGCAGTTACACGTGTAGATGACGTTGCTCAAACTGAGTGGCAAAACCAGACGTCCGACCTTGAGCCGGGAGCCGTGCGGCCAAAGAAGAGGGATGTTTTTTCTCAGCTTGTCGAGGACTTTAAACCGCGTATGAAGGCTCAAATAGTTGAGCAGCTACGTAAGATTGGAGACTCCTCCAATGAGTCCGTAAAGTTTGCACGGGAACAAGCTCGTGCAAGCATTATCGACACATTAGAAATTCATCCGGTATCAGCCCCGGAATTGCGTAAGCTCCTACTTGACGATGAAGAAGACCGGCCTTTTCTCACGAGTGAGGAACAAACAGGTATTCCGCAACTTCAGGCTTCATTAGCAGGTCTAGCGCAAAAGGAGAAAGAACAAAAAAAATTGCTGATTGATGATATTGCTCATCGATTATCAACAACATTAATTAGTGAAATTCACCTAATCGAGGCTCAGTGGAATCAGGAAGATCGTGAGCAAAATGAAGCGAAAAAACTTGAAGAATCTCTCAAACCTATTCTGGTGAGCCAGAAGGAGGAGTACCGCGCTCGCGCGGCGGCCTTTCGTAACTTTCTGGACGAAACTGTTCAGGCCAAAATCGAAGCGCTAGTCCTTGAGGCTCGCGATGTAGCAGAGGAGGATGTCAGAGAATATTTAAACTGTTTACGCGGTGCACATTGGGCCACATTGCGAGCAGCTGTTCGACGTGGTGGAACCTTTTATGGCAGTCGCAATATTAATTTACCTGATGACATAACCGGCTACTTTATGGAGCCAATGGCTGCTGTATGGGGACAGAAGCTGCTACGTGATATTCGATTAAAGACTACTAACTTTGCAAGTGATACCGTCGAGATGGTTCAGGAACTTTGTGAATGGGCCTATGCAAATGGTGGTGAATTGATCAACAAGGAGCTTTTACAGGCGCAAAAAGATCGTATCGCTGCTTTAGCAAAACAGATGAGCTCAGTTGGGAAGGAGGCATCTGATGAACTACGTCAAACTGTTAAGTCTGAACTTTCCACAGCAATTCGAACACCCATCAAAAGTGCGTGCGAGGAGTTTATTTGTGATGGTGATGATATTGGGCCAGGTGTAAAATTGCGTATTTTAGAGCTATTTGCTCGGCTAGCAAAAGTCGCAACCTCAGCTGCAAAAGATCCAGCCATTCGAATCCTCAAGGAAAATGCGTATCGAGTACGAATTGAAGTTCAGGAGGAATTACGCAAAGGCGGAGATCCGCTTCAGGAGACTGCTGATTTGATTGTTGAAACCCATGAGTCGCGTATACTTAGATCCGATGCTCAAAAACGTGCTCTTATTTTGGCTGAAGTTAGTGTTGTTGTGAGTAGCTTTTCAGTGAATTTACTATCACAACCATCAGATAAAGTTGCGGCATAAGTGCTAAGATGCTTTTTGAGTACGCAGGCCAAAAAAGATCGCTTTTAAGAGTAGTTGACGATTTCGGGTTTAAAACGTACGACTTAGTTGGTATTCCTCGGCGCATTTGTAATGTTAATACAGATCAACCCTTGGTTGCTACCAATGTTGATACTCGCAGAGCAAGGCAGCTACCTACACCTGCCACTGAGCTGGCTTCCAGAGAGCTATTAGATGGCGATGGATGGCTATCTCTATCTGCAAGAACCTTGGCGAAGGTATACGCCGGCTTCCTGATAGCGGAAGATCCGCAGCGACGTCTTGATGCCAGAAAAGCAGCAACTCTTATGCATCAGGTAAGTCTCGTTCAACATATTTTGAAGAGCTCTGAACTAAAAAAGGTACTCATTGGTGATGAGGTTGGACTTGGTAAAACCATTGAAGCTGGTCTGATTATTAAACAGTTACTTGATCGTGACTCCCGAAAAAGGGTCCTTTATTTGGCACCCGCTCGCTTGGTCAGTAATGTAGCTCGAGAGTTTCGAGAAAAACTAGATATTGATGCACGCATATGGGTATCTGGCTCCCTCTCCGATGCCCGGCTAAATGATGACCGTGTGATCATTGCAAGCATTCATAAGGCTGTTTTTGGAGAAAACATTAAAAAGATTGTTGAGTGTGGACCATGGGACGTTTTAATTGTTGACGAATGTCATCATCTTTCTGACTGGAACCCTACTGGGGGTAAGCCCAACCAATCATTTAAATTGGTTAGTAATTTAATCAAGACTCAAAGATCAGACGGTAGACTAATCCTGATGAGTGGTACGCCTCATCAGGGTAGCGAAGCAAGATTTAGAAATATACTTAGATTGCTTTCCGATGATGGTAAGGACATCAAGGGTGCAGCTGGACGAGTTATCTTTCGAACTAAAGATAGAGTTAGAGACTGGAAGGGAGCGCCCTTATTTCCTGCACGTGACATACGTAAACCAGTAGTAGTTGAACTTGGGAAGCGATACCAAGATTGGTATTTTCTTGTAGCTCAGCTTTATGACATTGGTGGAATGAACGGTGTGCAACTCCGTGCAGCGGGGTGGGCAAAGGGTCAAGCGCTCCAGTGGGCTGCATCAAGCGTTCAGGCTGGTCTTGGATTTCTTATACGGCTTGGAATTAGGCGACTGAATTGGACGTTGCAGCATCCATCTCTCAATCAGGCAATTTCTATTTTGCGTCCTTATAGAGGTGGAGCAACCGATGAGCCTCTGCCTATCTTATTTGAACGGCTAGTTAAGCAAATTGGTAGCGCTGCTCTTCAAAAGATAAGTGAAGATGACGAGGAGGAGTTGGACGAAGACGTGTGGCGTCCTGACCCCGAATTGCTAGAACAATTACTAAATGAAGGAGTGGAGCTGATCCTCAGTGGATCAGCTCAAGCAAAGTGGGAAGCAGTTTGTGATTTGATTGATCGAACTGAAGGAGAAAAGGTTGTGCTCTTTGCTCAGCCAGTCGAAACTGTTTCTGTTGTAGCTACGGTATTAGAGAAGCGCTACGGCACTAAGCCATCACTCATTATTGGGAATCAGTCTGATAATGAGCGAACTGCACAAATCGCTAATTTTCAATCAGATGATGGACCTCGTTTTCTTGTTTCGTCAAAGGCTGGTGGCGAAGGTTTAAATATGCAACGGGCTCGGTATCTTATTCATCTGGATGTTCCATGGAATCCTATGGATCTTGAACAGCGTATCGGTCGAGTACATCGATTTGGATCGCGTAAAACAATCGTTGTTGACACCGTTGTAGCAGCAGGAAGTCGTGAAATTGATATGTACAGAATTGCACGGGAGAAGCTTGCTTTAGTGGCCCGTCATCTTGCACCTGGGGAGTTTGAGGCGCTCTTCAGCCGCGTGATGTCACTTGTGCCACCAAAGGAATTGGAGACAATATTGGTTGATATTTCTGGATCGCTTGATTTTGGTTCAGCTGATGCGGATGAAATCGGACGTTTAGTAAATGAGGGCTTTCGGACTTGGAACAGTTTTGATCAGCAATATCGTAATCAGGCTGAGCTCATTCGTTCAGCGAATGCTGGGGAGGCACATTGGGCAGATTTGGGTGTCTTTTTAACAAAGTATTGCGGAGCTTCCGATGGACCCGGCGCAACTTTTTCATCCTTTGAGTTTTCTGACAATGAGATTGTCTCTCTTGAGGAGAGCGTTAAAACAATTCAAGCAAATGGAAAGCTCTATGCGTGCGGTGATACTGGTGGATTAATTGCTTCTGCTCATGATGGAATGTTCGCAGGAAGCCTTGGGCTTAATTTAGATTGGGTTCAATGTAATTTACGTGAAGCGTTAAATCCTAGTCGGCCAGCGGAAATCGCGTTTGTCAACAGTTCACCAATGTTGGAACTTGATTTTCAATTTCGTGGTGTCGTCACTTGTTTATTTATGTTACGGCAAAAACTTAGAAATGATTCAGGAAGCTGGTTGGAGAGTTCGCTGGAGTTTCGTCTTTATATTGTGGAGAATGATAAATCTCCTGTAGAAGTTGATGGTTCTACAATGGCGAGGCTGGTTAGAGCCTTGATTGCATCTAGCAGGGTAAAAGATCCTAGTCAAGTGCGTACTTGCCCGGATCTTCTTTCGGTTGAGGGTGAGCTTATTGATTCTCTTCGTACTCCCTCAGATGTTGATATTCAGGAAGGTATACGTTATTCAGTATGGCCATTAGCGGCGGTAACAATAGTTCCTTAGTTGTAGTTATGCGATCTTTTTTGTAGCGAGTCTCATTGTTAGCTAAGGTCGAGCACAGTCCAAGTAGTTTCAGATCCAATACCGCATGTAGTGACTTGAAAAGCTACCCAGCCGGGCTTCTCGAAACCTTCAAGAAAGGCAGCTACGTCCAGGTGGCCTTCCTCTGATTCCACCTTGCTTAGGTAGGCATCCCACGCCGGCTGTAGTTCAGGAGCCAGATCTAAGGGTTCATTAGGAATCTCGTGATGCCAACAACCACGGAAAGTTTCAGCATTGATGCCTCCTTCTTCCTTGTATACCTCTTTACCGGTAACAGGGCAGAAGAAATTCCAGTGGTCGTGCTCAAGACAAAGAAGTTGCATGATCGAAAGATTTTCTTTCCCAACTATGACAACATAACTCTATGTCAGCCATGTTTTGCATGCGAAAGACTAATTCCTCCATCCGTTTGGCCGCTTAATTAAGCATTTGCTATATAACTGTGTCACTTTACATTGCATTTAAGAAGCTTAAGGCTGATTTAATCATGTAATGTTGTCAGGTGAGTCGGTCTTTGAGTTTTTACTCATTGGCTTGTGCGCATCCTTACCGTGAGGATAGACGGGTTAGGCAGTACGGGCTGTGTCGAAGGACAGGCCAAGGGTCTCCTGGTCCCGAGCAAGGCTCATTCCCCCCAGGTTTGATCATTTCGAGAATGGCTTATCGGAGTCTCGCACCATTTGCTCAAGAATAGTTTGCCCAGCTGTAATCGTAGACGCATTGCAAGGGTTATTGCAATGAACCATATTGCAGAGGAGAAAGATTTCACTTAAATATCGCAAACTATAAATTTAGAGCATTATTAATTATCGCTAGCTACACCCGTGATGACATCATTCCTGAACCTGGGGGCCCTAAAAATCTTATGCAATATTTGAATAAGCTTTTATAAATTATTTATAAGTTGTTAATTTTGAATATTGACATAGATTAAAGAAATAAGCCAAATAGACTTGAGAAACAAACTTTGGTTACCGCATTCGGCATTTTTCAGGCAATATCGAATTGGTGCAGCTCAAAAACCCATTTGATCAGTTCAGCGGGCACATTCCCAATTCAGCGCTACTGCCTGAGCTTTACGGCTGCAGGTCTGAGGCCTGAGCTGGCTGCGGTGATTGCTGGCATCCACCTAGAGGTGAAGGGCGACTGGACACGAACCAAGGTCGCTGTGCTGGAACGCAACGCTCTGCAGGCCCGCTCGGCCAGGAGCAGCAAGGTGCTGGAATCAGAGCTGCGTCAGCGGCTCCAATGCCTCACTGGCCCGCAGTTGCAATTGTTGGCTCAGGGCACGAGCGATGAGCGCAATGCAATGGCTTGGCTTGCAGTGCTTAAGCGCATTGAGATCGCAGCCGACCTGACCCGCGAGGTGTTGCTTGGCAAGCTCAGCAGCCTGGATCCGGTACTGCGCCGTTCAGACATGGCGGTCTTTTACGAGGACTGCGAGCGGGATCACCCAGAGCTGATGGCTTTGGCACCTTCCTCTCGGCAGAAGGTGCGATCAGCGCTCCTTCAGATGCTCAGACATGCAGGTCTTCTGGCTGGCAAGCCGGGAAAGGGAGGAGCGCTTGGCACAGTGCAGCGGCCGCTACTCACGCCGCAGGTGCAGGAGCTGGTGGCTAGCGACAATCCAGCGCTATTGACCGGATTCTTGCTACACGCTCCAGCCAAGTCGAATGAAAACCCTGCAGCCAAAAAGGTCACATCGGCCCGGAGGGCGAAAGCATGAGCAGCGTTACAGGGCTCGATAAGCGCTTGCAGGAGGTGCTCACCCGCCCCGACTTCCTGGAGATGCGGGGCGTAGCCAAGGAGGTGCCGATCTTCATTCAGACCTACAGCCCCGCCGATGAAGACCAGCTGCGGGTGGTAGTGAAGGGAGCCGAACAGTTTTTGCGCAAGCAGGGCTTGAGGGTAAAGCAGGTGGATCTGTTTGAGCTGGTGTTACAGCTGCTGGAGGCCAAGGGCTACCTCGATGTGACGCTGCAGGAGGAGGCCAGCTGGAGCAAGAGCGACCTGTGTAACACACTGCAGAACGTAGCCGAACCCACCGCAGCGCTGGTGCCAAAGCTGATGGAAGCGCTGGGGGATGACACCCAGATCAGCCTGATTACTGGCTCAGGCCGGGTGTACCCATTCTTGCGCACCCACACAATCCTGGAAGCATTGCAACCAGCGATGGTGCGCCATCCGGTGGTGCTCTTCTTCCCCGGCGAATACTCCCAGGATGCCGATGGCGGCTCTTACCTGCGTTTGTTTGGCACCACGACAGCCAGCAAGATTGAAAATGCTCATTACCGTGCCATCAACCTTAACTACTTCGATACCAAGAGTTCATGACTGTTACCACAATCCAAGAGCTCTTCTCCAAGCCGGTTGATCGCCCAATTGACGGTGTGATCAAGGCTGCTGACGAAAGAAACCTCGAAACGGAACTTGCCGAGTATGTCATCACCCGCGAGGTGATCAAGGGGCTGGGTGCTTTTACTGACGCCTACTTACACAACCCCAACGCCAATGGTGTGTGGATCTCGGGTTTTTATGGCTCAGGCAAGTCGCACCTGCTGAAGATGCTTTCTCTTCTGCTTGATAGCGCGAAGCAAGTGGGTATTGAAAGTATTCGGCCGGTTGAGATCCTGCTGCCAAAGGTGGAGGATGAAATCCTTCGAGCCGATCTTAGGAAGGCCACCACGATCCCTGCGCGCAGCCTGCTTTTTAACATTGCAGATAAATTCGATGGCATTGGCGGCACCCACGAGGCACCGATCCTCGAGGTGTTCATGAAGGTGCTCAACGAGTTGCAGGGCTATTACGGCAACCAGGGCTATGTGGCCCAGTTTGAGCACGACCTCAACAAGCGCGGTCAGTTCGAGGTCTTTAAGCAGACCTACGAGCGGGTAAACGGCCGCAGCTGGGATAACGACCGTGATGCGCTGGCCACGGTGACCAAGCGAAGCTTTGCTAAGGCCTATGCAGAACAGTTTGGCGGCAGCGAAGACGACGCCATCAGGGTGGTTAATGACGCAAAGGACAGCTACCGCCTTTCAATCGAGGGTTTCGCTGGCCGGGTAAAGGAATACTTAGGCAGCCAGCCGCCGGGCTTTCGGCTCAACTTCTTTGTAGATGAAGCTGGTCAGTTCATCGGAGAAGAACGAACACGCCTGCTCGACTTGCAGACCGTGGTGGAAAGTCTCGCCGTTGCTACAGAGTGCCGGGCCACGGTATTTATCACCTCCCAGGCTGATCTGGAAGGAATCCTCGGCCAAGTGAAGTTTGAGGAGGCTGATGACCTCAGCAAGATCCAGGGCCGCTTCAAGACCAAGCTCACTCTGGCCAGCGCCGATGTTCAGGAGGTGATTCAGCAGCGCCTCCTTGAAAAAAAACCGCAGGAACCAGAGCAGCTGATCAGGATCTACGAGCAGGAGAAGGAGAATTTCACCACCTTGTTTCGCTTTGGCGATGGCTCAATCCAACTTAAGGGCTGGAACGACTGCCAGAGCTTTTGCGGGCTTTACCCGTTTCACCCGTATCAGCTGAGCCTGTTCCAACAAGCGATTCAAACCCTGGCGAGCCACAGCATTTTTGAGGGCCGCAACATGGCAGTAGGTGAGCGCTCGATGCTTTCGGTGTTCCAAGAAGTGGCTATGTCGATCAAGGAACTACCTGTGGGGAGGTTAGCCAGTTTCGATCAGCTTTACGATGGTATCCGCGATGCGATACGGGGCAATAAACAACAGACGATGGTGGCTGCCCAAAATCGTTTGGGCGAGCTGGAACTGCGCATCCTTAAAGCGCTGTTCCTGCTTAAGTGGGTGCCGCAGTTCAAGGGCACGGCGCGCAACATCGCCATCTTGTTAATAAGCGAGCCGAGCTTTGACATCCGCGCCCATGAGCAGGCGATCAGGGAGGCATTGATCAACCTAGAGAGTCAGAGTTACCTACAGCGCAGTGGGGAGATCTACGAGTTCCTCACTGACAAGGAAAAGGATGTGGAGCAGGAAATCAAACGCACCGAGGTAGCAGATTCACAGGTGATCAAGATCCTGCACGGAATAGTGTTCGACGACGTGCTGCGCAACAACAAAATTCGCTTTGAAGATAATGGTAACGACTACCCCTTTGCCCAGAAGATTGACGACGGCCTTATCAAGGGCAAGGAAACTGATGTGATAGTGAATCTGGTGACGCCAGAGCACCCCCATTACGGCAATGAGGCCATATTGCATAGCCGCAATTTCGGTGGCAGCGAGCTGATGGCGATCCTGCCCGCTGAAGGAAGACTCACCGAGCAGGTGCGGAGCTATCTAAAAACCGACCTCTACATCCGCCAGAACAGTGGTAGCGATGACGAGAGCATGACTTCCATCCTGGCAGTGCGGGCCCGTCAGAACACCACCCGCCGCCAGGAGATCAACCTGCTGGCATCTGATCTGTTGCGCAAGGCCACCTTGGTGGTGAACGGCCAAACTCTTTCTGTGGGAGAAGGTGAGCCCAGCACCCGCTTCAGCAAGGCTTACCAGGAGCTGATCCGCTCGGCATTCCCAAACCTGAAGATGATCCACGGCAGCTTCAGCGAAGCCACCGTTTCCAAGGTGGTGGAAGAGCCGGACGACCTGCTCGAAGGCTTGGAGATCCCGCTTTCAGAAGCGGAACAGGAAGTACTCGTGGAGGTGGAACGCCTACTGAAACGTGGTGAGCGCCTTACAGCCGCTGATTTGGTGAGCAAGTTTGAAGGCAAGCCCTATGGCTGGGGCAAATGGGCCACCCTCACCTTTGTTGCACATCTGTACCGGCTCGGGAAGCTGGAACTGCGGGAGAAGGAGCTGCTCAGCAGTGTTGAGGTGATCGAGGCGCTCACCAACAGCCGCCGGCTGCCTGGCGTGAACGTGCGCAAGCAGGAACAATTCGATGCCAGCGCCGTGAATGCGCTCCAGCGCTTCCATCAAGAACTGTTTGGTGTGCAAGGCAAAGGAACTGATGCCCGCAGCACGGCAGATGCCTTCCGGATGGCGATGGCCAATGAAGCCCAGGAGCTCGGCGCGATCGCAGTAAAAACTGATGTCTATCCCTTCCTTGCTGCTGTTGAGCCTTGGGCCAAACAAGCCTTGGAGCTCAGCAAAAAAGACGACGGCTATTTACTCAACCAACTCACCAGCTTTAAGGGTGACTGGCTAGTTGCCGAGCAAGATCTGCTCACCCCGATTAAACAGTTTATCAACGGTAATCAAAAGACGGTCTACGACCAGGTGAGGGCGTTTGAGGCGCGCTACGGCGATGAATTCGCCGATCTCCCTGCTGAACAAGTGGAACCCTTGCGGGCCTTGCTCGCTACCAGCAAGCCCTTTGGGGGCGGACTCATCCCCAAGGCTAGTAACGCCATGGTGGAGCTGAAGAGCCAGCTAGTCAAGCGGTTGCAGCAGGTTCAAGACGCTGCCCTGCAACAGATCGAGGAACAGGAGGCCCGCCTTAAAGCTGACGCGATCTACCAGCAACTCACCGGTGAGCAACAGGGCCAGGTGCTTGAGGCCACCACCAAGGCCAAGGCCGATGTGCGTTCAGCTGATCAACCCGGCCGAGTCAGCGTGCGGGTGAACCGCTACCGCAACGAGGAGGTTCCTAAGCAGCTGCAACGCATCGCCGCCCTGGCTGCCCCAGCGGGTAGCGACCAACCAGTACCAATCAAGGTGGTGGCGGCTTCAAGCCTGAAGCCCAGCTGTTCACTGAACCAGATCACCAACAGTGCTGAGCTGCAGCAGTGGCTTGAAGCCCTGCGCACCGCAGCTCAGAACGAGCTGGATCTGGGCCACCGGATCAGCTTGTGAGTAGGCCTTAGGATGAGCGTGTTCTGCAGCCAGGATCCATGCTGTGGCAAACCAAGTCACCACAAAACAGAGCAAGCAGCCAAGCGTCAAGCTGCGAATGCAACGCTCAATAGCGGCTCGCAATGGCGAGGTGGTGTTGCGTCGGGATCTGGCGCGCTTTGGCAGTTCGGCCCAGATCAGCCGTGCCTTGGGCCAGCTGGTAAGAGAGGGCAAGCTGGTGCGTATCGGTACGGGGGTGTACGCCAAGGCGGCGCCCGGACCGATGTCCGGTATCCCGATGGCCCGCCAACCGCTCGGGGCCCTGGCGGCGGAAACCTTCGATCGTTTGGGGATTACCTGGCAGCTGGGGGCCGCCCAACGCCGCTACAACTCCGGTGTCACAACCCAGGTGCCCTGGCGAACCACCTTCGACACAGGAAAGCGGCGCATCAGCCGAAGGTTGCAGATCGGCAAACGGGTGGTGGAGTATGAAAATGATCTCACCCGCCCTTCATGGAGCCGTCGTCGAAGTCGACCAGCGCGGCCTGTGTGACCTTGATCCCTCGATCTTGGAGAAGGATCTACTGATTACGGAAGTGCTCGGCCTGTTGGCTGGGTACGAGTGGGGCGAGGTGCAGCCGGTGTTCTGTGGAGGCACCTCCCTCAGCAAAGGTTATGGGTTGATTCAGCGGATGTCGGAAGACATCGACTTCAAGCTGGTGCTCCCAGGTGGTTGGAGTAAGAGTCAGACCCGCCGAGAGATGGGTGAGCTGCGCGACCGCCTGGCGCAACGAATGCGCGAAGCGGATTTTGCTTTGGCAGACGAGGGGATCACTGCAGAAAATGAAAATCGCTACTTCTGCTTTGCCCTTGGCTACACACCAAAGTTCCCGCTGGTGGCAGCACTGCGCGCCGAGCTAAGGCTTGATTTCACAGTGCATGCACCATTGCTGCAACCTGCTTCGGTGCAGGTGAAGCCGCTTCTGGCCGAGTTCGTCCCCCTGGGGTGGGAAGAAACGAGCCTCCGAGCGGTTGCCATCGATGAAACCCTGGTCGAGAAACTTGTGTCATTCCTACGGCGTACGGCTCGATGGTCTGAACAGAAGAAGCGCGACCCAGATGACGAGCAACTGGTGCGCCACCTCTATGACGTGCATCAGCTCTTGGCCGTCACAGCCCAGGACCCACCAGCCAAGCAAATGCAACAGCACCTGTTCAACCGGACAGTGGCTGGCGACCAGCTGCGATTTACACGCAAGGACTATCTGTTTGATAGCAACCCTCACCGCCGGCTAGAGCAGGCACTCGAGCAACTGCAAAGCAGCGCCGAAGTGGAAGAGCTCTACGAACGTTTTGTTGATGAGCTGGTGTGGGGCCCTGCGGTCCCATTTATCGAAGCCCGCAATGGATTTGCGGCGCTTGCCTCTGAATTACTCCAGGGGCTGGATTCACCGCCCTAGGTACCATTACGCCCTGATCCCACTCCTCTCCTCCGCCAATCGTCCTGATCTATGCCCGTCAACACCGCGACCCTCAAATCCTTCGCGCCAGCGATGCGGCGGCAGCTGATTGAGGCGGTGGGCCGCAAGCTGGATCTATTGCTCACCAGCCAAACACCGGACACGCTGAGCACCTACGCCAAACAGATCGCCGAGCTCAGGGAACAAGCAGCCGAGAACCGGGAACAACTGCTGGAGCAGGTGGCCTACAGCTGGTTCAACCGGCTTGCGGCATTGCGCTACCTCGATGCCAAGGGCTGGCATCCCTTTGGCTGCAGGGTATTGATGCCAGCTGGCGGGGGGGAAACCCAGCCGGAACTGCTCAAGCTGATGCGTTCAGGCAGCCTGCCACTTGAGCTGAAAGAACACACAAACGAAAGCAGGCTTAACGGCTTACTGGATGGCCAGATCCCTACCGCCATTGCAGGAGCCGATCCCCAAGGCGAGGTGTATCGGGAGCTGGTGCTCGCCACCTGCCACTCCTATCACCAGTTGCTACCGAACTTGTTTGAAGGCCTTGATGATGCCACCGAGTTGTTATTGCCGGATGATCTACTCACTGAGGGCTCAATCGCCGGCGGCTTCCGTAGCCAGATTAGCGATAGCGATTGCGACGATGTGGAAATCATCGGCTGGTTGTATCAGTTCTATATCTCCGAAAAGAAGGATCAGGTGATCGGCAAGGTGGTGAAATCGGAGGATATTCCGGCCGCCACCCAGCTGTTCACGCCCAACTGGATCGTGAAATACATGGTGGAGAACTCCCTGGGGCGTCTGTGGTTACTGAACCGGCCATCCTCAGGGCTCAAAGCCCACATGCCCTATTACATCGAGGGCGACGCCGAAACCGATTTCCTGGTGATCAATAAGCCAGAAGAGATCAAGCTGCTGGATCCAGCCTGCGGCAGCGGGCACATGCTCACCTATGCCTTTGAACTACTGGTTCTGATCTATGAGGAGGAGGGCTACTCGCCCAACGAGATCCCTGGCTTGATCCTTAAGCACAACCTGCACGGACTGGAGATCTGTCCCCGCGCCGCCCAGCTCGCCGAGCTGGCACTTGTGTTTAAGGCGCGGGAACAATCGCGACGCTTTTTCCAGCCTGAGCAGCTGGTAAGGCCCCAAATCATCGAGCTGGAGGATGTGCAGTTTGCCGAGGGCGAACTCAACGACTACATCGACGCACTCGATCTCGGTGAGCTGTTCGATCCCAACCTATTCAAGCTGCTTCATCAATTCGAGGAGGCGAAGAACTTCGGCTCCCTCATCCAGCCGTGCCTAGACGAACGGGCCATCGCCAACGCCCGCCGCGCCATCGAGATTAAGGACCTCGGCGGCCAGCTCTTCCTGCGCGAGACGCACCTCAAGGTTTTGCGAGTGCTCGAACAAGCCGAGGCGCTCACCCAGCGGTATCACGTCGTCGTGGCCAATCCGCCGTATATGGGCGGGAAAGGGATGAACGTTGGAATCAAGAGGTTTCTACAAGAGCAGTTCGCCGACTATAAATCTGACCTGTTTGCCGCCTTCATTGTGCGCTCATTGTCGTTGTCCACTACCAATGGCTATTTAGGTTTTATGTCGCCGTTTGTG